>Ga0172369_10000451_pt1 | contig 61531 bp, 47 predicted proteins | sample LakKiv25m_FD_114539 | JGI IMG/M metagenome (GOLD analysis project Ga0172369, IMG submission 114539) | Freshwater microbial communities from Kabuno Bay, South-Kivu, Congo - kab_022012_11.25m | ecosystem: Environmental > Aquatic > Freshwater > Lake | place: Democratic Republic of the Congo...
GAATTTGCATTTGATTGTATAAATTCTTTAGGAATTGAAGATATATATGAAAACAGATATAATTTCAAATTCGTCTAATTTAATCCGTTATAAAAAATGAAATGACCGAAAGTCATGTATTAAGAACAATTGTGTTTTTTTCTTCATATTTCTACCACGCATTATCGCCCGTAAATGTCAGTTAAAACTTTTATACATTTAAACGTTTTGGATGGAAATAATTTCCCTCAAAAACACTTTCTCTGGTCGATTTTGAATTGCATTGACTAAAGAGCGGATCCGTAACCATGTTCCTGTACATGAAAAAGCGCTGCCTTCACGATGGAGGAACATGCGCCGGTCCGTCGATCTTTCCCGATAATGCATGTTTCGTGCGTATTAACCGAATATCATTCCCATGCCGCATGCTGCGCTCTCTTCTTCTGCGACAAATGCGGCGGTTATTATTTTACTTTCCTCTCCCGTGAGTTTCAAAAGTTTGAGATCTTCAAACATCTTTTCTGCCTTATCGATATCTTCGGGACTTCCTTTTAAGTAAAGGAAAGAGCCCTTGCGTTTTGATCCCATGAGCTTGCATTCTCTTAATGTAAATCCCATGCGCTTGAAAAAATCATCTTCCAATAGTGTTAGGACATCTTTATTTTGGCTATCTTCATAATAATATACTGAATCCATAATATTTCCTCTGGACTCAAATGGTGATAATCGGTAATAAATAATTCTGATGGTGATCCTAAATCCCGGGATAAACATTTTTGCATAAAATGAGTGCGCTCGTCAGATTTAATATGAATGTAACCTGGAAAAGGAGTGGAAATACGTACTTTCACCTGCTATGTCGTCATTAACCGTTGGATTAAGGGCAGGAAAATCCACTTTTGAATTATCTGAATATTTGAGTCAGGTTACAACAACATCGAACCCTCACAACAAGAGTTCGTTGGAGTTCGTTTTGGTTCGTTGTTTGGGGCATAAAGTAATTAACAACGAACTCAACTAACTCAAAATGAACTCTCCGTTTCATATTTAAAAATAGTTTTAAAGGATATAATATATATTGAGACATACTACGTCATTCTTGCAGAAAATAATATCTGTAGATGGATCATATCAAAACTTGATGTTGTTTTCCAATGGTATTCCGATGCTGTAGTTCACCTGCCAATCATGGAGAAACTATATTATCTAAATTAACCATCTGATATTTACTTCTTCTAACTAAGAATCAGGTGAATTCCATCTGGGGAAAAGTGATGCAGGAGTTAAACAATAAGCAAGGTATTAAAATGGAAACTACGTCTACAAATTTTAATGTAAAGGACATGACTGAGACTTCAAAAAATGTCAATGCCACTCTTAAGGTAATTGAAATAGGAGAGGTAAAGGACATAAAATCACAATTTGGTGATAAACGCGTCTGTGAAGTGAAAGTGGCAGATGCGACCGGAAGCATCCTATTATCGTTATGGGATGACCAGATCGGCAAGATCGCGGTAAATGATACAATTTCTATCCAGAATGGTTATATTTCCGTTGTAAGAAATTCTATGAGACTGAATATTGGAAAATACGGCAAAATGCTACTGGCAGAAGAAGCGCTTGCTGATGTCATTACTGAACCCAATATGTCAGAAAAGCATGTGGAACAGCCTGAGCGCCCAAGACGCACCGGCAGCTATGGTGGAGGAAGCGGGGGAGACCGCGGTAGCAGTGGAGGTTATGGCAGCATGTACGGTAGCGGCGGAGGCAGCTATGGTGGAGGCTTTGGCGGCGGCCGGGGGGGTAGTGGCGGAGGTCGCGGCGGAAGGGACAGGGGCAAGGATTCAAGAGATAAGAGAGGCGGAGGAAAGAGAAGGTAAGATTCCTTCTTTTTTTTATTTTTTTTATTACTCTTTTTTATACTCAGCAGTATTATATAGCGATCAATGCTTGAAAATATTCCGGAAATATTTCGTTCTATCACTAATAAGGAATTTCGCGTTCTTACTGCCATCGAGAACAAAATGAAATTCTATGAGTGGGTTCCGATAGAGGAAATCGTGAATTTTACCGGATTTGAATTAAAGGAATTGGAATATCTATTTGGAAACCTGGCGCAGAACAAGCTTATTCAAAGGAATTTGGAGGCTTATGAAGGATACAGGATATACTTTGAAGCATACGACCTGCTTGCACTTAACGCGTTCGTTAAACGTGGTTCCGTGAATGCCCTGGGTGAAGTTATCGGGATCGGGAAAGAATCAATTGTATTTGACGCTACGGGCGGCATCATAGACAGGCGTGTTGCCATTAAATTCCACAGGGAAGGAAAGAGCAGCTTCAGGCATGTAAGGATAAAAAGAGAAACTACCGGGGAAAGACGGCATCTTTCATGGTTATATGCAGCGCGGCTTGCTGCTAAAAAGGAATATGATGCTCTTGTCGCCCTGTATCCGCAAGTCAGTGTTCCAGAGCCCATTGATCATAACAGGCATGCGATCGTTATGTCAATAGCAAAGGGGCAGATGCTTGCGCATTCAAGGCTTGATGAACCCGGCTGGTATCTCGATGAGATAATAAAACAGGTAAAAATTGCATACGGGTTGGGGATCATACATGCAGACCTGAGTGAATTCAATATATTTGTTAATCCGGATGGTTGTGAGATCATAGATTTTCCACAATTCATCACTCCTGCCCATCCCAATGCAAATGAGATGCTTTATCGGGATATTGATAATATATTATCTTTCTTTAACAGGAAATACAAGATAAAGAGGGATATACAGGAGATAATGAAAAATATTGTAACCTGAATCACACAGGAATGTCCGGCAGTTTCTCACAAATCATTTGCACAATGCCTCAACCTGGCACATACTACCATAAATCTGCCATAGCGATCATCAATTCGTTTTACAAAGTCTATAACCTACAACCACAGAGTTCATAGAGAACGCAGAGGGTTGCCATTTTACTCTGTGTCCTCTGTGCTCTGGTATGAAAAAAAATAGCAACGAACTCGATACGAACTCACGCCATCCGGGTTCGTTTTAGTTCGTACCAGTTCGTTGTTTTTTTCATGTTCATCAACGAACTGAAGGTTCATAGCCGACTCTGTGGTTTTCAAACCAGAAAATAATAGAAAGTCTCTTAATCTTTATAGCGCTTAATTATATTTACCATTGACTATCGCGGGATCTTATGTCATCGGTCCATGCCGATTTTGTATTGTCTTGACAGGTGTCCGACTTTGGTCATGTAAATGGGATATTTATAAATTGTCCTCCTCGTATGAAAATTTCATATAAAAATACCATAATCATAATTATTGTACGAGTGGTTTTCGTAGATTTTGAAGGGGTGTGGAAATCAGACTATCTTAAAAAATAGTTTTTACGCATAACGTTATCTGCATTAATCCTTTCGACAATAAGTGAACCCGAAATCGTCAAATAGTGAAGCCATTTCGTCTTTTGACCACAAAAGATTTAATATGGTATAAATTATAATGAGTGTACAAACCCATTAAATCGATGGGCAGGAGGAAATGGTTCAGAAATAAATTCTATGCGGATGCATATATGTATTTAAGTCGGTTTAGATGGATAACCAAAATACTTTAATACATGCAAGGAGAATAGAAACAGTTGTATCGTATAAAGGGTGGCTCGGCCAAATTGCTTTAACATCTTCGGATGATTGGGCTTTGTGTGGCTTCTTTATCGGGGCTATGGTGCGTTTCACTCTAAAATATTAAAGGAGACTAATAAAAAAGAGGAAATGAATATTATGAATAAAAAATCGGATAGAATTATAAATATTACATCTGTGCTTTTAGCGCTGCTGCTTTTAGGAATTGCGGCAGGGCCGGCAAGCGCAGGGGCAAACTTAATAAGTAATTTAAGTGCCGTAAATCAAACGTCCATTGCGGTTTATCAACCGATTACGGGTGACCATGTCAATGAAACGTACATCAACAAACACAACGTTACATTAAATATCACTATTCAACTAGAAGCAGCGAATATTAATGGAAGTACAACAGATGTAGCTAATAATAATATACAATTAGATAATTTAACGATAAATTTTGGAGGAACAGGCATAATTCTCCCAAATACATCAGTAAATACGCTTAGGTTAAATGAATCTAATTTCCTTGCTACAACTTTTGTAAATAATGCAGCAGATACAGGGTTCAATTTAACTGATACCAATATGACTATCAATAATGGCATAATCAGTTTCAATAGGTCATCTTGGGCTAGAAATGGAACTTTTGGAATTAACGATTCTGTGAATGGAGCAAACTTCTTACATGTAAATATTTCCAATGTGATTATGCCCAGTACAAGCAGTTCACCATATAATATTTCTATTAGTGTATCTGCATATAATGGGTCGATTGGAGTCGGCAGTAATACTACATACGTATTTTTGCGTGTCAACCCGGATACAACAGCACCAACCATTCCATCAGCTAACGTAACATTCAACAATTTGATCTCTGGAATTTCGGTATTCGATTCAAGCTCAAGGATCGTTAACGTAACAGGTAATGTAACGGCAATACCCATCCAGTTCTATATGAATGATACAGGCACTTCCACTATAAATGCTTCAGGTATCAACATTACAAGTATAAATGTTGTTATTGATGCGGGTACTGCTAGCGAAAAGCAGTTAATGGTTAACGGAACTATCAACACTGGTGCAATAACGACGGATACAAGGAACGCTTCAGTATCTTTAGGGATTTCTAATTGGGCTGGATTTGGAAACCTCACGGCTGGAAACACGACAACTGGAACATCACATACATTGACAATTGCTGTAAAAGACAACAGCAGCAATGCCGCAACTAACTACACAAAAACTTTCTATGTGCCAAGATTAATTCTAGGAGCGAATAAGACTTCAGATGTGACAGCAGATAACGCTCAGTTAGTTTTAATAAATGCTACTTTGCTTGCACCTGATGGAAGCAAGTCTCGAATAACATCAAATGTTCAATTCAGCAGTGATGCGGGCGTTACATTCAATCCAAGCACAGTATCATTGGATGGATTAGGCAACGCTTCGACATTAGTCAAGTTCTCAACAGCAGGAACCCATACCATACATGCTCTTGTGGATAACGCCCAACAGGATTTAGCAATAACCACAGTAGCGGCAGTAACAAGTGCAAAAATGGGAATTAAGAGCGACATGGGCGTGACAAGTGCATCAATCGTGGCCAATGGTTCTGATACAACAATTCTGACTGTACAGGCAGTCGATGCAAATGGAAATGCAGTGGCTAGATCGGGAAGGAACGTAACGGTCTGGGAGACAAATGGAGCCGCAATTTCAGTATCCACATTGACTGGAATAACCACCGCAAACGGCCAATTTAATGTTACTCTGACATCAAACACTACTTCTGGAGTTAGTCTAACATTCAATGCCCAGATAGAGGCAGATAACGGCAGTGTATTTACGGCGCAGAACACTGTGAGCGTGAATTTCATTTCGGGTCCAGTAAGAACCCTGAGCGTGAACACAAGTGTTAATGGTAGTTCCAGTGCAGCTACATCTTTCGTAGGACTTGGGACAGTATCCCCAGGAACTAATGCAACTATTGACAATCTTGTAGCGGGTAACACAACGATTATTTCAGTTAACCTGACAGATGACGCAGCTCATATAATAAGTGGCGAAACAGTTAACTTTGCCCTAACAGGGGCAGGCAGCCTGAGCTCAACAAGTGCTATGACTAACAGTACTGGAACAGCTTGGGTGACCTTCACATCAGGCACAACAGCAGCCAATCTAACCAGTATAATTAACATAACAACAGCGAGCAATGCTACTCTGTACACCAATGTTAGAGTGAACACAACATACGGAAGCGCGCACTATATCGTAATGAGCGCTAACAGGACAGGACTTGCAACCGGCACAAGTGCGATGTTGAACGCCAGCATCAAAGATATCAATAACAATCCGGTAAACGTGAGCAATGTTAACGTCTCCTTCATTATAACATCAGGTCTTGGAACATTGAATAGAAGCTCGGCTTTGACGGACAGTACTGGCACGGCAAATGTCATCTACACAGCAGGAAGCTCTGCTGGAACTACGGTTGTGGAGGCTAATTCAACAACTCTTAACCTGCCAGGAAGTCTAGGTAATAAGACTAGTATCAGTTTGACCATCGGTACCCCGGATGGATTCACATTAGGTGTTAACAAATCCATCATGTCCACAACTGATAATGCATCAAGAGGCTCTCCAATAATTGCAACAGTGCAGCTTACATCTGCTGGAAGCCCGATTGGCTCTTCAGGAGTGAATATGACATTCCAAATAACCAGTGGAAGTTTATTCGATCCCAATAGTCTAACCGTTAACAATGGTTCAAGCATCACAGTACAAACTAACAGCACGGGTATAGCACAGGTACAGATCAATGGATCTGGAATAGTCGAAGTAGTTACTCTAATAGTAACCGATATTGACAATCCATTAATTTCGGCTCAAACCAAGCAAATCACCTTCACAGGTGCTGCAGCCAGCTTCACATTGACCAATACCACAATCAGCGAACCGAATACATTGGGAATACGCAGTACCAATGTGACCGTGCAATTGAAGGACTCTGCAAATAATGATGTAGGTCAGGCCAGTGTTGTGAGTTTCACAGCAAGTGCAGGCAATTTGTCAGCATATACGGGTACGACCAACGCAAGCACAGGGCAATTGACTGTAACTTTGACAGCAAATACTACAGATAGTGCGGTATCATCGTTGATCTCAGCCTTCATAAGTGGATTGACAAGCCAATCGTTGACTGTTAATCTGCCTCGGATACTGGATACAGTAGCCCCGGTAGTCACCATAACCACGCCGGTAAATGGCTCTACAATCAATACATCAACAGTGACTGTGAGCGGAACTGCAACCGATAACTTTGGTGTTACAAGCTTGACTGTGAACGGTAATGCAGTAACCGTGACAAGTGGTTCATTCAGCACAACAGTAACTCTTGTCACTGGTTCGAATACAATAACAGTAGTAGCATCCGATGCAGCAGGCAATAGTGCAACTGCAACAGTGACCGTTACAGCAACTGATACAACAGCCCCGGTAGTCACCATAATCGAACCGGTAAATGGCTCTACAGTGAATACATCAACAGTGACTGTGAGCGGAACTGCAACTGATGATGTTGGTGTTACAAGCTTGACCGTGAATGGCGCTTCAGTAACCCTTACGAATGGTTCGTTCAGCACCACAGTAACTCTTGTCACTGGCACGAATACAATAACAGTAGTAGCATCCGATGCAGCTGGCAATAGTGCAACTGCAACAGTGACTGTTACAGCCGCTGATACAACAGCCCCGGTAGTCACCATAACCGAACCGGTAAATGGCTCTACAGTGAATACATCAACAGTAACTGTGAGCGGAACTGCAACCGATGATGTTGGTGTTACAAGCTTGACCGTGAATGGCGCTTCAGTGAACCTGACAAATGGTTCATTCAGCACCACAGTAACTCTTGTCACTGGCACGAATACAATAACAGTAATAGCATCCGATGCAGCAGGCAATAGTGCAACTGCAACAGTGACTGTTACAGCCGCTGATACAACAGCCCCGGTAGTCACCATAACCGAACCGGTAAATGGCTCTACAGTGAGTACATCAACAGTAACTGTGAGCGGAACTGCAACCGATGATGTTGGTGTTACAAGCTTGACCGTGAACGGCGCTTCAGTAACCCTGACAAATGGTTCATTCAGCACAACAGTAACTCTTGTCAACGGTTCGAATACAATAACGGTAGTGGCAACTGATGCTGCAGGTAATATTAAAACTGAAACCGTGACTGTAATATTTACCGCACCGCAGGATATCCTGGCCTACTATCGTGCTCTAACGGGTTCACCAACTGTTGTGGATACCGCGGATTTGCTTATGGCAGCAAACGACTGGAGTAATGGAGTAATTCCAACCGGATTTACTGAATCGATTACAACACAGCAGTTGCTTGCATTGGCAAATGAATGGTCTTCAAGTTAAGGAGGATACAGAAATGAATGAATCAATAAGAAAATATCTCCCTGTTTTAACAGGGAGTTTAATTTTTAGTTTGTTAATTTTATTAACAACAATGCCAACATTTGCTGCAGCGTCTGCAAGTGCAACAAGAGATATACAAACAGAGTTATTAACACCTGGTAATTCAACAAATGTTACTGTTACAATAACAAATGATCTTAATCAGGCGTTATCTCTCAAAGAGAACATACCTTCTGGATGGACTTTGACCAGAGTAAGTGACGGTGCAGACAGTTACAAGGCAAGCACTCATGAATGGGTATGGTTTTCAGTTGCAGCAGGATCAACAAAAACAGTGATATATACTTTAACAGTTCCAAGTAATGCAACTCTCCAAGAATATAATATTACAGGTTTTATAAGCAATGCCACAGAATCGCTGGATGTCGGTGGGGAAACCTCAATCACAGTAAGTGAGGCATTGCCGACATTGCAAATTTCTGCAAACCCGACAACAGTAACAGTTGGTGTTCCAACACCAGTTACATTCACGGTAACAAGTAGTGGAACCCCAGTAGAGGCACAAGTTCTCGTGGAAAGCAGAGTAGTAGGCACAACTAATGCCAGCACTGGCACACTAGTCGTTAACATTCCAGCAATACCAAGCCCAGGAATAATAAATGTAACTGCGCACAATCCCAGCTACATTAATGGAACAACAACCCTGACAGTAGTACCAGCGCCAGAAGCACTCAGCATAACAGCAAGCCAGACGGAAGTACCAGTCGGTATTCCAACAACCGTTATCTTCACTGTAACAAGCGCTGGACTACCTAAACAGGCACGTGTTACCCTGAGCGGAGAATTGGGATCAGGAATAACTAATGCCACCACAGGCCAGACTGAAATCATCGTGAACGCTACAGTCGCAGGCGAAATAATTGCAACTGCAGAAAGACCGGGATTTACAAATGGAACAACAACCATTCGAGCAGTAGTCCCAGCAGCAGCACTTAGCATAACAGCAAGTGTAACAGAAGTAACAGTCGGTATTCCAACTGAAGTTACATTTACTGTAACGAGCAATGGAGCACCTGTACGGTTAGCAGATGTTGTACTTAGCGGAATGGCAACTGGATCAGACAGAACTGATGCCAACGGCACCGCGTTAATCAGCGTTAACGCAACAGGCGCCGGTGAAATAATTGCAACAGCAAGCAGGTCAGGCTTCACGAACGGAACAACAGTCATTAGTGCAGTACCACCATTAGCACCACTTAGCATAACAGCAAGCCCAACTGAAGTAACAGTCGGTATTCCAACTCAAGTTACATTTACTGTAACGAGCAATGGAGCACCTGTACAGTTAGCAAATGTTGTACTTAGCGGAATGGCAACTGGATCAGACAGAACTGATGCCAACGGCACCGCGTTAATCAGCGTTAACGCAACAGGCGCCGGTGTAATAACTGCAACAGCAAGCAGGTCAGGCTTCACTGAAGGAACAACAACCATAACAGCAATACCAGCAGTTGTGCAAACACTGGTAATAACCACCCCAACGACCCTGGTTACTGTTGGTGAAGAAACCCTCGTTACCTTCACTGTAACAAGTGCAGGAGCACCTGTAAGCGGTGTGTCAGTTACCCTGAGCGGAGCAGCGACGGGAAATGGCATTACTGATCCCGCAGGCATTGCGACAATAAGCACGAATGCTACAATCGAAGGTACAATAACTGCAACGGCAAGCAAGACTGGCTATGTAAGTGGAATAACAACCTTCTCTGCACATCTGGTAGAAGGCCCAGAATTGACCACAATAACGGTCTCGCCGGCAACTGCAACAGTAACTATTGGAAACACAACGACATTCACTGCAATCACCCTTGACCAGTTTGGCGCGCCAATAGGTGTGACAGTAACCTGGACCAGCAGCAATATGAGCGTTGGAACGATCACCAGCACTGGCGTATTCACAGCAATTGGAGCAGGCACGACCACAATCACCGCAGCAAACGGTCCTGTGAGCGGAACTGCTACTGTGACTGTGGTAAGATCAGCTGACATCAACGGTGATCACATAATTGACTACAAGGATCTCGGAATCCTCGGAGTAAGCTATGGCCTATCGGCAGGACAGCCTGGATTTAATCCTCTCGCTGATCTGAACAGCGATGGCGTCATAGATTACAAGGATCTTGGAATACTTGGTGCACATTATGGAGAATCGGTGTAAGAAAAAATATGGGACAGTAATCTCTACTGTTCCTATTTTTTAACAAAAGGTATTTTTATGAAAATATTAACTATACTAAAATTATTAATACTCTCCATGGTTTTGGGAGCATTTGGTGGGGTAACGGCTATGGCTGCACCATCAGTCACCATTAATCCTGTATCGACAACAGGATTGGCACCTGGAAGTACATTCTCTATCAATGTGAATGTAAATCCGGATGGAAATGGCTTGTCAAGTGGAGATATTCGATTATCATTCGATACAGCTAAACTCCAGGTCACAAGTATAACAAAAGGTACTATCATCGGGGCGGATGCTATAGACCCGGGTTCAAGCTTTAGCAATACTGCGGGAACTGTTACTGCAATATATGCGCGCGTTGGTGCAACCGTACCGCCAACCGCTCCAGGCACATGGGTAACAGTTGCCTTCAGTGTGAACCCCACAGCAACAAATGGTAAAACAACTATCAGCATCACGAGCGCAAATCTGGCTGATGGGAATTTCGTAGACATTCCCGGTATAACAATAACTAATGGAACAGCCACGATCGGTCCGGTAAGTGTGCCAAAAGTCACGCTGGTTCCGGCATCGACAACAGGACTAACTCCTGGAAGTTCATTCTCGGTCAATATCAGTGTGGATCCTGACGGAAGTGGATTGTCAAGCGGAGATATTCGCCTGTCATTCGATACCTCTGTACTGGAAGTCACCAGCCTGACAAAAGGCGATATACTCGGTTCAAATGCGATAGACCCAAATTCAGGGTTTAGTAATACGGCAGGAACTGTTACTACAATATATGCACGCGTAGGCGTAACAACACCGCCAACCCCTGCAGGCACATGGGCAACAGTAGTCTTCAGAGTGAAACCCACTGCAGCAAGTGGTACCACAACAATCAGCATCAGCAGAGCAAATCTTGCGGATGAGAATATCGTAGACCTTGTCGGCATAACCACGACAGGAGCAACAGCCACTGTCGTTCCAGGAATTGTAAGGAATCCAAAAGTCACCATAGTTCCTGCATCGACAACAGGACTAACTCCTGGAAGTTCGTTCTCTGTCAATATATCAGTTGATCCGGATGGAAATGGATTGTCAAGTGGTGATATTCGCCTGGCATTCAATACCTCTATACTGCAAGTCACCAGTCTGACAAAAGGCGATATCCTCGGTTCAAATGCGATAGACCCGAATTCAGGCTTTAGTAATACAGCAGGAACTGTTACTACAGTATACGCCCGCGTAGGTGTAACCACACCACCAACTCCTGCAGGCACATGGGCAACAGTAGTATTCAGCGTGAATGCAGGTGTTCAAAATGGTACAACAACCATCAGCATCACGAGCGCAAAACTTGCGGATGAGAATATCGTGGACCTGGCCGGCATAACAACCACAAATGGAACTGCTTCGATCGGTACAGCAATACCACCGGTTTTGACTTCAATAACAGTCTCACCAGCAACAGCCTCGATTGTTGCGGGCAGTACCCAGACATTTGCAGCCTCGCCAAAAGATCAGTTTGGCAATCCAATAACTGCAACAATAGCATGGAGCAGCAGCAACACAGGCGTTGGAACGATTAATAGCAGCACAGGCGTATTTTCAGCCCTTGCAGCAGGCACAAGCACGATTACCGCAACAAGCGGTGGTGTGATTGGAACTGCAACGATAACTGTAACAACGACCAGCGGCGGAAGCAGCAGTAGTGGTGGAAGTAGCAGCGGCAGTACCGGCTATACAAGTAGCACAGGAACAGCAAAAGCAACGGCAACTGCTGTAAAGACAGCAACAAGTACACCGTCTTCCCAGGGCACAGGAGTCCCGACCACAACGGCCAAACCACCTGAAGTAACACCAACAGCAGAAACAACGAGCCCGACTACAGCGCCAACTAAAGCGCCAGGATTCGGAGTATTAATTGCAGTATTTGCAATAGCAATGCTTGCTTTACTGTTAAAGAACAATAAAAATAGAAGATGATTTTATCATCTTCTCCTTTTTTTTTATAAAACCAAGAAGTTTATAATAATATGTTTAATTTCTTAGGTGTTTAATGAAGAACATCTTTGATGATGGGATCGCTCATAGTTTATTAGTCAGCCAGTTCCTCAAGAGAATGTGACAAATGATGCCAGATAAATACTCACATTCCAATGGCATTGATGATAGAAAAGCACGGGATTATTTTTCGTTATTAAAACGAAGCAAAATAAAGAAAAGTTATGAATATATAAAAAAGGTGATATCATGAATGTTTCAGAAAAGAATCCACAGAAATGGTATGGAGCGAATACCGCAGGTGCATTTTTCAGAACAGGTACAGCTGCAATAGCAGTTTTTGCAATGATGATTCTGATGATCGGAACAGCAGGTGCGGATACATTCGTTGAAGGGAATATCAGTATAGATACAACATGGACGCCAGCAGATTCTCCCTATGTTGTTTCAGATGATGTGTTTGTGGATCAAGGCATTACACTAACAATAGAGCCGGGTGTTGATGTGCGTTTTGGCGGATATTTCAGTATAATCGTCAATGGCAATCTCAGCGCAGTCGGTACTGAAAGCAAGAGGATAAATTTCACATCGAATAAATTGACCCCGGCAGCGGGCGACTGGAACACGATAAAGCTCAATGGCGCAGCAAATTCATCTTTGGAAATGGAGAATGCTATCATTAAATATGGAAAATATGGTGTAACCGTGGAGAGTCCTGGGAGATTTGAGGTGACTGAATCTGAACTGTTAAATAACTCTGAGGCGGGAGTTTATGTAATCGGCAACGCGAATGCGATGATAATTGACAATTTGATGCGGTTTAATAAGTATGGGATTTACGGGTATTCCTATAGCATTTCAGGGATATCTCTTATTGATAACAGGATTATTAACAATTCGAATTATGGCATTTATGTTTATGGCAGTTCAGATGTCTATGACATAATACTATCTAACAATACAGTATCATACAACAGTGGCAATGGCATTTATGTTTATAGTGATAATAAACAAATCTACAACATAACACTATCTAATAATATAATTTCATACAACAATGATAACGGTGTTTATGTTTATGGTAATTATGCAGATATCTACGACATTACACTATCTAATAATATTATATCTTACAACGGTGGTAATGGCGTTTATGTATATATTTATGGTTATGGTTATTCAAATAAGAATGTCTACAACCTGACACTATCTAACAATACATTATCTTACAACGGGGGTGATGGCGTTTATGTTTATGGTAAAAATGGTGATATCCATAACCTGACACTGTATAATAATACAATGTCATATAATACTGGTAATGGAGTTAACGTTTATACTTATTATTATTCAAATAATATCTACAACCTGACATTATCTAATAATACTATATCATCTAACAATGGCAAAGGTATCTATATTAACGGTAAACATTCCTCCTCATCAATATATGATGCCGAAATAACCTCCAATATAATTACGACAAACGATCTGGGAATTGAAATTACAGGTGGCTCCAAAGCAAACATAACCAACAACTCGATCTCCTACAATGACAACATAGGCGTTAATTTCTCAGGCAGCACTGGCAATACAGCGAATTTCAACGACATATATAAGAATAAATACGGGATGAATGTGAGTAGTGCGTCAGTAAATGCAGATAGGAACTATTGGGGTGAATCAAGCGGTCCGTATCATGTTTCGATGAATCCGAGAGGCCTTGGGAACCCGGTGAACGGGGATGGTGTAGATCTTGATTTCATACCCTTCCTCACATCGCCAAATGGTGTTATCAATCAACAACCTGTTCCGCATATTACGGCAGATAAGAATTTTGCCGGGGTGAACGAAAGCGTGCGCTTTGATGCCTCCGGTTCTACTGATGATCAGAGAGTCGTGGATTATTATTTTGATTATGGCGATGGTACAAACACAAGCTGGGTAACCACATCTGTAGTAGTCCATAAATTCCTGTCAGAGGGAATCTATAATGTAACTCTGAAAGTCAGGGATGAATTTGGTGTTGAAAGCAATTATAAAGATTATATAAATATAACTATTGGAAAAGACCTGAACCCTCCGGCAAGTATTTCCAATCTGAATAATATTAGCTATGCCCCGGATTATATCAACTGGACATGGACTGACCCCGCAGATACGGATTTCAGCTATGTTATGGTTTATATTGATGGTATCTTCAAGAACAATGTTTCAAAAGGTATTGAGTTCTATAATTCATCCGGGTTTACCCAGGGTTCGGAACATACTATATCTACAAGAACCGTGGATGCAAATAATAATGTAAACGGCACATGGATGAACCGTACTGCAACAACAGTAAAAGTGCCAGTAATGACAACGATAACGGTTTCGCCTACAACGGCAACGGTTATTGAAGGAAATACCATAACGTTTACTGCAACTATGTTTGACCAGAATGGCGCGGCAATAGAAGCAATAGTAACCTGGAGCAGCAGCAACACAAGGGTTGGAACCATAGACCCGGACACTGGCGTATTCACAGCTGAAGCGTTAGGCACGACCACGATCACTGCAACGAATGGTAGCGTGGTCGGATTTGCCACTGTAACTGTGACACAAATGCCGATACTTGAAATAGCCACAACCATGACCTCGGTGACAGCAGGCACAGGAACCAGCGTGACCTTCACGGTAAAAAGCAATGGATTAGCAGTAAGCGGGGCAACAGTTACCCTGGGCGGAGTTGCAACTGGAAGTCAGGATACTGATGCCAATGGCAATGCAACTATCTTCGTGAACGCAACAAGTCCAGGCACAATAATAGCAACGGCAAGCAAGAATGGCTACATAAGCGGAAGCATAATCCTGACCGCAGCAGCAGTAGAAGCGCCGGTTCTGACCACAATAATGGTTTTGCCAACAGCAGCAACAGTTAATGCAGGAAATACTATCATATTTACTGCAATTCCGCTTGACCAGAATGGCGCAGCAATAGAAGCAACAGTTACCTGGAGCAGTAGCAACACAAGCGTTGGAACGATCGATCCCCGTACAGGCATATTCACAGCCGCAGCAGCAGGCACAACTACGATCACAGCAGCAAACGGTAGTATTGCAAGCAATCCTGCAACAGCTACCGTGATCCTTCAAGCCAATGCGCTTATAGCTGACATCAACGGTGATAACATCGTAAACTATAAGGACCTCGGACTTCTCGGAGCAAGTTATGGCCTATCGGTCGGGGATGCCGGATATAATGCAAATGCTGATCTGAACGACGATGGCATTGTGAATTATAAAGATCTTGGAATACTTGGAGCGCATTATGGAGAGCAAAAGTAAGAATATATATGGAATGGTTATCTGTACTGTTCCATCTGTTCACATCAATGAATATTTGTAGCCAGTCTGATAATAGGATTAAGGAAAAATGTGCATGCAAACACAATCCAGTTTTCATCCCCTCGGAATCGTCATAGGACTGGCGATGGCATTATCGCTCTCAGGTAGCGCAACAGCGTGGAATGCGGACGATAATAGTGTCCTGAACCCTACCAGACTTGAAGGATTTAACGCATCCGGTAACCTGCCGGCAGACAAGGCATATCAGCATCTTGAAGAAGTCATGGATAAGTATCACCGGTCTTTCGATATCTATACTGATATTAGTTCCGGGGGGAATCATTTTGTCCATAGGGCAAAGATGGGCATGGAAACAGATATTACAGTTGATGAAAGTTCTAATGAAATAGTGCATTCAGGTGCAACAGCAATTAAGAATACCTTTTCACCCAGTCGTTCTGATTCATGGGCGGGATTGTACTTCCAGAATGGAGTTCTATTGTCGGATAAACCGGAATCAAACTGGGGTACCTATCCTGATGCCGGTTTTGACCTCAGGGGAGCTAATAAACTTACCTTCTGGGCTCGTGGAGAGCAGGGGGGAGAAAGAATAGAGTTCTTCGCCTTTGGAACAGGCAGGGACTATCCAACCAATCCTTATCCTGATTCAGAAGAAAAGGTTACTTTATGCGGGAGATTGGCAACTCCATGTTATATCACCCTTGATAATATCTGGCAGGAATATACTATCAACCTTTCAGGATTGAACCTGAGTTATATAATTGGAGGTTTCGGATGGGTGACAAATGCACCCCAGAACAATAACAAGAATGTCACATTCTATCTTGATGATATCAGCTATGATAAGACCGATCCTGGCGGTTTGCGTTTTCTTGTTAGCTATGAAGTGATCCCATCTGATTCGGACTTCGATACGCAACAACGAAATGTCGCCTACGCTTATGATAATGCCCTGACTTTAATTGCCTTCACGAACGCGCAAAATTGGGACAGGGCGAAATTGTTAGCAGATAGTTTTGTCTATGCCCAGGAACACGATCGCTATTATACGGATGGAAGATTGAGAAACGCCTATCAGGCAGGTGACTTATCCAGCCCGCCCGGGTGGGTGGTAAATGGCCATACCGGTACTGCAAGGATGCCCGGCTGGTGGAATGAACAGGGACAGGTATGGAACGAGGAAGAAGGGTTGGCAGGCACAAGCACGGGTAACCTTGCCTGGGTAATGTTGGCACTTTTGAATTATTATGCGAAACAACCTGAGGAGAAATATTTGAATGCAACAATCGATATGGGGGACTGGATCGATAACAATACGCGCAGTGACACGGATTATGGTGGCTATACAGGAGGCTATACTGGCTGGGAACCTAATCCGATCAGGTCTCTGTGGAAATCCACGGAACATAATCTTGATCTTTATGTTGCTTTCGAACGCCTATATCGGATTACAGGTAATACGACAATGCATGACCGTGCGCTGCATGCCGGTGGATTTGTAGATTCCATGTGGAACAGTGATGCGGGTCATTTCTGGACCGGCACACTTGATAATGGAAGCATCAACAAGCAGGTTATTCCATTGGATGCTCAAACCTGGTCACTTCTTGCATTGAACGAGAGCAATAGAACGCGGCTTGCCATAGCCTTCGCAGAGAAAAACCATAATTCAAGTTATCAGGGTTATTCCGGATTCGACTTCAATACAGACAGGGATATGCCCTGGTTTGAAGGGACGGCTCAGATGGTAGTATCTTACTGGATTCTGGAAAATGATTCTCAAGCGCAATTATATACGCAAGAATTAGAAAATGTCCAGTCAACATCAACAAATGGGAATGGCAGGGGAATTGTGGCAGCCCCTGCAGATAATCTGACTACGGGGTTTGAGTGGTTGTATTTCAACAGGTTGCATGTGGGAGCAACTGCATGGTTCATATTTGCAGAGAATAAATACAACCCTTACTGGGATGTAACTGGTAAGGATATTTATGATTATTATCGTGGTCTTACAGGTTCAAAAGATGTTGCGGATACACCGGATTTGCTAAAGGCGGCAGATGACTGGAGTAATAATGTAATTCCACCTGGATTTACCCGATCGATAACAACGCAACAGTTACTGGCACTGGCAAATGAATGGTCTTCAAGATAAGGAGAAATACTAAAAATGAAAGATTTAATAAGAAAATATCTCCCTGTCGGGAGTTTAATTTTTGGCATGGTAATTTTTATAACAACAATGCCTGCATTTGCTGCAGCGTCTGCAAGTGCAACACGGGATATAACGACATTAACATTAGCACCCGGTGATTCAACAAATGTTACTATTATAATAACTAATGATATTGATCAGGCACTATCACTGCATGAAAACATACCTTCTGGATGGAGTTTAACAAGAGTAAGTGATGATGCAAGCAGTTACAAATCAAGTACTAATGAATGGGTATGGTTTGCGGTTCCCGCGGGAGGAACAAAAATAGTTATATATAATTTAACAGTACCAGGCGGAGCCGCTGGTGGAGATTATACCATATCAGGTACAATAAGTAATGCATCAGGGGTGAATGATATTAGTGGTTCGGGCAGGATAGCGGTTCTTTCAACCGCATCAACGGTAACATCTACAGCCACCGCAACAACCACAGGAACTTCAACAGCTACAGCAACAACGACAGGAACCTCAATGGCTACATCGACAACGACATCAATTGTTACAACCGGTGGTGGAAGCAGCAACATCAACCTACCCGCCTATACCAGCACGGGAACAGCAATCCGAACTGCTACGGCAACCGCTACACCGGTAGCTGAGGAAACCGAAGGACAAGCCACAACGGCCAGAGTAACAGAGACATCAGAAGAAACAGCAAAACCGATTTCAGCACCTGCAGCAAAAACGCCAGGATTTGGAGCATTTATTACTGTATTTGCCATATCAATGCTTGTCTTTAATATAAGAAACCATAAAAATAGAAGATAATTTCGAATATCTGGACAGAATGACCTCTGATTGCCCGTAGTTATAAGATGCGGGCTGTTCGGGTCTGTTGGTTATTAAGTCGGCACCAATATGAACAAGGATGGCTTTTCTTTTTTATGACCATCTCTTTGACTCAATCAACTGCAAAAATGAATTATGCAGAATCATTTCGTCACTGGCAAAATCTTTCATGGGCATTGTTCTATTTGCCTCCGAAGCTTTATATATTTATAATATGAAATATATATTATATATATGAAAAATAAAACCGATAGAATAATATACATTGCAAAACACGATTCTTCTAAAACGAGAGTTTGAGGATTTGTTATGAGGATAGGAAGATTAATCATACTTTTGATTTTCATGTCGGTCTTATTTCCGACAGCCGCGTATGCAGCAGAAGCGAACTTTTCAGCATCTTTGCTAACAGCCAATGATGTAAATTGTAAGAAATGCCATACTGATACGCCTCACGTCATCCATGCCAACAAACCCGTGGAATGCGTCAATTGTCATGGTGATAAATTAAACGTAGCTATACCAAAATGCACAAAATGCCATGACGGGCCTATTCACCAGGTGCATGCAGGGAAAGTAAGTACCCAGAAATGCGAATATTGTCATAAGACGATCGCCGGGGTACATAATAATCTTATGAGTGACGCGGTATGTTCACACTGTCATAAAGACCTTATAGATGTTCACGGGAAGGAAGCGGCCTGTGTAAAATGCCACAAATCCCCCCCCAATATCGTAAAACCTGTAAAATCTGAAGGAATGGTGCTTATTTGCCAGGATTGCCATACTAATTCCAGCGTTGCAACTATCCATGGAGCAGTGGAAGATAAGAAAGGATGTTATATGTCATAGAGGCACCTCAAAAGCAGCGGGCAGCGAGATACCGCATGTGATCCATGCTACAAAGGTAGACTGTCAGAAATGCCACCAGGAGAATGGGCAGGTCGTCGTACCCAAATGCACACGATGCCATGAAGTCGATAAACTGCATGCATTTGACAAGATTGGAAAATTGACTCCACAAAGCGGGTTGAAGTGCGAAGCATGTCATGCCGAAGAGACGAAGTTGTCTGCGCCACAAACGACGCCTGTACAGGCTGAAAATACACCAGTTTCCACTGTTCAGGCAGCAAAGACTGAGACAACTCCACAGCGCCAGGAAGAACAGCCAGCAAAAATGCCCGGTTTTGATGCTATATCTGCAATAGGATTGATGATGGCAGGATATATGATCAGAAGACGGGGTTAAATTATAACAGCATAAAGAAAAAAGGGCAGATTCAGGCTGACTTTAGAATGATCACCGGATTGTTTGCGCCAATTTTGCATGAATCGGTGCACTTCATGCATGCCATGCAGTCTGGTGATTCGATGGTCTTACTTTTTCCGGTATAATCTTTGCACAGGTCAAGATTACATGAATTATGACATTTTCTGCAATTCCTGCAATCCTCTATTGAGATCTTAAGTATTTTATTCTTTGAAAGGAGAGATTGAGCATATCCAACAGGACAGAAACCGCACCATGTTCTTGGCATGTAGATGATCCCCAGGGGGATTGATATCAATATCGTTGTCACTATGCACATGAACACAATGAAGCCTCCAAGTGATGCAAGCTCATCCTGGGAAGTCAGCAGTGGATTCATATCGAGGAGCACGATGACGAACATGACCGCCAGTATTGAAGCGATGAGCAATTTGAATGCCTTTGACCTGAGTATATCAGGGATCTTAGACTTTTTCGATACTTTCTCAAGTGCATATTCGAGAAACGTACCTCGTGGGCAGAGCCATCCGCACCAGAATCTTCCAAGTATTGGCGAAAGCATAATGCCTCCAACAATAATGAATCCGATAAAGAGTAGCCCAATTTCGAAATAGAAATCGTTGTGGATCATTATTCCGTACAATGCTATTATGAAGATCACTGAACTGATGGCCAGCGAGGTGAATTGTGTCGCTTTTCTTATTTTTGAGAAGTTATCCATTTAATCACTCCATTTTAAAGTTTCTTTAACAACACTCCTCATTATCGGCTGATATATTTATAGTTTTGTCAAAATCACACACAACCATTAATTACAGACTAAGGTTCATACAAGTTGTATAGATAATTCCCTCACTCCTTCTTTTTTTTCTCCTCGTATCCCTCGCACGCTCCCCCCTGCCCCTCAACTTAGCTGGTTTTTATGGCTGTTTTCCCTCTTTTTAATAAAAGATAAGAGTAATTTTAATAGTTCCTGATACAAAATAATAACTATTATGTCCTATGTCAAAATCCAGCGCAACATTTTCCAGCCCATCGAAGATATGATCAAGATAGGGTTATACAGGGACGAGCAAGAAGCCATTTCTGTGCTTGTCCACGACCAGGCAAAATATAAATTGGATCAATACAGCAAAAAAATAAAAGAAATGGAAAATAAGTATGGGGTTGTTTTTTCGGATTTTGAAAAAAAGATCAAGACTTCCGTCGAAGAGAATTTCGAGGAATGGGATGACTATATTTTATGGGAGAGTTATATCAAAGCTTACCAATATTGGGGTAAACTGGCATGACGGTATCGCATATAATTGTGATATTATCCAAATGCGATTTCATTAAAGAGCTCAAAATCCTCGATATCAATATTGAACCGCCTGTGCAATCATTAAAGGTCAGGGTATGTCTAAAAAATGGTCAGGTGCTTCAAATAACAGAAAGCGAGGGAGAAGATTTCAGGAAATATTCCTACCATCTTCAAGAAGGAGAAAGGATTATCAAACGATGGGATAATGCGCCGCACTGGAATAATGTGAGAACATATCCATTTCATGCACACGTGGCTAATCAAAAAGAACCAGTTGAGTCAAAGAGATGTTTGTGAATGATCTTTTGGATGAAATTAAGAAAATTTGCAGTTTTGAAGCAAGTAATTAAATCAAATCTTTAATGAATAAAATCCTCAATCAACCTTCTCCCTCCCTCATATCCTCCTCGCACGCTCCTCCTTCTCCTGCGCCTCTGCCTCGCGGTTTGTTTTCCGGAGGAGGGTTGGGGTTTTTCGAGAAGGTGGCTATGCTGGGGTAATTCTTACGAGGCGAATTTTCTGATATTTCGAGGGCGCGCTTGTGCATGAGACTTTTCTTATCTTCTGATACGAAAAAAACCACAGAGAACCCAGAGGACACAGAGAACGATTAACAACTCTGTGATCTCTGTGGACTCTGTTGTTGATAATCCTTACCCCGATTCATTTATCCAGAATAGACGCAGATATTAATTGCTTAATTCACATATTTCGACAGTCGCGGCGCACGCGCGCTAAGACGATGAAGCCATAGAAAATCGCTCAACCAGAACAACGTTAAATAATAAACAACTAACTGGTACGAACTCGAAACGAACTCATGCTACTTGGTTTTATCCCGTATCTCCCTCGCGCGCTCCTCCATCTCCTGCGCCTCTGCCTTGCGGTTTGTCTTGCGAAGGAGGGCGGCGAAGTTTTCCAATGAAATGGCTATGTTGGGATGATTTTTACCAAACGATTTTTCTAATATTGCAAGTGCGCGCCTGTACATTGGTTCCGCTTCGTCAAATTTGCCCTGAGAATAATAAAGTAGCGCGAGATTGTTGAGTGAATTCGCTACAGGTGGATGGTCTTTGCCCAGCGATTTTTCTAAAATTTCCAGCGCGCGCCTGTATATTGGTTCCGCTTCGTCAAATTTGCCCTGTGTTTTATAAAGTCCCGCGAGATTATTGAGTGAATTCGCTACAGATGGATGGTCTTTGCCCAGCGATTTTTCTAAAATTTCCAGCGCGCGCCTGTACATTGGTTCCGCTTCGTCAAATTTGCCCTGTGAATAATAAAGTAGCGCGAGATTGTTGAGTGAATTCGCTACATCGGGATGGTCTTTGCCTAGCGATTTTTCACATATTTCCAGCGCGCGCCTGTACATTGGCTCTGCTTCTGAATACAAAGCGCGTATCCCGCATGATTCAACAATTTCGCAGCTTCCTCAAATTCAAATCCATATTTTTTTACGAGCTCATATCCAGTCTGAGCATGCGGAATAACTCTTTCACAAAGACCCCAACTCACATTGATTTTTCAAACAACCTAATCCAGAAAATATCAACGTCCAAGACCTTGGTTTATGATATCACTTCTGTATCATCTTATTCACAGACGATTGATATTCTAGAATGGGGCTATAACAGAGATGGACTTGATCTCCCCCAGATAAATCTGTCACTGGTGGTGGATAAGGAACGAGAGATACCAATAATGTATGACCTGTATTCAGGAAGCATTGTAGATGTATCGACATTAAAAAATACAATTAAGAAAATCCAGGCATGTGGAATTCAAGATTACACCTTAATAATGGATAGGGGATTTTTCTCAACGCCAAATCTTGAAGAAATGGTGAACAGTGGACTTTCATTCATTATGCCTCCCTCAACGACACTGAAAACAGTTAAAGAAGCAATGTCTATCATCCATTCATCTATTTCTAATCCAAACAATCTTAAGATTTATCACAACGAGCCCTTGTTTGTCAGTCCAGTGACTATCGATGTAGGTAATTTATCAGTAGAAGGTTATGCATATTATGACCAAAAACGTGAGCAACAAGACAGACAATCATTTTACAGGAGATTGTATGACACAGTTGAAAGTCTAAAAAAAATCGAGATCAGATCATGGATGAATCCTCTCGATGTTTTTAAAGAAATAGCAAAAAAAATGCTCAATATATTGATTGGAAAGTAAATAATAATCGATTTGATGTGGAACTGAAAAAAAATGCGGTTTCACAAAGGGTAAACAGGATGGGAAGATTTATTCTTCTTTATCGAGGAAATTTTGGATGGGAAGAATGCTTGTCGCTTTACAGGAGCAAGGATATCGTAGAAAAAGGTTTGACATCCTGAAAAACGAGCTTGATGTTATGCCAGCAAATGTGAGAAAAGACAGTACTTTGAAGGGATATTTGTTTAAAAGCTTCCTGTCTTTGATTCTAAGGATGCGGTTAATGAAATTGATGAGAGAAGGAGATTTGTTGAGTAAGTATTCAGTCGAAGCGTTGGTTACAGAACTTGAAAAGAACAGAGTAATGATATTACCAGATGGATCTCAGATTGTTACTGAATCTACGAAGAGGCAAAAAGAAATATTCAAGGTATTATGTGCCTAACCAAGGGGAACTCAGGTTTGAGTGAATCTGGAAAAAATTAAACTGAACCAGAACTTCATTCAATCAAGAAGACCAAACGAAAAAAAGCCAACGATTATATATTGTGAGGTTTTTAGTAATAAGGCATGAATAATAAAGGGCTGGTAATATTCGTGATGATGTTTCTCGTCATCATTTCAGGCTGTATTGGCAATCAAAAATATTCTCAGGCTGATAATTATTTGGGGGCAAAATCAATTGATTACCAGTTGAAGACTTCGGGGGAAGGAACTAATATTGCAGGAGTTTCAGAACGTAAAGTCATTTCGACTGCGACACTCACGATAGAAGTGATAAGCGCCCAGACAGCAATAACTGGTATCACAAATATTACACTCGAAAGCGGCGGATATATTTTAAGCTCTTCCATAAATGATTTTGGCAACAATCGCAAAGGCGGTTTCCTTACAGCGCGTGTGCCTCAGGATAATTTCTATCCCGCGATCGAAAAAATAGAATCCCTTGGAACAAGGAAACAGAGACAGGTTTCAGGCCAGGATGTCACGGAGGAATTCATTGACCTACAGGCGCGCCTTGACAATCTTAAGAAACAGGAAGCCCGCCTTTCGGATATCCTGAAAATGGCAACGACTGTTAAGGACATTATTGAAGTAGAGCATGAACTTGAAAGAGTCCGGGGGGAGATAGAGAGCCTGACAGGAAAGTTGAATTACCTGAACACCAGCGTTGAAATGTCAATGATCACTGTAAATGTGATGGAACCGATCACGGGCGAGGATTGGGGCATTTCGGACGCTATCGGGAATGCTGTCAGAGGCTTTATAGAAAGCATAAAGGGGCTCATCATTTTTACAGGATTCATTATCCCGGTATTGATCTATGCAGGAATTATTTTCATGGTGGCGCTTGGAGTCAAAAAGAAAATTTTGCCAAAATTGAGAAAACAGGGGTAAACGCAATTCAAAATACATTCGTTATCGGCCAGAAGAAAAATCGTGAAATAAACACGATTGTGCGGGCATGATAAGACCAAAGCCTCCGGGCCAATTAGGGGATTTTTAAACAGTTTGACACGAGAGCTTCTTTGGAAGATGGTAAGAACGCAAAGTACAAGCGAAACACAATATTTATAACAGATAATTCTATTTAAAGAGATTCATGGCAAAAAAGAAGCAAAAAATTCCTGAAAAGAAATCAAGCATGACCTGGGTCTATATCGGATTAGCTGTTTTGGTCATAGCTGCTCTTGCGGGTTATATCTATTACGGCTCCTCATCCGGTGATGGCCTGAAAGGAAAAGTCCCGACAGAAGGAAAGTTTGGAGCGATGAATAAACCGACCACTTATGAATCCGGAAAAGTAAAAATCACCGAATTCTTAAAATTCAATTGCCCTCACTGTTACACGCTCAATTCACTTATGCCAGCCTTAAAGAAAAAGTATGGCGACAGGCTCGAAATAACATATAAGCCGATGTTCTGGAAAAATGTGAAGGGAGACCCGTCATTCGAGAAAAGCATAGAAGCATATATCCTCGCAGAAAGGATGGGAAAAGGAGATGAGATGAAAGATGCCCTTTTCAAAGCAATGTGGGTTGAAAATAAAGACATCACAAGCGAGCTCCAGTTGGGAGATATTGGAAAAAGCGTGGGTCTTGGTGATGAATTTATAACAGCATTGAAGAATGGCGATGCAAAAAACGAAGCTGATGCTAATATTAAACTTTCTGAAAGCTTTCAGGTGGATGAGACACCTACAATAATAATAAACGGGAACATTAAGGTCACTCCTTCAATGACAAATGAAGATACGAACCTGATGGCCAATAATCTGGATACGATCATCAATTCATTATTGACCTAATGATTTGCAGAAGGCATCATTAATGCCTTCAATTTTTTTTTTGTTACCTTGTTGATCAGTTATATCAAGGATTTCGCCATAGGCTAAGAAAATATATCCCCACAACCCGATATTATCTCCCTATCCCCACCTTCATCTTAACATCCTCGACATCCCAATCCTTCACAAGCTCGCCATCTATTTCCACCTCGGGACCAATCATTAAAGATCTTGCCCGCACCTCGCCTGCAATGAAATCCTTCATTTCAAGGACAAGGACAGCCACACGATCGTCCTTTATTTCCACGGCTGCACGTATCTCTTCTTCAACCGCCAGGTCAAGCTCTTTTCGCATATCCTGGATCCTTCGGATCACTTCGCGGGAATAACCTTCGGATTCGATTTCCCGCGTAAGTTCAGTATCAACATACACTTCCCCTGCGGAGAATACTGCTGAAGCAATAGCAGGCGGGATCAAGTCCTTGAAGGTCACCATATCTGCGGTTATGACCCCGGCTTTTAATTCAAAACTGCCGGTTTCAAGGATAGATTTCTTTATCGCCCTGCCATCGGCATTCTTCATTTCAGCGATCACTTTTCCCGCATCTTTCTTAAAAGCCGGGCCAAAAACGGCATGATTGGGCATGACTTCTACGCCAAGCTGATCCCATGTTTCACCAATTTTTAATGAAATTATTTCTTTTGCATTTGTCTGTTCTTTCAATACGGATTCAAGACTTATGACCGCACCATTTACGATATCATTCTTCGGCGCGACCACTATTCTCTTAACAGGCCATCTTAATTTGCGCTTGAGTTTCTGGCGTGCATTTGAACTTGCCTCGACGATCTCCCTGATGATATCCATTCTTTTCTCAAGCTCAATATCAATAAAATTCTCATTTGGCGGCTGCCAGTTGCACATATGGACGCTTTCAGGCGCATCGGGGTGAATATTCCGGACAAGGTTGCCGTACATTTCTTCTGTGATATGTGGAGCAAATGGCGCCATTACTTTTGTCAATGAAACAAGGACTTCATATAAAGTATAATACGCTGCCAGTTTGTCTGGGTCGTTCGCCTCGCGCCATGTCCTTGGTCTTATAAGCTGGATATACCAGCGGGAGAGGTCTTCAAGAATGAATTCAGAGATGGGCCGTGTGGCTTTGTGGAGATTGTACTCAGACATCGAGACTTCGACCTGTTTTATAAGGCTCTGTATTCTTGACAGTATCCATTTGTCCTCAAGACGAAGCGGCAGGCTGCTTAGCCTTTCCTTTGCGTCTACCGGATTAAAATTGTCAAGGATCATATAGGGCAGGGGGAAACGATAGACATTCCAGAGGATGTTTAGCATCCTGTGAACTGTCCCGACTTCATCCCACCCGAATTTCAGGTCATCCCATGGCGCATTCTGGGAGAGCACATATAGACGCAGCGATTCCGCCCCCAGCCTGGAAATGACCTCATCGGGTGATACAACATTGCCAAGACTCTTTGACATTTTCTTGCCTTCGGTGTCCAGGGTAAAACCATGCATCAGCACGCTCTTATATGGCGCCTTACCGAAAGATACCATGCTTGCTCCCATTTGTGAATAGAACCAGCCGCGGGTCTGGTCATGACCTTCTGTGATAAAATCGGCAGGCCACCATTCCTTAATGGTTTTTTCATCACGCGGGAAATTCAATGTCGCCCACGATGCCACTGCTGAATCAAACCATACATCGAAAACGTCGGGGACGCGGCTCATCCTCTTTTCGCATTTTCTGCACTTGATATGAATATAATCTACGTTGGGGCGGTGAAGGTTCGTGAGATCTTTAACGCCTGACCTGTTTTCCAGTTCTTCCATTGTTCCCATCACTTCAATTTCGCCGCAAAAATCGCACACCCACACGGGGATCGGTATCCCCCAGTACCTCTGGCGCGAGATGCACCAGTCGCGCGAACCCTTGACCCAGTCGGCAAAACGAGCTGAACCTGCCCAATCTGGATACCATTTTACTTTATTTATCTCATCAAGCATTTTTTCCTTAATGTCAGTGATCCTCAGGAACCACTGCTCTGTTGCTAGGTAAATTATCGGGGTCTTGCATCTCCAGCAGTTCCCGTACCTGTGCGATATCTTTCCGCTTGCAAGCAAAAGGCCATTTTCAGTGAGGTCATCAATAATTGTCTGATTTGCTTCCTTGACATTCATTCCCTTATATTGGCCAGCTTCATCGGTGTATTTGCCATCAGGCCCGACAGGACAGAATATGGGAAGCTTATGTTTCATGCCCAGTTCAAAGTCATCAATGCCATGGCCTGGCGCAATATGTACGCATCCGGTATTTTCCGCCGTAACGAAATCAGCCATGTAAACATTATGAGGAAACTCATTCTGTTTGGGGACTTTATGACCCAATGGAGCTTTATATGCAATTTTCAGGTCTTCGCCAAGGATGGTCTCAAGTACCTCATGTTCCTGGTATCGTCCCTGTTTCAGGACATTTTTCAGGAGCTCCTGGGCCATTATGAGGATTTCTTCCTTCCCGTTCTTTACAGCCCTGACTTTTACATATTCAAAAGAAGGATGCACAGCCACCGCAATATTTGCGGGGATCGTCCATGGGGTTGTTGTCCATATCACAATATAGGTATTTTCCTCGCCAATGATTGGAAATTTGATGTAAACCGAAGGATCAGAAACTTCCGAATATTCGACTTCGGAGTCAGCTATAGCTGTTTCACATCTGGGGCACCAGTTAACGACCCTTAAGCCTTTTTCAAGAAGGTTTTTCTCATGCGCTTTTTTGAGCGTCCACCAGGCTGCTTCAATGTACTCATCACGCAGCGTCATATATGGGTCTTTCCAGTTGAGCCATATCCCGAGGTTCTGGAACTGGAGGGTCATTTCATCACGATGCGATAGGGCGAATTCCTTGCATTTTGCCACGAAATTCCCGACACCGTATTTCTCAATGTCTTTTTTATTTTTGAAACCCAGCACACCTTCAACTTTTACTTCTATGGGAAGCCCGTGCATATCCCAGCCTGCCCGGTCAAGAACGTGGAAGCCATTCATGGATTTGTATCGAAGGATTGAATCTTTGATTATTTTATTCCATGCAGTGCCAAGGTGTATGCGTCCTGTGGTATAAGGGGGACCGTCAACGAAAAAGAATTTCGGTCCATCCGTCCTCTGTTCCCTTACCTGCGAATAAGCATCAATTTCATCCCAGAATTTGTGTATTTTCTGTTCCAGTAATTTTGCATCATATTGCCCGGCTTCTTTTAGCATAAAAATAATCTCCAGATAATGAGGTTGTAGTAAGGCGATGATGCAATTAAAAGCTTTCTGGTGTTGAAGTTTTGAACATAATTATTTAACCTTTGCAGTAGAACTGAAATAACGATGCATAAAATCAAGGTGGAAGAATGGTACGATTAGAAAGGGAAGGGGACTCATTCGTATTCATAACCGGAAAAACGCAAAAAGCACAGGACATGAGCATTTTGATCAATGCCATATCCGAACTCAGGAATAATCCCCCTGACCCTGCAAAGATAAAAGAGGGAATTATTTTCCTTGACAAATCACATGATATCAATATTCGAAAGGAGTTAAGAACCTTGCTGATACAGGTACTTGAGAAACAGGTAACCTGATTTTGAGCAAAATATCATTTAATTTTTTCATATATGTTCAGACTTTTCCTTGTCCCTTCGATCAATATTTTTGAAGTGCATGATTCCGCAGTCCGGGATTGGCTGGCAAACCTTGATGATGCAGCCATTCAACAGTACCTCGGAAATCCATTCAGGCTGGAAAGATATTTTCCCCAGAGCGCAAGGCATGCTTTAATAAGTGCGGAAAAAGTTCACAAGGAATTACTTATTCTTCTTGATATTATCGATCCACAATCTGTTTTTCTTGATATTTCGATCGATCTTTCAGACCTTGAGAATAAATATAATAAACGGCTTATCTCACCCCGGGAATTCTGGGAACAATATTATGAAACCGTTTCAAGCGAAATGATTGAACCTGCAAAGACGCTTTACAGTATCTATATAATGCAGATCATTGAAAAGAACACAAGGCTTATCGAAAGTAAAGATCGGCTTCCTTTGAGCCTTGTTTTTTATGGTGTTGACAGAATATCCAGAGAGGAGATGATCCCTGTATATGAAGAGGTTTTTGAAAAAGACGGGGAATTCTTGTTACAGGCTGCAAGAGCTGCCAATGAAATAATTAACTTCCGGGAAAAACCCAAACATCTCTGGTACAGTTCCCAGAAAATGAGGCAAATGGCGATCTCCTATGAAGAAACCCGGAAATTCTATGATGAATTTTTAAGCCGCTTAAGAAGGTTGCTTGAATTCAAGGCAAGGGATTATTTTGTGAAGAGACTGAGAAATAAAGCCGGGGAATTTGCGGATGCATATGAAAAATTCCTTGATCACAAGATAAAAGAGAACGAGATCTTATTTTCAAATATAGTCGAAGGGTTAAATATCCTGACCTCTCAATCCGGAAATCAGTCGATCGTCATATTATGCGATCCCATTAACTATGATGTATTGCATGATTTATTGGGAAAGAAGATAACTATAACATTTCCTGGAATTTCAATGGCTGATATTGAAATTAATGCCTTATTAAATGAAATGAAACCATACCTTCAGAAAAACAGGATAATGCAAAGCAATTATGATATCGCCCTGAACATACTTGAGCGCGAAAAACCTGGTAAATATACAATTTCGCGTATTTTTTTATAACCAAAAAATCCTACTCTCCTTTCCCCCATCTCATATGTCGGCTCATCGCCTTACTTCCTCCATTTTTCCTGTTTCCATGCCCCGGTTCCGTAGATAATCCCCCTTTCTATTACATCGCCCGAGGCAGGAAGTAAATCCTTCGGGTCTTCAGCAGGTCAGTCCAAGCCCTTCTTCTTGAGATATTTGGACAGCAGGTCTGCGATTTCAAGATTGTTTAGATCCGAGAATGGAAAGTGCGTATTGCCGCGAATACCAATTTCCGGCAAATGCACGACGGTGACATCACCGCCCCGGAGGTTCACTGCATCCGCCCAAAGCCTCGCCATTGCCAGACGTACTCGCCATCCATCTTGGCCCGGATTTGCCGAAGGTTGCTTCGGAATATTGTCGCCGTAATAGATGACAATCGGAATCTTTGTAAGCCTAATGAAATCCGACAAAAGCACGCCAACCGCCTCAAGCGGGCCAGCGGAGCTAGGCATCGGAAGAGGTACTTCGCCTTCGGGGAAAACGAAATTAGTTCCAGGTTCATAGGCAACAATGGCTTGGACATTTTGGCTCTTGATTGCCGTGATCCAGCCCGGGCCTCCGCCTTGTGAGTGGGTGACGAGAATTCCCGGCCCGACTTTATTAAACAGGGCGGCAACTGCGTCCGAGATGACATTGCCATCATAGGGCCCCGTATTGGGCGTCATCTGGCGAAAGTACTGGTTCAAGGATTCCGGGTCGCGTGGGAACTGCACGCATGGGAAGAAGTCAGGCCAAATGCCGACGCGGAACCAACCGAACAATGTCTGTTCGTCTGGCGTAGGCGTAATTGTGATTGGCAGAGTGCTGCGTCCTGCATCGCCGCGGCGCGGCTGGTCAACTACGTAGACCCCAAAGCTGCGGCGCAAGAAAATGTTTTGAAACCCCTCGCTTCCGTCCGGCGTGCTTTCCCATGTCTTCGAGAACTGCCCGGCTCCATGCAAGAAAATGAGAGGAAGTTTGCGAGCGTTGACAGGGATCTGATAGAATACATAAGCATGATCACCGTGAAGCGTCTGTCCATCAGGAGCCCTTTTGATGTGATCGAAGATGCCAGGATTTCGAATTACTGATCCGCCGACTGCATAACTGCCTTGCTCCTGGATAATCAGCGGCGCGAGCTTGTCGGTTCCCCCGGCCCTGTTGCTTAAAACCTTGCTTAGGATTTCGTTTGCATTATCCGCTCCGGTGTTTCCAGGTTTTACGGATTCCATTTAATTTAACCTCCCTGATATTTTTATATGATCCACCATATTCTTAATCATGTTTCGCTGTCAAAACAGCATTTATTCTATCATTTTCAAGTTCCTGCAGCCATTCGGATACTTCATTCTGCGCATTTTTTACGTTTCCACCACGGACTGCAAGACCAGCCAGAATGGTTGACTGAGGGCAAAGCATGGTGATATCTGTGACACTTCGCCCAAGACGGCTTCCCTCGTTCGTGCAAAACGGTATAATGGTTTTTCCGGAAAAATCGCATTCCGACAAAAACGCTGCAACCGGCATAGGTATCGTACCCCACCAGTTAGGATAACCAACGAAAACCACAACGTACGATTCCATGTTCGCAACTTTTGTTTTCAGTTTGGGTCTGTAACTCTCTTCAAGTTCCTGCTTTGCTTGTTTCACAACATCATCGTAACCTCTGGGATACGGATCTAAGGTCACAATTTCAAAGATATCGCCGCCTACGCTTTCGTGGATTTGATGAGCAATTTCGCGCGTGTTGCCAGAACGAGAAAAATAAGCCACAAGAAATTTTTTTGTTGCCAAAAACGGTTGTGCCCGCTCTTCACGTGTCAATATTTTCTTCATGGTAATTTCCCACTGCTTGATTTTAACAGGAATAAAGTAAATAGGGGATTATATGCATCTTTTTTCCCATAACTAACCCCTCAAATATGCTATTATAAAACCTTAATAATACATTGGGAACAGGTATTATTTATAGCTATCTTCACAGAATAATATATTTATACAAACATATTATCTTAACTGATGTCTAATAAAATTATATGAAAATTGCAACCAGTCGCCTTTATAATACTTCTTTAGGTTGAACTTTCAAAATTAGGGAATTCTAAAGAAATTGAATGAGATTAAGGACTAATGTAAAATCCCCAGACGATCAGGATAATAATCCCCAATATTATGAAATAAGTAAAAGTTCTATTTACCAGTGTTCCAAGTCTCGCAGGACCTGACCATTTGACCAGCAGCATCTTATTCCCGGTGCTTATAATACTTGCCAGAACAGCGGTAAGCGCCGCAGTTCCGTATGAAACATGACCACTCACGGCTAGCGCGGCTACGGATGCAGTAACCACCGCGCTGCTTATAAAACCACCAAGTGCAGTCGCATAAACTCCTGCCGCCCCCGCCCACAGGTTGGCAAATCTAGTAACTACTGATAAACCTGTAAAACCCAGGGCAAATTTTATGGCAGGAGATAGCGCAAAAGGTGATTCTAACTGGATCGACTCATTAACATGTCCATAATTTTTTGCCTTGATAACAACAGCTGCTGAAAAAATGACCATGAGTATCTGAGGGATGGCCATCAGGAAGAACACTTTGCCGGTAGGGTCAACGATCAGGGCAATAACAAGATTCCGAAGAAGCATTGATGCATTACATAATACGATCCCCACAAAAATTGGCTCGATAAGTTCGGTTCTTTTTTTTGCCATCGAAGAAAGAGCCCCTGTTGTTGCCTCACTGTTCACAAGCCCGCCAAGCATACCTGATATAGGTATACCTCTTTTTGTTCCCATTTCCTTCATGACGACAAAACTTATGAAACTGATAGTTGCGACAAATATCACGACCAATAGAATAGTCCTGGGATTAATCATTCCCATATAAGATGTATCAGGAGTGACGGGATAGAGGATGAAAACAACTGCAAGGAAACGCACAGCACTTAATATCTCATCGTCTGTGAGTTTTGTTGCAAAGGAATGAAGCGGTTGCTTTTCCGCCAGCAGCAGGGTAATAATAACTGAGCCGGCGATCGCAGGTAAATAGTATCCATACGATATTAGAACACCGAGAAGGAATGTGCAATATAATGCGATCGGCCCGGTTATTCCGGGCGTTTTTAAGGTCACATTTTTGATATATATATATACTGCAGATATTATCCCAAAAAGCGCAAGAGAAATAAGAAGGATCCCGGAATTGATTTTCAATGCCAGGAATGATGATAGCATTCCGGCGATGCAGGCTATGGCAAAAGAACGGACTCCTGCGATCAGTTCCATTTTCTCCGGGCGCCTGTGTTCCCGTTCAATACCAATGAGGATCCCGATAAGCGTAGCCAGGGCTAATTTCTGGAAAAAATCGAAATTTATGGCTATATTATCAAAAGATTGGGCTACGAGGTCAATCATTTATTATCTATGATAAATACTTTTTTAAATACTTATGTCTTTCACAGATAGTTTTTGACTATAACATCGGAATACCGTTTGAAAACAACATCAAGTTTTGATATTATCCATCTACAGATATTGTTTTCTGCATGAATGGCATAGTATATATAATATATATTATATCATTTAAAACTGTTTTTAGATATGAAACGGAGAGTTCGTATTGAGTTAGTTGAGTTCGTTGTTAATTACTTTATGCCACCAAACAACGAACCAAAAAGAACTCCAATGGACTCTTGTTTGTAAGGGTTCGATGTTATTGTAACCTAACTCAAATATTCAGATGATGCAAAAGTGGATTTTCCTGCCCTAATCCAAAGGTTTATTGACGCCATAGGTTTTTGAACCCAAAAAAAAAGTGGTTAAATCACGAAATCTTATCAGCTATAGATCAGCTATATATTTAGTACCGATATGAATCGAAAGGTTTATATAAAATGGAGGAATTAATATGATTATGGCGCTTGAAATATTATTCGTGCTACTGGCAATAATCGGAGTTATCATAGCTTATTATTTTCTTAAGACTGCGACACATCTCATAATTAATACTGTGCTTGGTCTAATTATTTTTTTCATTGCGAATACGGTTTTTCATCTTAATATCCCATATTCCATCCCCACATTACTTGTTTGCGCTTTAGGAGGAATCCCGGGCGCGATCCTTGTCATAGTGCTACATATATCTGGCATGGCTTTCTGACGCGTAAGAAGGATAATATTTTAAGAGAGCATTAAGACAATTTATGAAGATCGTAGTTTCTATAGGCGGCTCAGTTCTTGCGCGGGAATTGCAGCCTGGAAAATTCGCTGCTTATGCTGAAGCAATAAGAGAAATGGGTAAAAACCATACAGTATTTATCGTAACAGGAGGCGGAAAAGCAGCGCGTGAATATATTAAAGTGGCTCGTGAGCTTGGTTCAGATGAAGCTACTTGTGACCTGATAGGGATCGAACTAACGCGACTCAATGCACGCCTTCTCATTGCAGCCCTTGGGGATGCTGCTTTTTATGAACCGCCGGTAAACTATAAGGAAGCAAGGAACGCAAGCTTAAACGGAAAAATTGTAGTAATGGGAGGAGTAACTCCAGGGCAGACGACAGATGCGGTTTCAGCCGTGCTGGCAGAATACACGGGCGCTGACCTTCTCATCAATGCAACTTCTATAGATGGTGTCTATACAAGTGATCCCAAAAAAAATAAAGATGCAAAGAAATTTGAAACCATGACCCCGCACCAGCTTATTGAGATCGTTATGAAGACCGAAATGGTTGCCGGGGCTAATTCGCCTTTTGACCTGCTGGCTGCCAAGATCATCGAGAGAAGCAATATAAGAACGATTGTTCTTAATGGGGAAAATCCGAAGAATATCATTGATGCGGTGAATGAAAGAAATAATGGAACCATAATCGAAAAGGGCAGAAAAGATGAACAAAAATCCAGGAAGAGTGAAATGGAAAAAGATACCTGCAATTTGGGTTACTACAGCGATATAGGATGTGACAACTAAATTTATATATTGATATGGGATATAGGAAAAAGAAGTGATGGAATATGTTTGAAAATATTTTTAAAGGTTTTTCTTTCATAAAAGAGAGTTTCAGCCTCATAGTAAAGGATGCGGATGTTATAAAGCCGTCATTCTATTCTATTTTTGCAGGAGTATTTTTTACGATATTATCGATAATTATCATGTTTTTGCTCCAGTCAGGACTGGGGTCTGGAGGTTTTTTTTATATATTCGCGTTCTTTATTTTCCTGGGAAACTATTTCATTTCTTACTTTTTCACAGGAATGACGGCATTTCTTGTGTATGATTATTTCAAAGATGGTGATGCGACCATGTCTGAAGCATGGGCTGCGACAAAGAAAAATGCATTGACAATATTCTATCTTGCAATAATTTCTACGATTGTAAATATAATTTTGGGTATATTGAGAGGCAGATCAAATAGAGATCGAAATGTTACCGGAGGCATATCCGGCATGATCATTGGATTCATTGAAAAAGCATGGACTGTCGCCACTTACTTCATGATTCCAGCAATTGTTATCGAAGATAGGGACCTGAAAAGCGCAGTCGAAAGAGCTACATCTATCATCAAAAGGAATCTTCTTCCTATAGGTGTTGGTGAAATAGCTGTTGGGCTTGTTACGGGATTTCTTTCTGTGATCGGTTTTGTGATCGCTATTGTCATTGGTTTATCCCTGGCGACTGTTTCACCCTTGATAGCAATACTCGTTGCAGCAATTTTGATTGTCATCATCATCGCACTTTCCATGTATATTACCACTGCTTATCATACGTGCCTTTTCCTGTGGGCAAGGAATGTTGAAGATGCAAAGGCAGGCGTGCCAGGAACAATAAAACCCCCGGCGCCGATAGCAGGCGCGCTGGGGATAGCGTAGGAATGAATGGCGTTTCAATTCTAAAATTTGAAAATTGATAATGAGCCCGGTAGAAAATTTTCAGGGTAATTATTATTTTTATTTGATATATATAATTATATTATACATTTTTTCAGTAATTATCAAGACACGGAAGCAATATCCCGAATATTTTTCAAGAATACTCCTTATTTTATCTTCTCTCCTTGTCTTTTTCGGAACATATTTATTAATCAGGTCACTCGGAAGCGGATACAGATATGGAAGCGGAAGCTGTGGAACCGATGGCTGTATTTTTATCCAGCCTGTAATTTTTACGATCGATGATATTTTATTCCATCTTTTATTTCCGATAACCGTGCTAATAACATTTGCGTCAATTTTGCTGATATTAAACTCTCGATCGGAAAAAAGTGTATTGGAAGGGGCAGGCATCTTATTTTCCGGCAGCATCCTTTTTATTTTCTTTGTGCTTGGTGGAATTGCCCCGCTTGCGATTATCGGAATATTTGCGACTTTGTTCCTGGTATGGAAAACGAAGAAATATTTAAATATATACTATGCAATTATAATAATGTTTTTGTTTCCTGCCCTGTTCTGGTAAAACATAAAATATTTGATAATAAATAATCCGGCCAGGTAAATTTTTTCTAAGTGATAATATTTTTATTTAAGTTTAATGTTAATTAATATGATCCATGCTGCGCTAATGATTCCACCGATCAAAATAGTTATAATGTCATCAAGATGCAGAACTGAAAAATGGAATAGTTCCCTGAATGCGGGCACATATAGTACCATAACAAGCGATAGAATCGCTCCTCCTACCACCATCCATAAAGCCCTGTTCTGAGAATTGAATTTTCTTAAAATACTGCTTTCCAGGGACAGATTTGAAATTATCAACGTCAGATTAGCAAATACGAGCATAGCAAATGTAATTGTACGCGCTTCGTTCTCTCTTTTGCCCAGATACAATGCTAGAAGAAATACTATCAAAACAAAAAAAAGCACGCTCAATCCCTGGAACAGGCTTCTGATAAGACTTTTTCTGTCAAATAACTTGTCTTTGAGATTCCTGGGCGGTCTTTGCATGATATTATTCTCCTCTTTTTCAGCCTCAAATACCACCGAACAGGCCGGGTCTATTATCAATTCAAGAAAAGCAATGTGCGCGGGTAAGAGAATAAGAGGTAATTCGAATAAAATTGGAAATAGCGCGAGGCCCGCAATGGGCACATGAACTGAAAAAATATAGGAAATTGCTTTCTTGAGGTTATCAAAAATTCTCCTGCCGAGCCTGACAGCCTCGACGATGGATGAAAAGTCATCGTTGAGAAGGACTATGGACGAAGACTCTCGCGCTACGTCCGTGCCCCGTTCTCCCATTGCGATACCTATATGGGAAGATTTCAGCGCAGGAGCGTCATTTACCCCGTCTCCTGTCATGGCAACCACTTCCCCATTCGCTTTTAAGGCAGTTACAATCGCCAGTTTTTGTTCCGGCACAACACGCGCAAAAATATTTGTTAATTTAATCTTTTCCTGGAGATCTGCCATGCTCATTTGAGCAAGTTCATGGCCTGTAATAATCCTATCAGGACTTTTCAAACCTATTTGCCTGGCAATGTGCCTGGCAGTTCCGGGAAAATCCCCTGTTATCATTATGACCCTCATTCCTGCAGTGTAACATTCAGAAACTGCTGCCGGGACAGAAGGACGAACAGGGTCTGTAAAACCAAGCAATCCGATAAATTCAAAACTAAAATCATGCTGCGTTTCAGGCAAACTTTCTTCCTGAAAGATAGAACGAGCTACACCAAGCACTCTCAAGCCATTATCTGCCATCAATTGGACGCTTGAAAGCAGTTCATTCTTTTGCACTTCATCCAGGTGACACAGGTCTATTATCGCTTCAGGTGAGCCTTTTGCGGCTATTACATGCTTTTGCCTGTCATATGATTCCCATACGTTTGACAATGCCAGAAGGTTTTTAGAGAGCGGATATTCCCTGACAAGCTTCCAGCTCTTATGAACATGTTCCGAATTTGAAAGAAATTTTTCAGTACCGTTTTTTATTTCTTTCTCGACAGGGTCAAAAGGATCCACCTGGCTTGCAAGATTGCCAAATTCAAGCAATTCATGGAACTTTTCAGGGAGAGGCAGGTGTCCATTCTTAGCTAAATCATAAAATTCTGCTCCGGAAAAAAGGGAATTCAATATCATCCGGTTCAATGTAAGAGTCCCTGTCTTATCCACACACAATACGGTAGCGGAGCCGAGTGTTTCTATAGCAGGCATTCTTCGAGTCAAAACCTGCCTTTTTGACATGCGCCACGCCCCCATGCTCAGGAAGATCAACAGGACAACAGAAAATTCTTCAGGAAGAAGTGCCATACTTAAACTCACTCCTGCCAGTAATCCATTCAACCAATCTCCTCTGTTCATTCCATAAATTATCACTATAAAAACGCACAGTATTATCCCGCCGATAGCGAAATTTCGTACCAGATGTGAAGTCTCTTTCTTAAGGAGGGTCTCTTCATGGGTTATTGTCTGCAGTGCTTTTCCAATTTTTCCCATTTCCGTGTGTAATCCAGTCCCTGTTACTTTCGCCATCCCGTGACCCTGGATCACAAGCGTACCTGAGTAAACGAATGGCATATCGTCACCACCAGGATTTGTGGGCTTCGCTTTTCCATCCCAGTCTGATTTTCGAACTGCCAGCGACTCACCCGTAAGCATGGATTCGTCTACAAGAAGGTTTGAACAAAATAGCACGTTCCCATCAGCGGGGATACGGTCGCCTTCTCTTAATATAATTATATCTTCCCTTACTACCTCTCGCCCTGGAATACGTCTTTGGTTTGCGTTCCTGATCACGAGTGCCCTGGGACTTGAGAGATTTTTTAAAGCATCTAACGCCCGTTCACTTTTTCTCTCCTGATAAAAAGTTATTCCCACTACTACGATCACAAAAAAAAGCAACATTAAAGCGTCATTTGGCTCTCCCAGGATTAGATAAATGAGCCCCGAACCTAAAAGGAGTAAAAGCATCGGCTCAAATAAAATGTTAACCAGGATTGCAAAAATACTCTGCTTTTTCTGGGATGGAAGTTCATTGAAGCCTTCCTCCCCCAATTTTCTGGCGGCATCCTCCTCTGAAAGGCCAGTAATATTTTCAATATCGGGATTTTTTTCCATAGTTATCGCGAAATGGTCAATGATTGACTCAATTAATTTAGTTATTATTTAAAAACAATCATTTGAATTTTCAGATTGAGCTGATACTTACACTTGGCAATAGATCAAAGAAAACCGTAACATTCAAATATCAATCATGAAAGATTAAATTAGAAAATCCATGCAAAGCAAACGATTTCAAAAATGGCATTTAGCTTTAAAAGTTTTACCTGTAGTAATATTAGTGATCATCTTAAAAATCTTCGCTCATCAATTCGACATGGAATTTATTTCTTTGAATCCGCTATTTACAGGCATTGTTACTGCTAACATATTCCTGCTCGGGTTTCTTATCGCCGGTGTTTTGGCGGATTATAAGGAGAGTGAAAAATTACCAGGAGAGCTTGCGACAAGCATTGAAACGATTGTCGATGAATGTCTAATAATATACAAGAACAAAAAAGCAGAACCAGCAAAAGAATGTTTAAAGCATACTTTGAACCTGACAAATTCCATTGATGACTGGTTTCACAAAAAAGAACGAACCAGAGCCTTAATGGAAAAAATTTCATTGTATAATGATTTTTTCCTTACATTCGAGTCATTAACACAGGCAAATTTTATAGCAAGATTAAAACAGGAACAGAGCGCTATCCGACGAATGTTGATACGGATCCATACCATCCGCGAAACTTCTTTTGTTTCGAGCGGATACGCAATTGCAGAAGCAATTACAATCTTTCTTATTATAGGCCTGATTTTTGTAAAAATTGCCCCGATCCAAGAAGCTCTCTTTTTTGTTTCCTCCATTGTGTTTCTGCAAACGTATATGATCGCACTAATTAAGGATCTTGACAATCCATTCGAATATTATGGAGAGGATATAGGACATGATGAGGTATCCTTAAAACCCCTGGATGATTTGAAGTTAAGAATAGAAGAAAAAATAAGATCGCTTATTGAGAAATGATCGGAACAACTTCCTTTTATTCTCTTTATGCTTTGTGGCATCGCCCCATTCGGGATTGCTTTTGGTTAAACATTTTTTAGATGTGCCTGGCTATATCCGATTCCCATAGAGAAAGTCATCCCTAACCTTCTGCGGATTAATCTGCATATTCCATAGCTGCCTTTTCAGTCTCAATCCTGAAAGCCATATATCCTGAGATTCAGGGTTTTATGGGCTACGCATCATAAAGTACTTTTTCCCCCAAATCAGAAAACTTGAGGATATATCTGATGAAGTTAATGTTCGGGTTACTATAGAAATATCCACACAATTTAACAATGCTGCCGTTAATCCCGCCCTGAGTTCCCCTGAATGTGAGTGGGAGGGATTTATTTGAGTGTTCTTATCCGCTCCATCCGCTTATAGAAATAAATTTTTATAAAATCATTTATTATGAAAAATCCCAGCGCCCATGCCCAGACAAAACCGGCAAGCTGCCATCCCAGAGGTTTCATGAAAACGCCATAAATGGCGATCAATGTGGCAGCAACCTGGGTGAGCTCAGTTGTCCAGAACAGTATCCCGGCAGGAAAAGGGCGTGACCAGAAATGATGCTCGCCTGTTCGCGTCAGGTAAATCGTAATATGACCCGCTACCGCAAGTTTCAGGAACATGAGGGTCTGGATTGTTGGCCTGTCAAGATGCAGCACCTGTTCGCTAAAATAGAACAACATGAAACTGGAAACGACACCGGCCAGGCCAAGTACAGCGGCAATGGTCAGCACTTTATGCATTTCCCAGCTTGCGGGCCTGTTGAGAGGTTTTGTATTGTCATAGGCGATCATCATTATGGGAAGGTCATTCAGCAGTGCGAGGATGACTATCATCACTGCCGTCAGGGGATAAAAGTTAAAAATGATGATGCACAGCGTAAGGAATATGAGCACCCTGATGGTCTCTGCAATACGGTATGTGGCATAATTGTTCATGCGCTGGAATATCTTATGGCTTTCTTTGATGGCATCGATAATGACCGAAAGCCCCGGTCTTGTGAGCACTATATCTGCCGCCGATTTAGCGGCATCCGTCGCCCCCGCAACTGCAATTCCCGCATCCGCTTTTTTCAGGGCCGGCGCGTCATTTACCCCGTCGCCGGTCATTCCTACGATATGCCCTTTGCCCTGGAGGAGTTCGACAATACGGTATTTATGCTCAGGAAAAACCTGGGCAAAACCATCTGCTTTTTCTACGATGTTTTGCGCTTCATTGTCAGGTTTGTCAAGGAAGGCAGAAGCGGTCGTAATACCTGTTCCCAGGTTAACCTGCGAAGATATCTGCCTGGCTATAGCGATATGGTCTCCCGTGACCATTTTTACATTAACGCCCAGAGACTGCGCCGTCTTTATTACGTCTGCCGAGTCTTCACGGGGCGCATCATAAATGGCTATGATCCCTGCATATTGCCAGTTTCCCTGTGAATCCGTTCTGGCTATGCCAAGCGAACGATGCCCTTTTGCTGCAAAGTCGCTGACAATCACATCAACTTTAGATGATACATCCTTCTTATCCGATACAAGGGACAGAATAACCTGCGGCGCCCCTTTGGTTACTTTGAATACCCCTTTTTCAATTTCAATTGTGGCTTCTGTCCTCTTAAGAACAGGATCAAAAGGCTTAAATCCCGTTGTCCTGTACCCCTGGATGTCTGCGAATAAATTCGAGGCTCTGGCTTTTGCGATTATGGCATTATCTATTGTATCCTGATCTTCCTCCCTTGCTGCCAGGGCTCCCATCAGAAGCACATCGTTTTCTGTGAACCCTTCAAAGGATTTCACTTCTGCTACACTGAGTTCATTTTTTGTGATAGTTCCCGTTTTATCTGCGCATAATATATCCATTCCAGCCAGTTCTTCTATAGTAACAAGCTTGCTGACGATGGCTTCCTTTTTGGCCAGCGCAATCGCGCCTACAGCCATCGTTACCGATAAAACCGCCGGCATCGCGACCGGGATCGCGGCGATGGTGAGGATCAGCACAAACTGGAGGGTTTCAAGCAGGCTTTCATGCCTGTAAAGCGCAAGAACGAACACGATCGACACGAGCACTATATCAAGCCTGATGAGGTAATCGCCTATTTTGATAACAGCTTTCTGGAAATGGCTTTTTGCTTTTACTTCCTCTACCAGCTTTGCCGTCCTGCCAAAATAAGTATCCATTCCTGTTGTGATAACAAGTGCATCCATCTCTCCCTGCCTGATTATAGAGCCTGAGTACCCAACATCGGAAATATGCTTTTCAACGGGAAGGGATTCTCCTGTCAGTGCGGATTCATCTACCATCAGGTAATCTCCCTTCATGAGTTTAATATCAGCCGGGATGATCTCCCCGAGACGCACACGCACTACATCTCCAGGCACAAGTTCCCGGGCAGGTATCTGTTGCCATTTGTCATCACGCCGCACCCGCGCCAGGAATGCCAGCTTCTGTTTTAACAGTTCGATTGCATTTTCGGCCTTATGCTCCTGCCAGAATCCCACCATAGCGTTTACGAACAGCAGCGCGGTGATTATTACGAAATCTTCCCAGTGCTGGATGAATGCTGAGAGGATCGCAGCAATTTCGATCATCCAGGGGATCGGGCCCCAGAAATACCGCAGGAATTTGAGGATCGGATTTATCTTCTTTTCGGAAATTTCATTGTAACCATATTCCATTAATCGCTTTTGGGCTTCCTGTGTTGATATCCCGTTTTCACCCGAAGAGACTTCCGGTTTCAAATCACTTATAGAATATTTTTTACCTTTATCCGTATCAGTAATATTCCGGTTCATGCTTTAGATGATTCCCTTTTTACTAAACACAGTTCTAATTTGTTCTTCATTCCTGCTTGAGAACAATTGTGCATTGGCAGTGATTATGGCATCAGCCCCCTCGCTGAATTTTGAGAGCGGATTTAGAAAAAAATGGCTCTCGAGAAGGAGCGTTATCGAACGCTCTCCTGCCGCCACCCTTTCTACTTTTTTTTCAGAATTCCCCCCCAGTTCAAGATATAAATCCCACAGAGCTGCAGACCATATCTCACTGTCAGCATCGCATCTCAACACGTCCAGGAAATCCTCAGGATAATGCTTTTTGCCATCAACCCTCCTGATACAGTGTTGCACCATGCCTATGCCAATCCAGTCTCCTACAGCCTCACGATTAAATCCATCATTCTCTTCTGCGAAAAAACATGCGGCAAGGAAATCCCCAAAACCCTGTGCCATTGCACACCCCTCAGGCGTCATTCCAAAACTGGGAACCTGGTCGTCCTGTATGGCATGAGCATATTCATGAATTATCATATCAGCATCTTCGGCATCCGGGATACCACCAGACCCAAAGGATAAGATCTTAGTGTGCGGGTCAAAATAAGAATTATAATCCCTCGAAGCAAATGCATTTGCTGTGACCTGCTTGTTGCAGACGTTCGTAAATCCAAGCTCCTGGATAAACCTCTGGCATGAATCGATATGATAGTATACCATCACCTCACAGAACCGGCTATCTCCACGTTTATAATTGAATACCAGGGAAGGTTCGTATGCCCTTTCAGGAGTTGCGCCCGTGTCAATAAAAGGGCCTTTTAGAAAACCTGAGCCGTCAAGTTCTTTTAAGATCACCGGATCGTATGCCTTGTCCGGAATATCTGATTCAGGAGTAAGAGTAGTGTCTTTTAAAGCCACAACTGGATTTGGGATAAAAACTTTGCCCCTTCCATTTGTCCTTTTTAACACTTCGACCTTATTTAGCAGAGTCCCGTCCTCGACATTGATATAAACATGGTGGCTTTCAGCGGGGTATTTTAATGAAATTCGTACTTCCCATGCAAGATAAAATTTATCATCTTCCGGAAAAATCACGAGATCAGCCAGAAAATGATGAATGCCCTTTGGTTCGGCATCGAGAATCAGATTCACTATTTCAAGTGCTTTTTCCTTTGTTATTCCATTGCTGAGAATGTTTTTTGTGTTCAATAATATCCCCCGATAATAGTTGGTCTTTATTTTTACGATTTTATATTCTTTATTTAAATGGACTGATGTAAACGCATTCAAAACAGGAATGTCTTCATGATGCTGCTGGTACCTGAAATGGATAGTGCCAAGCCCATCTGCTTTGCTGACAAATTTCAAATCGGATAAATCCAATTTAATCCCTAAAAGTCCACTATATTTCATAAGGAAATGGCGGACTGACTCTTCAATATCTTCATGCAACGGGATCGTGATGGTTCCATCAATTTGAGAGACTATCCCTTTTTTGTCCCAGAGTATTCGGATATTTTTCCCATGGGATTTTAATTGTTCTACAAATTCAACTTGTTTCTCAGGTTCAACCATAACTCCCAATATAATGAACTCATTAAAGCGATTAATACTTTTCGATGCATTTACGCCTACGTTGCTATAACATCGGAATACCGTTGGAAAACAACATCAAGTTTTGATATGATCAATCTACAGATATTGTTTTCTGCAATAATGACATAGTATGTATCAATATATGTTATATCATTTAAAACTATTTTTAAATATGAAACGGAGAGTTCGTTTTGAGTTAGTTGGGTCCGTTGTTAATTACTTTATGCCACCAAACAACGAACTCCAACGAACTCTTGTTGTAAGGGTTCGATGTTGTTGTAACCTGACTCAAATATTCAGATAATTCAAAAGTGGATTTTCCTGCCCTTAATCCAAAGGTTTATTGACGCCATAGCTCCGTTGTCAGCAGCACTGATAGAGTAAGTAAAAGGACTGATATAGATAATTATTTTAGCATGGGCATTAAAATTCAAATAATCAATTCTTCTTTCTCCACATCCCTGTTACGCAATGAAAGCCTGGAAACCTCAAACCTGGTTCCATCCGCCAGAACCGCCTCTTTGTGACCCTGCAATCCTGCAGCAGCGATCCTGCCTACGGCGTCTGCTTTCATTATGCCGCTTCCTGAAGTACCGCCGACCCAGGTAATATTAGCAACGGATTCAATGACAGGGGTCATATCAGGCCAGTGATAATCGTAATATCCGGCCCATCTCAGGGATAACTTATAATCCGCAAGCTCCGGAAAATAGTGATTCAAAACAGGCTCGATCGCATTATGAAAATACCTGGGGTCAGCCTCAGGATCCGACATCATGAATGGCTGGCCGAGGTCATCGGCGCAACCCACGATCAGGATGTTCTTTTCCAATAATGGTTTTATATAAACTCCCCCGGCCGGAAGAATGATAGCAGGTTTTTTCACCGGATTCATATCTGCGAACAGTTGGACTTGGTCTTTTAAATCCAGGACAAAAAGCTGTCGTTTCTTGGGAAGTATGCCTGAAGCAATACCGACAGGCGCGAGTAGTTCATGTGTCCATGCTCCTGTCGTTATTATAAACCGTGTCGCGTGATAGGAATTTCCTTTCTGGTCAATTATTGCTTCGACAAAAACGTCATCCCATGGGGCATAGCAGCTATCTTTTCCTGCCAGGATAAATGATCTGATATCCGTGTCGAAACTGATCTCTCCTCCAAGAGATATGAACCCAGAAGTATAATGCCGGGCAAGCGCCATTGCAGAGAGGGAACCGCACAAATGACAGTAGATTCCCGAATGGAGATCCGGGAAAGGACCATTTGCCTTGTGATTTATCCTGAGAATATTCAAAACGCCCGACCTGTCAAGAACTTCAAATTCGTCCTTCATCATGTCAAGCTGCCGGATGCCGTTTTGTGATGTTTCCCATTGTTCTTCGGAAAACAGCCACAGATAACCTATCGGGTCAAGCTGGATCTTATCGCCGATCTCAAGGTAATATTTTATGGAACTTGCTGCCAGCATCCGGTTTGTTCGTGATGAAAAAAAGTTCCTGTAAAGAGCCGCGCTCCTGGCAGTATTTCCTGCGCCCGCCGTGTGATTCCTGTCAATGAGCAATATCTTGCTTCCAGGCAGCGCTTTTTTCAGGTGATACGCAGTTGAGCTTCCTATGACGCCTGCGCCGATGATTATGTAGTCAAAGTTCATGAACCTCGTGGGTTTTTTGACATTTTTTCATTAGATAATAAAATCCAGAACCTGCCAGTAGAACTATACAACCTATTGTCCAGGCTTCCCATGAAAGGAAGATCAATAAAGCTATACAGGTTATTATTCCAAGAACAGGAATTATGCGGGGATAGACATGCTCTTCCAGTTTAAGCGCAGCATAATTGGTAATAAGATAATACATCAATGAGCCGAAGTTGGCTAATGCGATAGCCTGTAACAGGTTTGTGAAAAAGGCCAGGATCGCCATAGTAAATCCGAAAACCAAAACCGCATAGGAGGGGGTAGCGCGTTTGTCCAGCATGGTAAAAAACTGCGGGAGGTCACGTTCCCTTGCTATGGCAAAAGAAATGCGGGATAATCCCAGAAGCGTTGTCAGAAGAACGCTCAAAGTGGCAAAAAGTGCGCCTATCGAGACAAAGTAAGTCAGATTACTGCCAACAGATGAAGCGGCATCGGCAAGCGGCGAACCCGATGAAGCAAGCTCCTTATACCCCACGAGACCTATTGCAGTGAAACTGACGAGCATGTACACAACGGTTGATATCCCCAGCGCAAGAAGTATTGCAAGAGGAATATTCTTTCTTGGATCTCTTACTTCCTCGCTTACGAGTGTTATCCTCGCGAACCCCGAATATGCAAAAAATATGAGAGTAGCGCCCTGCATGATTCCGATCCCTCCGTTGGGTATAAAGGGAGAAAAATTTCCAAGCTTTACCGCGCCAAGGCCAAAAACAACAAAAAAAGCCAGGATGAGAAGCTTCAGGATCACAAGGATATCATTGATGAGACTTGAATCGCGGGCCCCAAGGTAATTTATCATCATAACGCCAAGACATGCAACGGTAGCTATCACATTCACGGGAAGGGGAATGAATAATGCAAGGTAGCTGGCAAACCCGATACTCACAACCACGCCTGTCACAACATTGGATAATATCCAGAGCCACCCTGAAATAAAGCCAGCAAAAGGCGATATTAGCTCATGGGCAAACTCATAACCTCCTCCTTCTTTTGGAATGAACTGTGCCAGCTCTGCGAAACTCAGGGCCGTGAATGTTGAAATAATGGCGCCTATTATTAAGGATATCAGCAGCGCCGGACCTGCCAGGCCCGCGGCCACACCTGTAACTACAAAAATACCCGATCCGATGATGGCGCCAATCCCTATTGCAAAGGCATCGAATAATCCAAGCGTCCTTTTCAGTTCAGCCATTCTCCTCAGTATTCAGATTTGTATTTCAATTGATATAGATATCCTAAAGCTGTGGTCGAAAGCATTTTGAAAAGATTAAAAGAAGTTTGCAGGATCGAATAACCTCTATTGCGGCGACTGTAATACTTTAAATAGGCTAAAGATGCTATTCTTATTGTATGCGCTTTTGAATTATTTCAATTTTCGTAAACCATGAAAATCTGCATGCCAGGTTGATTCGGGGTAGATCGAAAAATGCATATCAGGAGCACCCTTTTTACATACCAGATTTATATATCGTTCTGCTTCTTCTTTTGATCTGAATCCTTTCACCATTCCATTTTTCCACTCTACGACTAAATCCTGCATTTCACGATTATCCTTCTCATATTTGTTCTTCGGTTCATACATATATTTATTTTACTCCTTATAGTCATTCGCAAATTCTGGACAACCGTTTTTACCCACCCTTAACGTTTTTCCATCTTTTTTGCCGACTGTTTTTGAAAATAAAAATTAAAATATAGGAATTGCCTGGATTATATGACCGATTATGCGCCTGGATTTTTTACAAGGACCCGGGATATAATTCTTTTTTCAGGAACTTTGTATGCCCATCCGCTAAAACTGTCTACATACAATATGTTCTCATTGTAATCCTCTTGCACAAATCGAACCTGTCCCGTATATTTTTCATTTGATCCGAGTTTGAATTCTACAACATCTCCTCTTGTGTATCTCATAATCCCTCCGGATAGTTTCTTTTCCGATCTATACCCAAAATGAAAGGGAAGGAAAGGAGAGAGTCCTTTCCCATAAGGTCCCACTCTCAAGGGTCTTATCGTTCTTCTGTACATTTTTTGTACGATTCTACAATACTTTCATACCGATATATTGCCTGTTATTACAAAATTTCACAATTTATTAATTTTGGTAAAGTTCGATTGAAAAATTGATCTTCACCTGAATAACTGAAAAATTCATAGTTGCTCCCGATATTTTGAGAATTCACAGATACACCGCCCAAATAATAACCATTCTAAAATTTGTCCTTATCTCAAAAGGAAAGGGAAGGAAAGGAGAAAATCCTTTCCCATAAGTTCCCACTCTCAGGGTCTTATATTTCTTATGTACTTTTTTTTGTACGATCCTACCATACTTTCATACCGATATATTGACTGTTATTACAAAATTTCACACTTTATTAAAAATGCTAAAGTCAGGAGAAACATTAATCTATCGGTTTAATATTTAAGTAAGTGGCATGAATCTCAGGAAAAGTATCTCTTTGGACGAAGAGTACCTTAAGAAAATTGAGCCTCTTGTTCAAAAACACAATGGCAATCTGAGCGCAGTCATACGCGAAATAATTGATCTTGCAGATTATGCTTCCAGGGATCCCGATTCCGTAAAGAGGCTTATTTCAGGAATGAAAAATAAGCAAAGCCTGACCTCTTCGACTCTTGCCTGGGCGTTAAAAGATCTCGCAGGCAGGCGCCCGGACCGGGAATTTGTTCATAACATCCTTGGGAATGATATTTATTCTCTCTCTTTTCTTGAAAAGCGGATGAACGAGCTTCTGGGAGAAATCTACTGGGATTCTTCGATCAAAATAACCACGGATGATGACAGGGTGCCGCAGAATGCTTCATTTGTAATAACCGGGAAGAACCAGGATATGAACAGGTTCGTAGGAGCATTTATAGCAGTATTCGTGTCAGAAAAATATGATTTTGGCGTATCAAGCACAAGAGCTGAAAATAATTCTTTTGAAATGTATACCGCAAGGGGCACAAAGGAATGGGCGCTGAAAAGCACAAATGATCATTTCGGGTATATGGAACCCGTTTTTTCCGAGTTTTATAGAAAACCGGAGTTCTGGAATATGGTAATTACCCTGTATTCAAAGATGAATTATGACATAGTTGTAATACCGAAACAGTTCTTTGAAGAGCTCCTTGGCGGGAAGTCATCTCATAAAATAACAACAATTATTGAAAAATTCTACGGTTTTCCGATAAACCAGATCCCTGTAGATGAGCTATTAAAAATAATCAAGGATGTTTACCAATGTACAGGCCTGATAGAAAATGCGGATATCGACAAAGAATCATTGATCCTGTACCATTCATTTACCGAACCCGAATCCATCAATAAACTGGCCCATATGTTCGTGGAATTACTGAGATTGAGCGGGCATGCATACAGTTCCGTAACAAGCAGGAACCTGATAGTCTTAAATCCCATACCCGGAACAGGCAAGATACTTATCAAAATGATCGATACGATGAGGAACTCACAGGTGCAGTTTGAGAAATATCACGCAGATCTATTGAAAATGTTAGATATGTTAAAAAATATGCCTTCAAATGAAGAGCTTATCAGGTCATTGGGCTGGAAATTCGGAATAATGATAATAGAAAATTATCAGAAAAATAAAAAGATAAGTAGCTGGGATGAAGAAACTTTCATTAATTATATTAAAGAAACCAGTACTATCCTCAAAATGGATTCAACCTGGGAAATCATAAGCAAGAATGCGATATATGGCAGGGTCGATAGTTTTCCATGGCCAAAAAATGACACCAGGATAAATAATATTAATTCTACTTTTATAACCGGGATGTTCCAGGGATGGATATCGCATGCCTTTGGTGAAGAGACTGAAATAATCCTTACAATGCCTTCAAAAGATTCAGGGAATGATTTTAGCGAAATTTATATAGATCTGGGGTTAACATGAGAGATGAGGACAAAACGAAAGAGCAGCTTATTAATGAATTAAATGAGTTACGCTTGAAAAAGTCAGGAAACCTCCTTCAATCCGGGATCGCTAAGAGTGAAGGTCCTGATGATGATGTCCACCTTTTGCCAGTAATGACATTAGAAATCAATGAAGCCAAAGATTTCCGGGCCGCAATTGAAGTTGCATTAAAGAATATATGTGAGATAAAAGGCTGGAATTATGGTGAAGCGTGGATCAGAAGCAAGGATGGATTCGTTCTTGAATGCATTCCTGAAGGATATTGCAGTTCAGGAAGTCTTTTGAAATTCAGGGAAGTAAGCAAGGGATTTACATTTCCCCTGGGCACCGGGATGCCTGGCCGTATCTGGCTTTCAAAAAAGTATGAATGGGTGCCCGATGTTTCAATAGTCTCTGAAATCGATTTCCCCCGGGCCGGATTTGCCAGGGAAGCGGGTTTCAGGGCATGTCTCGGAGTTCCGATCATTGCCAGCGACGAGGTGCTTGCGGTACTCATCTTTCTTATGTTTGAATCAAAAGAGGAAGAAATGAGACTCGTTGATTTTATTTCAGTTGGCGCGGCCCAGCTGGGTTCTGTGATCCAGAGAAAAAAGGCTGAAGAACAACAACATGCGGCTTCATTATACGCAAGGAACCTGATCGAGGCAAGTCTTGATCCCCTGGTCACCATAAGCTCTGAAGGTAAGATAATGGATGTGAACGAAGCGACAGAAGCCATAACAGGACTCACCCGTGAAAACCTCATAGGCACGGATTTCTCTGATTATTTTACAGAACCAGATAAGGCAAGGAGCGGGTACCGGAAGGTGTTCTCGGATGGTTTTGTGAAAGATTATCTACTCAGTATCCGTAATATCTCAGGAAATATAATCGACGTATTATATAACGCTACAGTTTATCGGGATGAAAATGGGCAGATCATGGGGGTATTTGCGGCGGCCAGGGATATCAGCCAGATCAAAAAAGCAGAAGGACAGCGCCGTGCGGCTTCTATATATGCAAGGAACCTGATCGAAGCAAGCCTTGATCCCCTGGTCACTATAAGCTCTGAAGGTAAGATCATGGACGTGAACAAAGCCACGGAGGTCATAACAGGGATACCCCGTGAAAACCTCATAGGGACGGATTTCTCTGATTATTTTACAGAACCTGAGAACGCAAGGAAGGGATATCAAAAGGTGTTCTCGGATGGATTTGTAAGAGATTATCAGCTCAGTATTCTTAACATATCGGGAAACACCATCGACGTACTGTATAATGCTACCGTTTACCGGGATGAAAATGGGCAGATCATGGGGGTATTTGCCGCAGCCAGGGATATCAGCCAGATCAAAAAGGCAGAAGAAGAGATCAGGCAATTGAATGCCCAGCTTGAACAAAGGGTAATTGAACGTACAAGAGAGCTTGAAGCTGCGAACAAGGAATTGGAAGCCTTCAGCTACTCAGTTTCGCATGATCTTCGCGCTCCGCTTCGCAGCATCGACGGGTTCAGCCAGGCGCTTCTTGAAGATTATGGTAATATACTTGATGTGCAGGGTAAAGATTACCTCACCCGGGTACGTTCTGCAAGCCAGCGCATGTCACAGCTCATCGATGATATGCTTGTGCTGTCACGTGTAACGCGGCGCGAGATGAAACGTTCTGTCGTTGATCTTAGCATACTTGCAAATCTGATCGCTGCCGAACTTGTGAAAACCCAGCCACAGCGCCAGGTCGAATTCGATATAGCCTCCGGATTGGTCGTGAATGGGGATGCTGAACTTCTAAGGGCAATGCTTGAAAACCTGATTGGAAATGCATGGAAATTCACTTCAAACCGGCAAAACGCAAAAATAGAGTTTGGGGTGACGGAATTCAGCGGAAAAACTTCATACTTTGTACGCGATAATGGCGTAGGTTTCGACATGACGTATGCTTCTAAACTTTTCCAGGCTTTCCAGCGCCTTCATTTACAAACGGAGTTCCCTGGCACAGGTATTGGCCTTGCTACTGTAAAGCGTATTATTAACAGGCACGGAGGGAGCATTTGGGCAGAAAGCGAGGCAGGAAAAGGTGCGACATTTTACTTTAATTTATAATAAAGGAGGAAAAACATGAGTAAAAGAAATATATTGCTTGTAGAAGACAATCCTGACGACGTTGCGCTTACACTTCGCGCTTTAAAGAAAAACAATATCGCAAATGAAGTGATAATGGCCAAAGACGGGGTCGAAGCCCTGGAATATTTATTTGGCGAGGGAGCTTATGCCGGCCGCGATCCCACCAGGGTCCCGGCAGTCATACTCCTGGATCTGAAACTGCCAAAGATAGATGGCCTGGAAGTACTGGAGCGCCTGCGGAACGATGATAGAACCAAGTTGGCTCCGGTCGTGATCCTGACTTCATCCAAAGAGGAACAGGATCTTGTAAGGAGCTATAAATTGGGAGCCAACAGCTACATCCGAAAACCCGTGGACTTTATCCAGTTCAGTGAAGCGGTGCGCCAGTTGGGATTATACTGGCTGGTCCTGAACGAGCCTGTGCCGTGAATCGGTGTGATTAAATGGAATCGCCGCTTCGGGTATTAATGATAGAGGATTCGGAAGATGACGCCCTGTTGCTGATGAGAGAACTTCGCAGGGGCAATTATTATCCTACTTTTGAAAGAGTCGATACTCCTGAAGCTATGAAATCCGCACTTGAAAATAAAACCTGGGATGTGGTGATAGCAGATTACGTCATGCCCCGTTTTTCGGGACTTGATGCACTCTCATTATTGCACCGGAGCGGGCTTGACCTGCCATTTATAATTGTCTCAGGGAAGATCGGTGAGGACATAGCAGTAGAAGCCATGAGGGCTGGAGCGCATGATTATTTTTTGAAGGGAAACCTGGGACGGCTCATCCCGGCAATTGAACGGGAACTGCGCGAAGCGAAGGTGCGGCATGAAAGAAAGATGGCTGAGGAGGAACTTCGAAGGGCGCATGATGAATTAGAACGAATAGTGGTGGAGCGTACCGCAGAACTTGTAACTGCCAATGAAGAATTGAAGGCCGAACTCATGGAGAGAAGGAGAATTGAGGAGGCGCTGCGGGAAAACCAGGATTTGTTGAATGCCGTCATTTCGGGCACCAACGATGCGATCTTTGTAAAGGACCGGGAGTGCAGGATCATTATGGCAAACCCCGCTACCCTGCGAATTATCGGCAAACCAGCGCAAGAAGTTCTTGGCAAGAATGACGCAGAAATTTACGAAAATCCGGAAATTGGCCGCTCGACTATGGAAAATGATCTCCGTATTATGGAGTCCGGTTATTCCGAAATAGTAGAAGAAATAATCGAAGGGCCTCAAGGACGGCAGATATTTCTGTCTACAAAGGCACCACGATTTAACGCAGATGGAAGGATCATCGGGATCATTGGCGTTGCATGTAACATTACCGACCGCAAACAGGCTGAAAAAGAATTGCGCAAAGCCCATGATGAGTTAGAGATACGTGTTCAGGAACGGACAGCAGAGCTGAAGGACTCTCTTAAAGAAAAAGAAATCCTTCTCCGCGAGATCCATCACCGGGTCAAGAACAACATGCAGGTCATTTCCGGCCTGCTGATGCTCCAGGAAGAATCGAGCGATGATGAAAACGTCATTGGAATATTAAAGGACTGCCAGAACCGGATTGCCTCTATGGCTCTTATTCATGAGAATATATATAAATCTAAAAATTTATCAAAAATTGATCTGAAAGAATATGTTGATGAGCTTATGAACGTCCTTTTTGATTCCTATCTGGTCACCGAAAGCAAAATCGATTTGAAGGTAGATGTTGAAAATATTTCGATGGGGATTGATCTTGCCATCCCGGTCGGATTGATAATCAATGAACTGGTTTCAAATTCCCTGAAATATGCATTCCCGGATAAGAGAAATGGGGAAATCAAAATAGTCCTGCATTCTGCGGGAAAAGGTATGATCGAACTGATCGAAGCGGATAATGGTGTAGGAGTCCCGGATGACCTGGATTTCCAAAAAACCCAATCCCTTGGCCTGCATATCGTAAACATACTGGTGGAAAACCAATTGCATGGTGAGATAACACTGAATAAAGACCGTGGAACTGAATTCCGGATAAGGTTCAGGGGAGAAAGTAAATGACCATCGTTTCAAGTTTCTAAAAAATTAAACGATGCAAAATTATATTTAGTAAACAGGCTCCATTAATATATACATAAAAAAAGTCAGAATTTTGTGTGGTTTAAAAACTCAAAATCGACATTTTTTGGGGGTTAATTTATGAAAAAAGGTATCAAAGAACTTCAAATGCATCGGGCCAAACTGGAAATCAGACTGAAGAACTTCCAAAGTTGCGTGAACCTGTATTCATGTTAAGGGGAATGAAGTAATGGCAACAACGAAGATACTGGTGGTTGAGGATGAAGCTATTGTGGCAGAATCAATAAGAATAAAGTTGAAGAAGATGGGATATTCAGTTGTTTCAACAGCATCAAGCGCAGATGAGGCTATCAAAAAAACTGGGGAGTATTTACCTGACCTTGTGCTTATGGATATCGTGCTTCAGGGTGAAAAGGATGGAATTGAAGCTGCAAGGCAAATTCACACGAATTTTAATATTCCTATCGTCTATCTCACGGCCTATTCCGATGATAAAATCCTGCTCAGGGCAAAAATTACAGAGCCTTTCGGATATATAATTAAACCATTCAAGGAAAGAGAATTGCAGGTCGCGATTGAGATCGCCTTGTTCAAACATGATATGGAAAAGAAATTAAAGGAGAAGAATGAATGTTTTTCCGTTACGCTCAACAGCATCAGCGAGGGTGTGATCGCTACTGACCCGCAAGGTTGTGTGTTATTCATGAATAATGTCGCTCAATCCCTGACAGGATGCGAACTGGATAAGGTTGCAGGGAAACCATTGAAGGAAGTCTTCAGGATAGTCACTGAAAAACAAGGAGGGTTAAATAAAACCATGCTTGAAGACCGGAACGGAATGAGAAAAACGATCGATTTAAGCACAAATTCAATTAAAGATGATAAGGGAAATATCCTGGGAGTGGCAATGGTCTTTCGCAGCCAGGAGCCGGAAAAAGCTCCAAAATGGTGAAGATATTGATCCCTTTTACAATTAGGGGAATTAAAGGATAGTTTGACAAATATTAAAATTCCAAACAAGTCAAACTATGTGCGTCCTTTGCGCTATGGTGTTATAACAACGAACTCGTATGAAATCCATACGAAATCACGCTGTCGGAGTTCGTTTAAGTTCGGTGCTTTTTGTCATGATATTTTATTAACCACAGTTCATTGCTAACTTTGCAGTGAAAAAAATCACGTACGCAAAATAAGCATAATCCAATATAATTTAGCAGCCGTCATATTAATATAAGGCTTTGACATATGAATAAATAAAATAATAATGCATGCAAAAAATCAATTAATAGGCCCGATATATTCAGGAGCAGAAAACGGAGACAGCTAATGACAAAAATAAAAAGCAATTTAAAGTCACCGGAGGGCCTTCCGAAATGCCAGACAGGCATCCGGGGCCTGGATGAAATAACGGATGGTGGAATACCGAAAGGACGCCCGACGCTCTTATGCGGCAGCGCAGGATGCGGAAAAACATTGATGGCAATGGAATTTCTCGTCCGAGGCGCAGCCCAGTTTAACGAGCCCGGCGTCTTTATGTCGTTTGAGGAATCCTCAGAGGAACTTACACAGAACGTCGCATCCCTGGGGTTTGACCTGAACGACCTTATCGCAAGGAATAAGATGTATATCGACCAGGTCCGGATCGAACGAAGTGAGATCGAAGAAACAGGTGAATACGATCTCGAAGGACTTTTTATCCGCCTCAACCACGCTATCGATTCTGTTGGCGCTAACAGGGTAGTGCTGGATACCATAGAATCGCTATTTGGCGGATTGGCAAATGAAGGCATACTTCGCGCCGAGCTTCGAAGGCTATTCCGCTGGCTGAAAGAAAAAGGCGTTACTGCGATAATTACAGGAGAAAGGGGCGAAAAAATGCTGACGCGGCACGGACTTGAAGAATATGTCTCAGACTGCGTCATCCTTCTTGATAACAGGGTGGAAGGGCAGATTTCAACCAGGCGATTGCGTATCGTCAAATATCGCGGTTCATCCCACGGCACAAATGAGTATCCATTCCTGATAGACGAAAAGGGCATTTCAGTGCTTCCCATTACATCACTCGGATTGCAGCACGATGTATCCACTGAAAGGATCTCCTCAGGAATACCCCGTCTTGATACCATGATGGGCGGAGAGGGATACTATCGCGGCAGCAGTATCCTTGTCTCAGGAACGGCAGGAACAGGAAAAACAAGTATTGCAGCACATTTTGCCAATGCGGCCTGCTCACGCGACGAGAAATGCCTCTATTTTGCATTTGAGGAAGCCCCGAGCCAGATCACACGCAATATGCGCTCGATAGGCATTGACCTTGAGCCGTGGATAGAGCAGGGGCTTCTTGATATTTACGCAGTGCGCCCCACGATTTACGGCCTTGAAATGCATCTTGTGAAGATGTACAAGATGGTAATGGATTTTAAACCCAAAGTCGTTATCATCGACCCGGTTACAAATCTAATCGCCATAGGCAGCGATACCGAGGTCAAGTCAATGCTGGCGCGTCTTATTGATTTCTTAAAAGCGAACCAGATTACCGCCCTCTTTACGAACCTGTCGCACGCCGGGGGTACTCTTGAGCAGACAGAATTTGGCATCTCATCGCTGATGGATACGTGGCTACTCCTTCGCGATATTGAACTCGGGGGCGAACGCAATCGCGGGATGTACATATTAAAGTCCCGTGGCATGGCGCACTCTAACCAGATACGCGAGTTCCTCCTGACGGATAATGGAATAGACCTGATAGATGTGTACATCGGATCCGGAGGCGTATTAACAGGCTCCGCGAGGGCTGCACAGGAGGCGCAGGAGAAAGCTTCTGAACTTATGCGCACAGAGGAGATTGAACGCAGGAAACGCGAACTTGATAGCAAGAGCAAAGCTCTGGAAGCGCAGATAATAGCTTTGCGTTCCGAGTTTGATGCTGCGCAGGAAGAAGTGAATAAGCTTACACAGCAAGAAGAAATGCAGGAGAAGGCTCAGGCCGGGGTTGGTGCAGAAATGAGACGCCTTCGAAAAGCCGATGCATCAAGTGCAGATGATGCGAGGGGTAAAAAATGAAAACAGTGGAAGAAAACCAGGATATGTGGGAGTTGAGGCTTTATGTAGCGGGACAGACGCCAAAATCCATGACAGCATTCGCCAATCTTAAGAAGCTCTGTGAAGAACACCTTGAGGGCAAATACAAAATCGAAGTGATAGACCTGCTGAAAAATCCGCAGCTTGCAAAAGGAGACCAGATATTTGCCATCCCGACACTTGTCCGGAAACTTCCCGAGCCTTTAAAAAGAGTAATCGGTGACCTCTCAAATACCGAGCGTGTGCTTGTCGGGCTTGACCTGCGACCCCTCAAAGAATAAGAGAGGAGAATAGAATCTATATAGCAAGGGGCAAAGCATGAACGAAAACGAAATAAAAGATGTCACTGAAGAATTTGAAAAATCGCTTCAAAATGAAGGGAAGGAAAAATACGTCCTGCGATTATACATTACCGGCATAACGCCAAAATCAACACAGGCCATCCAGAACATAAAGAAAATATGCGAGGAAAACCTGAAGGGCAGATATGAACTTGATGTGATAGATATCTACCAGCAACCCACGCTAGCCAAGGATGAACAGATAATCGCAGCCCCTACCCTCATCAAGAAACTTCCTCTTCCATTGAGGAAACTGATCGGTGATATGTCGGATAAAGAACGCATTCTTCTGGGACTGGATTTGAGGCCAAAGAAATAAAAATATATGACGAAAGATAAAACACAAGAAGAACTTCTCCTTGAGCTTGAAAATACCAGGGCCAAGTTAGTGGAAGCTGAGGAAACTCTGCGAGCCATCAGGAGCGGCGAGGTGGATGCCCTTGTTGTATCCGGGGAAAAAGGCGATCAGGTTTTCACATTGAAAGGGGCAGAGCAGCCCTACCGCATCCTTATCGAGGAAATGAGCGAAGGGGCCGTCATGTTAGCTGCGGATGATTCTATCCTTTACTGCAACAGCGGCTTTGCAAGTATGCTTAAAACGCCGCTGGAAAAATTAATGGGTACCGGAATTACACATTATATTGCGCCAGACGATGAGGAGGCATTCAGGGAATTATTGCGTAAGGGAAAAAAAGGTGGCACCGGGGGAGAAATAACGCTGCTGTCAGGGGATGGAACACCAGTACCCGCACATATATCCCTTAACACCCTGCAGATGGATGACGCCCGGCTGGTCTATATGGTAGCCACGGATCTGACCGAGCAGAAGCACAGGCAGGAGGAGCTGCAAAGAGCGCGTGATGACCTTGAAATACGGGTAGAGGAGCGAACCGCGCAACTGGCTAAAAGCGAGCAGCGCTGGGCAACCACCCTTGCCAGCATTGGCGATGCGGTCATTTCCACAGATACCGAAGGCCGGATCACTTTCATGAACGCTGAGGCGGAATCATTGACAGGCTGGTCGCTTGCAGAGGCTTCGACAAGACCGGTGACTGAAATATTTAACATTGTTAACGAGTACACACGCCAGGAAGTTGATAACCCGGTTACCAGGGTGCTTCTGGAAGGGGGTACTGTCGGTCTTGCCAATCACACGATCCTGGTGCGGAAAGATGGGACAGAAGTTCCCATAGACGATAGCGGCGCACCTATAAGAGATGGGGAAGGCAAGACTATGGGCGTGGTGCTTGTCTTTCGCGATATCACGGAGCGCAAGCGGGCTGAGGAATTGGAGAAGGAAGCTAGAACATATGCAGAGAACATAGTAGAAACAGTTCGTGAGCCGCTTCTGGCGCTGGATAGAAACCTGCGAGTAATATCGGCAAATCCGGCTTTTTACACTACATTCAGGGTTTCACAAAAAGAAACTGAGAATCAATTCATCTACGATCTTGGTAACCGGCAGTGGGACATCCCAAGGCTGCAAGAGCTGCTTGAGGATGTTATTCCAAACAGCAATGTGGTTCAGGATTATGAGGTTGACCACACGTTCCTTGAAATAGGACACAGAACAATGCTGCTCAACGCACGCAGAATATATCAGGAAGGTATCGGTACACAAATGATCCTCCTTGCTATCGAGGATATCACAGAGCGCAAGCGGGCTGAGGAGGCGCTGCGCGAAAGCGAGGCGCGTTTCCGCTCTGTCCTGGACAATTCCAGGGATGTCATTTATCGCCTGAACGTGCAAACCGGCCTTTACGAGTACATCAGCCCTTCTGCCGAAACGGTAGTAGGATTTTCACCTGAAGAATTAATGGCGCTGGATACTGAGACGGCACTGTCGATGATCCACCCCGACGATTTACCTGCTATGCGGGCGGCGCTGGCGCGTCTGGAGGATACCGGCAAAGGAGAGCTGGAGTACCGCCAGCTGGCCAAAAACGGCGAATACCGCTGGATTTCCAATAACATGTACCTTATCAAAGACAGCGCCGGCCGGCCGCTCTATCGAAACGGCAACATTCGCGATATCACACAGAACAAGCTGTCCGAAAAGGCGCTGCGAAAAGCGTATGACGAGCTGGAACTGCGTGTTAATGACCGGACGGCACAGTTGAAGGAATCTCTTGAAGAAAAGGAAATATTGCTGCGTGAGATCCATCACAGGGTAAAAAACAACATGCAGGTCATTTCAGGCTTATTGATGCTCCAGGAAGAATCCAGTCATGATGAAAATGTCAGCGGATGGATAAAAGAAAGCCAGAACAGGATAGATTCCATGGCTCTTATCCATGAAAAACTTTACAGGTCAGAAAGCTTATCAAAAATTGATTTTAGAGAATATGTTGATGACCTGGCAAGCGGCCTTTTTGAATCCTACGGTATCACTGAAAGCAGGATCAGGCTGAAGGTAAATGTGGAAAATATTTATATGGGAATTGATATAGCGATTCCGTCCGGATTGATAATCAATGAACTGGTCTCGAATTCCCTGAAACATGCATTTCCTGCGGATAAAAATGGTGAAATTGAAATATCCCTGAATACAACTGGTGAAGATATGATAGAACTTATAGTGCAGGATAACGGAGTTGGCATCCCGGAAAGCATTGATTTCACGAGAACCGAATCTCTCGGCCTTCATATTGTCAATATACTTGTGGAAAACCAGTTGCATGGTGAAATAACAATGAACAAGAAAAAAGGAACAGAATTCAGGATCAGGTTCAGGGAGATGAAGTGATGGAAGCTACGAAGATACTGGTGGTTGAGGATGAGGCCATTGTGGCAGAGTCCATAAAAATAAAATTAAAGAAGATGGGATATTCAGTCATTTCAACCGCATCAAGCGGAGATGAGGCCGTCAGGAAGACGGGGGAATATTTACCTGACCTTGTGCTTATGGATATTGTGCTTCAGGGTGAAATGGATGGAATCGAAGCTGCAAAGCAAATACATACGAATTTTAAGATTCCGGTTCTATATCTCACGGCCTATTCTGATGACAAAACCCTTGTCAGGGCAAAAATAACAGAACCGTTCGGATATATCATTAAACCATTCAAGGAAAGAGAATTGCAGGTCGCAATTGAAATCGCCCTGTTCAAACATGATATGGAAAGGAAATTAAAGGAAAAGAATGAGTGGTTTTCCGTAACGCTCAATAGCATCAGCGATGGTGTGATCGCAACCGACTCAAAAGGATGCGTTTCATTCATGAATACTGTCGCTCAATCCATGACTGGATGGGATTTGGTCAAGGCTGAAGGGAAACCATTGATGGATATCCTCACAATAGTCACTGAAAAAACAGGAAACGTAAATGAAACCCGGCTTCAGGCCCTGGACGGAACGAGAATACCAATCGACATCAGCACCAATTCTATTAAAGCCTATCTTAGACACTATTTAGGCAAGAAACTTTCTCAAACTCTGATCCCAACTCAAAGCAATTGATGACATCAATAGCCTTCTGCCCTTCGATGGCTACTTTTCTATAAACCTGAACTCCC
>Ga0172369_10000452_pt1 | contig 61477 bp, 65 predicted proteins | sample LakKiv25m_FD_114539 | JGI IMG/M metagenome (GOLD analysis project Ga0172369, IMG submission 114539) | Freshwater microbial communities from Kabuno Bay, South-Kivu, Congo - kab_022012_11.25m | ecosystem: Environmental > Aquatic > Freshwater > Lake | place: Democratic Republic of the Congo...
ATGTGGCACCACGTTTGCAGATCTTGAAGTTTCACACGTTGAGCGCAAAGACCCACTCTATTACATGAAGTATGGTCCATTCATTGTGGCAACCGTGCGTCCAGAAACAAAGTTTCGCGATACCGCTTTGGCGGTAAATCCAAAAGATCTAAGATACAAAAAATGGATTGGGAAAACGTTGGATATTATGGGAGCGCTTGGCCCAGTCTCAATGACGGTCATTGCTGATGAAGAAGTAGATCCCAAGTTTGGAACTGGTATTATGAAGGTCACTCCCGCGCATGATGCACATGACTTTATGCTTGGAAGACGCTATAACCTCCCCATCACTCCCATTATTGATACGCGCGGCAAAATGGACTTTAGTTGGTTTATTCATGGTGAAGAATATAAAAATGCCGATCAAAAATATAAAGATCGCGCGCAAAAATATCACGGAAAATCTGTAAAAGATGTGCGACAAATGGTGATCGAGGATATGAAAGCAGATGGACTCATCGATCATATTGATGAAAACTATACGCACAACGCTACCGTGTGCTACAAATCTTCCCACGACATAGAGCCGCTCGTTCTTCCCAACTGGTTTGTCAAGATGAAACCGCTCGCAGAGCCTGCAATCCAAGCAGTGAAAACAAAACAAATTCAGTTCGTCCCCAAGCGATTTGAAAAACAGTACTACCAATGGATGGAAAACATACGCGATTGGCCAATTAGCCGACAAATTGTGTGGGGCATTCGTATTCCTGTGTGGTACTCCGCAACACACCATCCAACACTTCACGTAATATTTCTCTCAAAAAATGGAGTGCGCGTCAGTGGATTAGTTGGAGAGCTTCTTGATCACTACTCCATGCAGGAAATTCGAGAGGGGCTTCAACAACTCCGCGCGCCAATCGACGCAACATTTGTGGTTGGTGATGCCTCTCCGGGAGAAGACTATCTTCCAGAAACCGACACGTTTGACACATGGTATAGCTCTGGTCAATGGCCACTCACCACCCTCCATTACCCAAATGGAGATGATTTTAAGCGTTTTTACCCCACCGCCGTACTCGATACCATGTGGGATATTCTCTTTTTCTGGGTAGCGCGCATGATTATGTTTGGCCTTTATCTCACAAAAAAAGTCCCCTTCTCCACTGTGTATCTCCACTCCATGGTGACCGACGAAAAAGGGCAAAAAATGAGTAAATCAAAAGGAAATGTGATTAATCCTATCGACATTGCAAACGAGTTTGGCGCTGACGCACTTCGCATTGCGCTCGTTGCAGGTTGCGCTCCAGGAAACCCCATCGCTTTAAGTAAAGAAAAAGTAAAAGGATACAGAAATTTTGGAAATAAATTATGGAATGTGGGTAGATACATCGTCATGCTCAAAGAACAAGGTGTTGTGTTTGCGCAACCATCACACCAACCGGAAGATAAAAAGCTTCTCGCAGAAACACAAAAACTTGTTAACCATGCGACAACATGCCTCGAAAAATATCGGTTTTCTGATACGGCGCTTGGAATATATGATTTCGTGTGGAATACGCTCGCAAATACATATCTTGAGGAAACAAAACATCGGGAAGATAGGACTGCAGTTGCTACAACGCTTCTTACAAGTTACACCGCATGTCTAAAACTTCTTCATCCATTTATGCCATACGTCACCGAGGCGATATGGCAATCATTCAAACATGAAGGCCTTGTAGAAGAACCATTATTAATCACTGCCCCGTGGCCGAAAGAATAGGAGGGGAGATGGCAGAAAAAATAGAACGAGGAATTGATTTGAATATGGGTCAGAATTTGTGGGGAATGTCACTTGAAGAGCTTCAGCGTATTTATGATGCAAATCTCCAATACATACAAGATCATCAGGGAGAATATAATATGGGACCTAATCTTATGACAGAGCTTAAGCAATATATAGATTTTCGAAAATCTGGGGGATTTGTGTGGATGATGTATTGTTTTCTAAATCATAAGGGACATTTTTTTGGATCTTTAGGAATGGAAGATCGTGTCGATTATCATCAACGATCACTCGCCCCATAACACCCATTTTCTTGACCCCCACCCACCCATTCCCCATAATGCATGCATATGGTGTGGCACCGTGTAAAGAAAAAAATTGTTGTGTATGGCGCGCTTGCGTTGGCGTATAGTGTCGCAACACTCGAATCACTCTTCAGACTTCCCATACATTTTTTTGTCATCGGATACATTATTCTTCTTATACTCATCACACCATTCACCATAGATCCATTTTTTTGGGATAAACTCGCACTTCTCATCTCATACAACACACAAACACTTGTGAAAAGCATAAACACGTCACATGCGTTTGGCGACCCCCTTACTGCAGAGCAGTTATACCTTGATACACTTCCTCTCACCACACACTCACCTCAACACCTTGATGTACGAGGAGCCGCATACCCGCAAGAAAAACTCGAACAACTGCGTGCATTTTGGACATCAACACTCACCAAACAACCATCTTCGCGAGAAGCATATGCAGCGCTTGCCGCGATTCACTACAGACTACAAGAGCTCGAAGCGCTCGTCTCAACACAAAAGACGTGGGAGTTCATAGAACCAAATGACCCGCGTATTCCGCGGGTCACCATTGTTCAATAAGTAAAGTAATACGTTATTTTTCTTCCTTCTTTTCTGCTTTCTTTTCACCCTCAGCAGCGCCTTCCTCACCCTCTTTCTTTGCGCCCTGAACCGTTGTTTCAACCTCGATTGGTTCGGTTGCTACTGGGGCCTCAACTTCAACAACTGGCTCATTTACCACAACCAATATTTCATCAGCGTGCAATAACACCTCAACTTTTGTTTTGTCATATTCAAGATCAGATACTTTCAACTCATCTCCAATCTTGAGAAGTTTTGTTGCATCCAACACAAATTTTTCTGGAAGATCTGTTGGAAGAGCCTCAACCTCAATTTCGTTGTACAAAGAAATAAGCACTCCACCAGCTTTTACAGCCTCAGATTCACCCACCACCTCAACAGGAACATTTGCTTTCACTTGTACACTCAAGTTCACCTGACGAAGATCAACATGTGTTATAACCCCAGACATAGGATCAACCATGTAGTCCGCAACAAGCACTGGACGAGCATCTTTTTCCCCTTCAATCTGAATGTATAAAAGACTCGTTTCACCCGCTTTTTTGAAAACGTGTAAAAACATTTTTTCATCAAACTCAATATTTATTGGCTCGGTGTTGCCATAAATATGTGCAGGAAGAATGCGCTGTGCGCGGAGTTGTTTTACTTTTTTGCCTGTAATTGTGCGCTTTTTTGCCGAAAGCGTGTGTTTTTCTGCAGTCATACCCCATATTCCTTTCAGACCAAAATCAGAGAGCCGATTGTATCATCTGGTCTATTGGACTTCAACCGCCAAGTATTGATGTCGATCAAGGGTGGTGTCAAACTGCACAACATTTCCCAACACAGCTCCCTCTGGAGCAAGTTTTACCACTCGAAGAGGTTTTTGTGTTGTCATAGTATATGACACAGGATCATCCCCTGTTCCCGCCTGCTTCTGCGTAAATAGCGCATACGAAAAATGTTTTGCTTGAGAAAACGACGTCACATAGTTCATCTGCACATTCACAGTTTTTCCAACAGGAACCTCTATTTGAAAACCAACCTCACGTTTTCCATACGCAAGTGTTTGCGTAATACGAGATGGAGATAAAGGAACCTGATCAATCAAAATCGTGTTCACTTGCGCAAAGTCAGGAAGAACAACGCGGATGTAGTTTTTATACGAACCCGACGGCCACGCGGTACTTGTAGATGTGTTTGCGTAGTGCATGACGTATGTATGCGCCGCAACATTTTGAGAAAGCACAACACGATGTTCAAAATAGCGTGTAAGCGCGTAGTTTGCTCGATTTACTCCCACGTTTGCATCAACCTGGTAAATAGTATCCACCACACATGAATTGTCAATAAATGCTTGCGGACATGGTGGGGTCATTACCGCCCCAGTAGCCCCCAACAATACAAGTGTTTGCTGGATTTGCTTATCACGAACACTTGCGAGAATATGTCCGCGCTCCAATCCCACAAACAATAATCGCCCCATTTCTTCAGCTTTATGTAACGCAAGATGTTGTATTTGAGAAAATATTTGTTCCGAAACAGAACTCAAAAATCCCTTTTTTCCTATAGCCGATCCTTGAAATAAAGACTCGCTTTTTGAAAAAAGCCGCTCAAGCACATTGTCTGAAGATATTGCTTCATTTTGTTGCCCAGACAAAACAATCGACCCTGTTACGCGAAGCATATCTTGGAGTGTGTATGCGTTGATCGCCACCACCCCATCTACGCTTCTTCCTAACTCTTTTTGCACAAACCACTCAGCTTGTTGTGCAACAAGAGGAAATTGAGTGTTCCAATTACTATCCCTAAAAAACCACTGTTGCTCACCCAACTGTTCTTTAAGATCTTTTGGTGGATCTACTTTTCCTTGCAATACATTATCTGCCTGAATAACATCCTGCACCTGGATATCTAGAATACGCCCTTTATCCATCGTTACTAATGCAAATGACTCTAAAAATCCACCAGACGGTCGAAGTTCGAGTGGGTTTTGAATAAGGACAAGATATACTTTCTTTTTATCCCCACCCAACATATTTGGAAGAACTCCAAGAAGGTGTTGTGTTTTTACAAGTGCGCGACGCATGCTTCCAACTTGCTGCTCAATATCTTTTGCATGTATATTTTCAAGAAGAGGAATGGTTTCTGGAACATTTGCTAATTCTGAAGAAAAAAGCGCCAAATCTTTACTTGCCTGTTCAACTTGAGTGTTTGCAAGAATGAGGAGCTCTAAAGGATCCTCTCCCCCTCCTTGCATAGACGCGACATATATTCTTCCAAATGTAATGCGTAGTTTTGTAAGTGATGAAACTGCGGTCACCCCCTTGTGCGAAAGTTCAATTGCTTGTTTATATTTCTCAAACGGAGTGGACAATCCAATAAGATCTGTTGTTGATGCAAGTGTGCGCACCATCCACGCAAATACGCGCGTCGACTGTGATACCCCTTCAAGCTGAGTAAGAGAAACACCCTCTTGTGGATTCTGAAACGCTGTATATACCATTTTCGTATGAAGAGCAAATGATGATTGCAGAGAAAAAAACGCAAAAAGAGGGACTCCAAAAACAAGGAGAAACGAGCCCAATCCCAACACAAATCGTTGAGAAAATGTGAATGTTCGCTTTCTCTTTTCTCCCAAATTCTTTTCCAAATTACCATGAACCCCAGACGCTTTTTCTCGAACCTTTAATGAGGGAGCGAATAAAAAAATCCTTTCCAATGTTTTTTTCACATTATCTTCTGTTTTTTGTGATTCTACTTGAAATTGATGACTCTCACCCCCCCGCCTTATGATCTCCTTTTCTGTAGGAAGATGGGAAAATAGCACTTTTTTTCTTTCTAAAATAACGCGCATTGGAGCCTCTGGTGCAATCCGCACACCAAGTGGTTGAAGTGGAGATTTTTGTGCGTGATGAAGTTTTACTGGAAGAGAAGGCTTGATATAAGAAATGGGCGCATGTTGTGTGCGTTCTCCGGTATATTTTTCTTCTTGTTGTTCAACCTCGGTCACCCACACACTCCAGGTAGACTGTGTCTCACTCCCCTTCCCCCCCACTCCTTCATCATCCTTTCTTTGTTGTGGAACAGTAATATGAGCTTCTTTTTTTTCATGAAAAGAGGTGATTTCTTTAAGAACTTGAGGAATTATAGACACATATTGTTCATCATTTGGGAAATGGGATAAAAGAACGCTTCGCACAAAAGAGTGTGTTGAGGATATTTTGGAGGCAACTCTTTCACCATCTTTCCCACACACCACAATATAAAGTGGGCTATGTGAAAATTTTGCATACACAACAGCCCCATCCCAATCCTCTTCCCCACTCATAATCCAAACAACACGATACGGTTGGAGGTCGCGATGCGATGAAAGTTTTGTATCAGAAACCCCAACAAACTCAGGATATAAAAGAGAGACTTGTGTAATAAGTTTTTTCTTAAAAGGTGTTTCTCCACCAAAAAATACAAGGGGAATGGCGTCTTGAACTGTTTCTGTAATAAATACTCGGCTCCGGGCAGAACTCATATGTGTAGTCTATCGCAACTCATTACCTGAGGCAACGAGACCTCATAAGCCGCTCCATAATCCACCTCATCCCTCCCAATAAGTATCCAACATAACGAGGGCAACCCCTCATAAAAATATCCCATATTTGCGTGTAAAATTTGATAGAACATTAGCACTCTCATGCAGAAAAATCGTTTTTAAATCTTGATTTTTTCAATCACTTTTCACGTTTTTACTTTCACGCGTATTACAGAAAACCATTCGGATATAACAATGAAACCACTATGTTATACGCGCATCCAATGCTTGATTCACCAAAAAATCAGCGCGCGCGTTTTCTTTTCTTGGAATATACGCAAACTGCGTGGGAATGGCGAGGGTAGTAAGTTTTTGGCGAACTCGACGCACAAGCTCAAAAATGTGCGGTTGTTTAATTGCATATTTTCCGCACAATTGTTGAACCACAAGTTGGGAGTCTAGTTTAAACTGGATCACTTCAAGGTGGGGAAGTGTGGTTTTATGCGCAATAAGCCAATCAAGGGCGCGTATCACTGCGGTGTATTCCGCAACATTATTTGTTGTTATTCCTAAATATTCACCTTGTTCAAAAAGGGGAGTGGTAGTATCTAAAATAACAACTCCCGTTGCTGCGTGCCCGGGATTTCCACGAGAACCCCCATCTGTATGAACAATAATCATTGTTATTCCTCTGTTTGTTGCAGATATCCAGAGGGAAACACGGTAAGACGCCGATCTCTTCCCATTCCATCTGATACGGTTTCTACGCCACGATCTTTCAAAAGCGTGTGAATAAAACGACGCTCCTCACTTGAAAGGTAGGGGAGTGTGTATGGATGATTTGTTGATGTAACACGAGCAACAGCTTCTTCAGCAATACGCGTAATTGTTTCTCGGCGACGATCAAAATAATCATTCATCGCAATGGTTACGCGTTTTTCGCCAAGTTTGTCGCGAAAAGTGAGTGTGAAGACTTTTTGAAGTGCCTCAATAGTTTCCCCGCGTCGCCCAATCATCATTCCAGAATCTTCTTCTTTTACTTGAATTGAGACAACAACTCGCCCATCGTCTTCTTTTATATCAACTTGAGCGTCTTGACATCCCATGTGCGCCAACAACATAGAAACATATTCATGCATCGTCATACACACTCCTTACTTCGTTTTTACTTGTGGGGAGATTCGCCGAGTGAGCGCGAATAGTGCTTGGCGAGAGTATTGAAGAAGTCCTCCTGGCCCAGAAACAACCCACTGTTGAATAATGCTAAACACCGTTGAAAGCACCCAATACATCGCAAGTCCAGAAGGGAATTGGAGTGCTGCAATTCCTGTTACTACCGGCATCATAAACACCATTTGTTTTTGCATTTGCTCAGCCATTTCAAGCGCGTTGTCTTCTTTTTTATTTTCTTCTTTAAGTTTCTTTGATTTTGCATTATCTGGAACAAGGTTGTGCGATTCAGCTCCAGGCAAAATCATGAGTGAAAGAATAAGTTGTGTTACTCCAGAAAGAATAGGGAGAATGTATGTTTTGTCTGGTTTTGAAAGATCAAACCACATAAACATCGTTTGAACTGCAACACCATTAATCTCTTTTGTGTGAAGGAGTGTGGTGAGTACTTGATAAAGCGCAATAAGCACAACAAATTGAAGAATATAAGGGAGACACCCTGATGCTGGGTTGATATTGTGTTTTTTGTACAACTCAATTTGCGCTTGTTGAAGTTTTACTTTATCTTCACCATGCATCTTTTTCAATTTATCCATTTCTGGTTTGAGTTGTTGCATCTTCTTTTGCGATTTTATTGCCGGAACAGAGAGTGGGGCCATTGCAAGACGAAGAAGTGTGGTGAATGTAATAATCGCCCATCCAAGATCGCCAATTTGGGCATACATAAAAAGAAGAAGTTTGAGAAGGGGGTCTGTAAGAAAGTTCATAAGATGTTTATCTACAACTCATTATCCTTTTTACTCCTAAAATAATACCCCGCATTGTACCATATTTTTGTATTGCGTCTTCTGCATACTCACTGCAAGAGGGGGAGTGTTTACACACTGAGGTGTATCCAAAAATACTTTGAAATACTCCGTCTAAAAAAGGCCGTATGTTTTGATACATTACAACACATTGTATTGCAATGTTTTGCGTGAATGATGTTTTTATTTTTTTGTATTTTCTTTGATCCATCGCTGAAAATCCATTTTTATATGTTTTTCATCTAATGTGCGTAATACAAAAAAATAACACGCCGGATATAGGGTGGGAAAGTGTGATACAAGCATTGCACGAAACACTCTTTTCACCCTATTACGCTCCACCGCATGTGTATGTTGTGGTTTTATTGTTACTGCAATCTGTGGGTGGGGGAGTGCGGAAGAGGTGATATATACAAAAAATGCTGGATATGTTGTTTTTTTGGCACGAAGAAAAAAATCACGTACGTCGCGCAGAAGAAGCCTATATTTCTGAGGAATCATAGATAATATTGTACAACGCAGCTACACTGTGAGGCGCTGTCGACCTTTTGCTCGACGACGAGCCAAAACTTTGCGTCCCAATCTCGTCATCATGCGACGAAGAAATCCGTGTGTGCGTGCGCGTTTCTTTTTTCTTGGTTGCCAAGTGCGTAATGTTTTTGCCATAGTTTGGGAATTATATCAAGACAGCATGAGATTCACAAGATGCCGCGATTGATATATAACCCCACGGGTGGAATGTATTCTTTTTTTTGAAGAATAAATCGCCACCCTTCTTCAAAAAAAACACAAACAACATCCCACCGCTTTTGAGGAAAATACAAGCAGCCCTTTTCCGAAAAAGTAATAGAGTGGGGGGTTTCCCACTTGCTTGAAAAAATAAACAGCATTATAGTGTGAATAACTCACATCTTCCCGCCCTGAGTAATACAACATATCCACATTACAATCTGGGGGCTATGTCAACACTTAACAACGATCAGCTGTGGACACGCGTTCTTGATGATCTTGAGCCAACCACCTCAAAATCAATGTTTTCCATGTGGATCCGTCCCGCCTCCATCACAGATATAAAAGACGTGGGGGAAGACAGATCTATTATCACCCTTACCTCACTCACCCCATACCATCTTCAAATGCTTGAGGATCGGTTTTACGCGCAAATTAAAGACGCACTCGACCGTATTACAAAGAAAAAAAATGAACTCCAATTCTCTCTTAAAAAAGAGGAGAGAGTAAAAGAAGTAGAGATTCAAGAAAAAGACATCCCACAAAACACACTCATACCACCTCAGGCTTCGCAACCGCGCCAACAAAAAAAAGAAGAAAAACAACGAACACCCCAAACTCAACCTTTTAATCTTTTCCAGCAACAATCCGCACAACAATTTCACGATCACGTGTTTAAATCTGCACTCCATAGGGCTGGGCTGCGTGAAGATTACACATTTGACACATTTGCGGTTTCCACAAGCAATGAAATGGCACATGCTGCTGCTATTGCGGTTTCTCAAAACCCAGGGAAAGCATATAACCCCCTCTTTCTTTATGGTGGGGTGGGGGTAGGAAAAACACACCTTATGCAGGCGATTGGAAATAACATCCTTAGAAAAAACAATGAAACATCAATTTTTTACACCACAGGAGAACAATTCACAAACGAAATTGTTGCCGCCATTCAACAAAAGAAAACCATTCAACTCAAACAAAAATTTCGCGGATATCACATTCTTCTTGTGGATGATATTCAGTTTATTGCAGGAAAAACAGCCGTTCAAGAAGAGTTTTTTCACACATTTAATGCAATTATGCCTGGCGGGGGACAGATTATTCTCACCTCAGACAGGCCCCCGCATGAAATTAATCCACTTGAGGATCGACTAAAATCACGCTTTGAAGCTGGCCTCATTATTGATATTCAACAACCCACATTCGAGCTTCGCACCGCAATCATCCTTATTAAGGCAAAAAAGATTGGACTTGAAATTCCTATGGATCTTGCACAGCGCATTGCCTCCGAAGTGGAAAGCCCAAGAAAACTTGAGGGAATTCTTGCAAAACTTCATTCTGAAGTCTCTCTTTTTAAAAAACCACTCACGCCAGATCTTGTTTCATCTCTTCTTGGAAAAACAGAGCAAGCCGCGTTTCCAAGAAACACCATAAAACCAGGAGAGGTTATTAAGGTTGTTGCGAATCATTTTCATATTTCTATTGCCGCCCTTCGGGGACCATCAAGAATAAAACACCTTGTGGAGGCGCGGCATATTGCAATGTTTATCCTTCATAAAGAGCTTGGTGTTCCGCTCGAGGAGGTTGGGGGGATGTTTGGGGGAAGAGATCATACGAGTGTTATTCACGCTGCGTCAAAAGTTTCCTCCAATATTCCCCAAGATGAAAACCTTCGCACAAACGTAAACGCCATCAAAACAAGTCTCTCGTTTTCCACATCAATGTGAATAACTCTGTGGAAAACTTTGGGAAAACCTTTCTCCTATGTGTGTATATGTGAATGTCTGCCAATGTGTTGTACACAAATAAAAAGTTATTCATAGTTATCCACAAAGTTATCCACACTTTTCAACACCATTTTCAACACGAATATTGTGCGAATTACTCGATTGCATATAAAAAGTTTTCCCGTTTTCCACAATACTACTACTATCAACTACTATTATTTAAGAATATAAAAGAGAACGACATCTTTTCTTTTTAAGGTGTTACTCATACAATACGCTCATGCATATAAAGGTCCTTCAGGAAAATCTTATTAAGATTATTCAAGATGCAAATAAATGTATTGCATCAAAGCCTCAAATTCCCATACTCTCCAATATTTACATGGAGGCAAAAGAGGGAAGACTTCATATTCAAGCCACAGATCTTATGCTTGGAGTCCATCTTTCAATAGGATGCAAAATTGAGCAAGAGGGCGTTGCGGCAATCTCTGGGCGACTATTCTTAGAGATACTTTCCAATCTTCAACCTGGGACGCTAGATATTTACATTGATAATGGGAAAATGCTTATTCAAAATACAAAAACGAAAGCTGAGCTTCAGATTGCAAGCGCCGATGAATTTCCTCCTTTTCCTAAAAAACAAGGAGAAAGTTTCTCTCTATTAGATAGGAAATTTCTAGAACTTATTCGTTTAGGAGGATTGGCTTCTGGGGTTGATGAGACGCGCCCAGTATTCTCTTCAATGCTTTTTGAGTTGAATGATGGTGAGTTTTCGATTGTTTCTACTGATGGATATCGATTAAGTCGATGTTTAACATCAATATCCCTACAAACACAGAAGAAAATTCTTCTTTCCGCAAAAGCATTAAAAGAGATCGCTCGTATTTTTGAAAAAACATCATCTAAGGAGGTTGAAATCACCATCGCTGAGGATGTAGGGCAAGTCTTTTTTGGCTTCCATGATGGGGAAGTGATGCTTCGCATGTCGGAGGGGGAATATCCTGCATATAAAACAATTCTTCCAAAAGAAAAAACACTATCTATTGAAGTTTCTGTGGATGAGCTTTCTTCTGCAATAAAGTCTGCGATGGTGTTCAGTAAAGAAGTTTCAGGCATTATCCATATGAATATGAGTAATAAAAAACTCATCGTTTCATCGGTGTCGTCGAGCGGACGGAGTGAGAATGAGGTTGAGTGTCAAATATCCGAAGGGGAGAACGGAGAAATTGCATTTAACGGGAAATATGTGCAAGATTTTCTTCAGGTGGTTGGAGTTGATCAGGTTGAGTTTGAAATGGTTGAGACGTTAAAACCGGGAACATTTCATATTCCAGGAAATAATGAGTTTTATTACGTCATTATGCCGTTCCGCGTGCAGTCGTAGATTGTTGAGGTTGAGATTGTTTTCTTCTTAATAATTCCTCTGGATTAGTCGTAATAAGCTCATGCTCTTCTGGTGACGCGATAACGCGCAGCGCAACATGGTTTTGTCCGGCAAAAAACAACCCCTCTCCAACGTCGCACGCCATAAGGAATCGCTTTTCCCCCTCACTTAAGAAAAACACTTGTGCAAGGTGAGGGAGCGCCGCGCTCGATTGCTTCATTAAAAATTGTAAAGATGAGTTTGTGACAATTGCTTTTCCGTAGTCATTATTTAAAAAATCCTCCACATCTTGTGTAATTGTAGTGATGCCAAGATAATATTTGCGTGCACGTTTCGCCATAGAATGAAGAAAGTTTGCGCTGTCTTTATACTTCATAAAGTACCACGCCTCATCAACAATCAGAATGCGTTTTTTCAGGCGTTTACGCACACGTGTCCAAATAAAATCGAGGATTAAAAACATAGCAATAGGTCTCAACTCCTCCTCCATCTCACGTACAGAGAACACGGTGAATTGATTTTGAATATCAAAGTTTGATTTTTGGTCAAAAATTCCTCTAAATGAACCCTTAATAAACTTTTCAAGGCGGGCGGCAAGATTTTGCGCATCAGTGCTTTCCATGCCAATCAACGCTTTATATAAATCTTCCATAAGAGGGGGTTCATTTGCTTGTGTGGCGGGGTCTGGAGTAATGCCTTTTGCCTTGTACGCTGCAATGAGCGCGCGATCGAGCATCGCATCCTCCGTTGGAGAAAGATCACCCATCATAATTTTGAGAAGTGTGTGAATGGAAATAATCTTCATTCCCAACTCATTTTCACCCTCTTCATACACTGCAGATAAATCAAAAGGATTAATTTTTTTTGGTGAATCAAAGGTGAAATTGATATATTCTCCACCAACCGCTTTGCATAAATCTTCATACTCATGTTCAGGATCAAGAATGAGAACTTCGGAATCAAACATGAGTTGACGAAGTGCCTCTAATTTGACGGCGTATGACTTTCCAGCTCCAGATTTTGCGAACACGACCATGTTTGCGTTTTCTCGACTAAACCGATCAAACACAACAAGCGATTCGTTATGCTCGTTTATTCCATACAAAATTCCTGTATCACTTGTAAGTTCTGCGGATGTGAATGGGAATGTTGTTGCAAGTGAGGTTGTATCCATATTGCGCGTTATAAGAAGACGGTCAACACCAATCGGAAGAGTTGTCTTAAATCCATCCTCCATCTGCAGGCCTGCAACCTTACTTACAATAAGAAGTGATCCTAAAAGTGACCGAACCTGATTGGTGACTTTATCCAATTCCTCAAGTGATTCTGCAGAAAGCGTGATGTATAGCCCAAACTGAAAAAATCGCTCAGCACCTTTTGCCAAAGATTCTTGAATCGATCGTGCATCTTCAAGTTTAATTTCAGTATTAATATTGCTTAATTTTCCTTGCTTAATATCCGAACTGATTTCAGCCTCCATCTCGGTGATTTTTCGACGTAGATCATCTAAAATTTTTCGTACCTCAACAGGAAAAATGTGCATAGAGATGTCGATAGAGTGGGGGAAGTTAATTAAAGGTGAGAGCCAGTTTGCAGGAACAGTTCTTGGGTATCCCGCAATAAAAAGCGTGCGCGTATAAATATCGTTAATTTTTTGATAACTAAAATCAACCTCAATAGCCTCAGGGGAAATAATATCTTGAATGCTCACAAGACCAGAAGAAAAGGATTGAAGTTGTTCTTGTGCTTCATTGGTTTGCTGCGGCGCGCTTGTCGCATCCGCGGTCTGCGGCTTTTTTCCAAAAGGAAGCTGAATGGTGGGCAGTGAAAACGCCATATCTTCACAATCTTACCATGGGATTGGGAGGAATGTGTGTGAGTTATTATGGTGTTTGTGGTTGGTTTTCCTGAGAAACTCCTGGTTGTTCAACAAATACTTCGGCTGGAACTGGGGCTGGCTGTGATTCAATTGGTTTTACTTCAGTAGATATTTGATTTAATGTGGGAGCGCTCATGTCTTGTGCGGGGGAAGCCTCTTGATTTTGCTGAGGAGAGATTGTGTCTTGCGTAAACTGTTGAAGCGCGGGTTGCTGTGCTATTCCAGATAAACTTGCCTCTACAACAGCTGATGTGTAACTTCGCGTGTCGGCCATTTTTTGGCCTTCATATGAACCGGGATTGTAAATGGTATACAAAAGTTGAATAAGTTCTTGCGTATTCAATTGTCGCGCCGCAAGACCAATACGCCCAAACTGCGCAATAAGGTGATCACGTTTTGGCTCAAGATCAGTGAGCGCGCGCTCCAACACATACGCACGATCAAACTGAATAGTGTCTTTCTTTTTAATTTGAGGGAGAACATTTTTATCAAGCGTGATGCTTCTAAATGGAATTGCAACATAAAATTTTTTATCAAGAATTCTACGCTCTTTTACAAGCTCTCCAACAAACTCTCTATAACGGCGGATTTGTGTTTTTCTTAAAGGAGAAAGGACCTTATCCTCCCATTCTTTTACGTATTTAAGGTAGGTGGTAACGTCTTTTTTTTGTGATCGAATAATCACTTCAATTGGGAAGGTAAGTGAGTTTAAGAGTCCGGCATATGAGTAAATAATGGCGTCCTGCTCCTCTTCTGCGAGAAGGCCAAAGTTAAGTGATCCCACAGCAAGAACAAGTGCCACAGATCCATCCTTAAGAATAATAAGATCGTTTGTGATATCAAAAATCTCGAGATAATTTTGTGTGGTTGATTGAATGTGGGTGTTCATGGATTATGATGCCTTTGCGCGAATCTCAATAGGGGAAACAACAACCCCAGAAAGAGATAGTTTCATTGTATCAAAGGTGAAGTTATCTTTTTCAACCACAATTTCATATTCACCAGAAGGAAGTGGGGTGGAAACAAAAAATTGACCAAGTTTATTTGAGCGAAGTGCGCGCACCGGCATCCCAGTGTGGTCGCGGATTTCAATAATGCTTTGCTCAATCATTTTCCCATTTTGATCAAGTACCATACCAACAATGAGGTTGGGGGTGGTGGGGGTTTTAGGAAAGGGGAGTGTGGTGTTTGTTTGCACAGGAACCGCAGTGTCTGATTTTTTGGGAGTGAGTGTTTGTTGCATAACAACGCCAGAATGTGCGCTGTCAACATGTTGCGTTTGTGCGTCAAACACTGTTGTGGGTTGTACCTGAATAGAGGCAATTTCTTCTCTTGGGATTTCAACTTGAGAAGAATATATGGGCTGAATGAGCTGTGTGTGTTGGTCGTCTTCTTGCGTCGTTGGTGTGGTGGTAATTTCTTCAGGAGGAAGTGATGATATCGCATGCAATTCATGCATTTCCACCTGAAGGGATGGTTTTTCTATAACATCTCGCTGTTTAATTTCAATAGTAAGGCCTTGTGTGGACACAGAATCATAGAGCGCCACAATCTCATCTGCACGCTGCGTAATTTCATCATTTTCCTGTTGTTGATGAGTGATTGTGTTAAAGTATGCCTCTGCCCGACTTCGTTTTCTTGGAACGGAGCTATTCTGCAGTTGTTGTTCAGCGTTTATTTGTCCTGGTGTGTATGTAAAAAGTTCTGGAATTTTTGCAGTTTTTTTCCAATAAAACTTTGTTGGGTTGTAAATTGCACGAATAAACGCAAGAAACCAGTGATCGAGTGGTCGTTCCTCCAAGGGGATGAATGCAAATGCAACTCCTAAAAGCACAAAGAGAACAACGAGTGGCCATTTAATTAAATCAGGAAGATTGGTGGAGTACACCATGAACGCAAGAATGCCACCAGCGCCAAGCTCAAAAAATTGCTTCAGCGTCATATTGCCGATGAGATGAAACTCGTACGACGTAATGTTTTGTGGGACAGGATGCTCTTGCATACAAGGTTATTGTAGCAGGGAAGTGGGGAATGTATTAAAACGCCCCTTGGGAATTTTCTGAAGAAAGAAACTGCTGATATTCTTGTATAAATTGTTGAGTAGACATTCTTTGAAAATGAAGAATGTGAAACACCTCTTTTGTTGTGTTGTGAAAATCTATCGCAACACCTTTTGATGGGTATGCATACATAATAAAACCCTCATCTATTGCGTTGGTTGTGTATTCTGGTTCACCTAGCGTTTGTGTGTATTCTGTAATGAGTTTTGGTGGATCAATTGGAACCCATTCTCGAACAAATTTCACTTTATTACTTTCACCAACAACCTGGTTTGGGAAAGATGGATATGAAGATTTGTATCCATACTCAACTTGACTCCCATTTGTTTTAGTTGAAATAGGATCACCTAATTTGTTTTTAACCTCGTCTAAAGTGGTGGTGTTTGGTTGAATATTATTCCATGGAAAATACTGTGTATTTTGTTTTATAAGATAAAGGTTAATGAGGTAGAGAAAAAAAGAAAATAAAACAAGAATGATGAGTATTTTCCATACAAGGGGGAGACTCGCAATTTTTTGAAAAAAAACTTTGTTTTTTATCATATTTCACCATTGTAAACGTTTTTTTGAATCCATTGGTACATTTGAGGTAAATCGCGTCTAAAATTAAAAGTACCACAAGCGCCTTGTTCGCTTGAGGCTCCAACGTAACAATCTGGCATAATATAAATAACTGTTGCCTCTGCAAAAGTTTCACGAATTAAATGTGTTTCACACCAATTTCCCTTGTTATATTTTAATTGATTTGGATATGTTGGAAAACAACCTGTGATTGGGACCGCTGCAGCAAATCTTTGTTGAAAGTTATTTCTATTATCTAATACGTGTCCCATTTCATGAATAAGTGAGTAGGCCACAATGCTTTGACTCCAGGGATGAAAAGTCCCAGCTGAGTCTTTATATCCCATGCGCAACATTACTGAGTCTGATGAAACGAATCCCGCTCCACCTGCATCTGGTGCAAAAATTACCTTAACTTCACCAGCACTACAAAACATATTTTTATATGTTGGTGATGCAAAAACTTGCCCAGCTGCTTGTGCGAGTTGTTGAATTTGTTCATCTGAAAATGCCTTAGGATCAGACCCTGTTGTGGATTTTGTAATTCCCGCAACACTTATAAGGTCTTGTGGTTGAATAATTGGTTTAAGACACCCTATATTGGGCGGTTGATTGCGTCGTTCAACATTAAGTATCCCACTACTTAATCCTCCCGTCCTTGGTGTTAAAAATGCAGAAAACAACACGGTTTGAAGGAGAAAAGCAGTTCCCATGAGTCCGCCGGTAAAATAAATAGCGGCTTCAGGTCGAATTGGGGAATTAATATAGTTTGAAAGCTGAGTAAAAACATTTTGTGCACCTTTACTTAATGCGGTTGCGCCAGATTGAAGTCCTGAAAATGCAGCTTTTGTTCCACTACTTATCCCTTTCATCAATCCGCTTAACCACCCACTCGCTAAAGATGAAAGGTTTGCGATTTTGGCAAGATTCGCAAGCAACATGAGTGTGCCAATAATTCCACCTATGGCAGCGCCAATTGTTGCCGCTAAAAACGCAAGGAGAAAGTTAAAAAACTTTCCCATTTGCTCAAATTTGTCAAACACAAGGAAATCAAGAAGTTTAGCAAGGTGTTCGCCACCAGGAAGTTGTTCTACAACAGATCGTACAGTTGTCGCAATTTGCCATGCCTTATCCAAAACCTCAACGCTTTCAGGCCCAAGAAAAATAAATCCAAGTGCTTTTGCGGCAAGAAGACCACTTTCTTGATTTTTGCGTTTCTGCTCTTCTTTTTCTGCAGAAGATGGTTCTGAAAAAGGACTATGGAGATCAAGCTCAAATTCTTCTGGTGCGAGCGAAAGCAAGAAAGAGGGGGATTCTTGGAAGATGGAATAATTATTGAAATCTCCAAAATGTAAACTACTTTGAACATCTTCATACCCAAAAACTGTGCTTAAAATGTAGTAGATTGTTCTTTGGCGCATGCTTGGAGTGCGCGCGCGTTGTTGACTATAACTTGTTGCTTTTTCATGAAAATCAATTGCATTCTGAAGAATTTTTTGTTTTTTCTCACTACGCATGTTGCCAAGTTGCGCTTGAAGTTGTGCAAGGGGGGTAAAAAATGCGTGTGAGACAGCTTCATGTCCCCGCGCGCCAATCTCTTTTTCAAGATGTGACTCAACCTCTTTTTGGAATCCAGGGGGAAACTCTGGAAAATGTTGGGGCGCCGCATACAACGCACCAAGATTTTTCTCACCCCCACCAATTCCTGAATTGTGATACGCGGCAAGGGTTATTTTATCCGAATAAGCAAGAAGAAAGTTTGCAAAAAGCGCGCGTTCGGTGTTTCCATCAATTCCAGCGATTTGCTGAAATGTGCGTATGATTTCTGGTGATCGTTTACCAAAACTTTGTGAAAAAGCATCATAGAATTTTTCAACTTCCGACTCTGAAAGTGTTGAAGTAAATCGTTTAGAAACTCCATAGCTTTGGAGACGAATAAAAAATGAGTTAATTTCAGACTCAGCAACAAGGATTTGCCCTTGTTTCTGATAGTCCTCAAGAATTTTTCGAATAGAACTTTCAATGGTGTCCGCGCCAACTTGATGTTGGGAAACAATCTGTTGAATTTGTTCCTCAGAAAGTTTTTCTCCACCAAAAGGATTTTTAGCCTTTATTTCTTCATCTAATACTTGAGAAAACTTTTGATCTACACCCTGAGCAACTTGCGCAAGAGTGATGTTTGACGCTTTGTTTTTAACATCATCATTAGTTAAAACTTTGTTTTGATTTTTGTATGCAGTTTTTGCGGCGGCGGTAATAGCCCCTTGAAACTGTTGGTTTCTCTGAAGTGAAGATAACACTTGAAGATAAAGTGATGTGCGTTGACTTCCAAGCGCTTTTTGCAATTCCTCACCGTCAAGTTTATGAAGGTGTGTATAAATAATGGGGGAGATGTGCTCCGAGATTTGACGTTGAAACGCTGCAAACTCTTTTTCTGGGATCCCATATACTGATGCGAGTTGATATGAGATCGCACTTTGTATGCGAAGAATTTCATTGCGTGTGTATCGATCAGCCTGCGCCATATCACGCAAAAGTGTGGGAGACTGTGCTTCTGGCGGTTTTTTCTTTTCTTCTTCCTTATCTTTTTCCTCATTCTCTTTTTTCTTTTTTTCATCGTCTTTCTTTTTTTCTTTTGATGACGAGCCACCACCCACAATCGCTGATCCTACAAATGCCCCAACATCTTCTTGTGATGTTTGAGGTGGTGGTGGGGTTTCTTCCTCTATTTTTTCTTGTATTTCACCAGTAATTTCTTGAAAATTTGTGCGCCTTGCCTCAGATAAAAGAGAGAGAAGGAGTGTTGCGTCATGAATGTGGCGAGTGAGGTTGTTTGAAGATGTTTCTTTTGCAAGACCAAATACAGATTCTTCTGCATCTTCTGCATATGGTTCAAACCCAAACAAATCATCCTCGAGATGATATTGATCATGAACGAGAATTTTTACAAAATTCAGAATTTGAATAAGTGTGGTGAAACTTGTTGATTTTCCTGTAAACAATCCTTTATCAAAATGTCCAAAAAATTCTTGTAAACGTACCTCTCGCCCAGCAGAGTTTTGAAGGAGAGTTAGGAAAAAGAATGAAAGATCAATATTTTCGTTGGAATATGGTGCGTTTTTTAGCGCAATGCCCAAGCGTCGAATTTCGGCATTTTTATGAATAATCTCATTTGTAAAATACTGCTGCGCCATAGCAGTATTGTACCGCATAAAATCTGGAGGTTAGAGGAGAAGTCCAGCAATAAAATCTCCTAGGTTTATTGGTGATAATTCGCTTTTAAGATGTGGATTATCTTGAGATGGTGGTTTATGAGATCTATTTATGTGTGGTTGATGTTTTGATGTTGATGGTGCGTGGTGGGGGGTATTTCCCTCATGTTCTGCGCCGCATATTTTTACATTTCCACATCCAGAACACACAATTTTTCCTGGCAAATCAAAAACCTTCATCTTTTTTTCACAAAATGGACAGTTTTCAAAGTGGAATTTGCCACAAGCCTCTTGTGCCAACATACCAAGAGGAATCCCTTTATATGGGGCTGCTCCAGAAACACCCTGAAGATTGAGACTAAAAAGAGAGCCGCCCAAACACTGTCCCACACTCGTAATACGTCCAAGTGTGCCTAATGTCTGTGTGAGTTGTGCGGTTACTGCCGCCACCCCAGCAACATCAAGTTTTTTACTTCCTTGTATGTGATTTGTGTAGGTTTCAAACAACTGTGATAGGCGAGAGGTTGATATTGGTTCTGTGGCTCCTTTTTCATCATCCTGAACAACTTTAAGGAGTCTTCGTTGTGCAAAGTTGAGTAATTCTTCTAAAGTTTTCCATGTGTGTTGGGTGAATGGGTTTTGAAAAGCTTTTTGAACATACGTAAGAAAAAACTGTTCAACAGAGTGATATTCCTGTTCAAACATTTTTGGATTAAGCAAAGTAACTTCTTGAAGTTCTAGTGGAATACGTTGTTGGGGAAGCATTTTTGCATGATGCAAAAACTGTGCTTCATGAAATGTATGGGGGAGTGGAAGAAAAAGTTTTGTGAGCGAGAGTTCGGTTGCCGTAGTATTTTTAGGAACTATAGCTCCCGATTGTTGTAAAAGACGCAAAAGGTGAATGTGAGAGAGCCAAAGCTTATGTTGTGTGGTATGAATTTCTCGATCTCCATTGGGAAGAGTATGAAGAGTACGAATAAAGACGAAAGAATACATATCTCTTCCAAGGTAGCTTTGTCCTGATGGGCTCATGTTTATCGCTATATCTCCATCATTTCCATGCATTGCCCAAGTCATCATGTGGGCAATTGCGATTGCATCTGCCTCCATACGAGAAGAAGGCTTTCCTTGTTTGAGAAAATCTTGTACCGCCTCATGTGCCATAGTGAGAAGTGGGGTTTGATATTCATCTGTAATGATGGCGCTATCTTTACTCGACTTTATTTTTAATACGAAGTGGGAGGTGTTTTTACGGAGCACGTATTCCTCTATATATGTGCGAAAGTCTTCCTTTGCTAATAAGAGTAGTTTTTGAAGCGCAGACTCTTTTGTTTCTGATGAAGAGAGAAGTTCTTGCCACCGCACCTGAAGTCGATACACATTAAATTGTGCAATGCGCGGCTTATCTTGCTTAAACTGATACGCGATGCGATCTGGGAGTCGTTGCAATGTTTGAAGTTGTTCTTGAATCCACTCGCCGCTGGCGGCAAGCCAATGCATAAGCGCATTGTCCATAACAGGTGATACACCAGAAAAACGAAATGTTTCGGCTGCGACGGCCATTATGATCTTTCTTCCTCGTTCCTGACTTCGCTTAAAAAGCGTTCACAGTTGCGGCACAGTCCACGATTTGCGCGTGGTTCCGAGTGGGTGCAGTGTATCAAACACAAAAAAAGAATTCCAGCATTGTTTCTTGTGTTTGTTGTTGTGAGATTGGTATGATGAATACGAGAAAATGAAAGGGAAGATATGGTTGATGGTGGTGTGAGTGTTGGTATGGAAGCTGGGGAGGCGACTGCTGCGGCAAGTGAGGCGGAGAAAAAAGCAAAAGAGGCTGAAGCACAAGTTGATGCATATAAGGCTCAGCAAGACAAACGTCAACTTTCAGATGATTTATTAACAGATGGGTCTTTAATAGATGGCGGAGACTCTAAACACCTCATTCTTTTTAAGAAACCCCGTAAAGGAAAAACTTCGGGGTATTTGAATCATTCTGTGTTTGTCAATCTCACAAATAATCCTCAAGTTAAAGAAGAGTTGGAAAAAAATGGATTTATTTCATACAAAGAAGATGATGAGGAGAAAAAGAATCCAATTTTTGATGCATATGGAGAGTATGGTGGACAGAAAAATTACACTGAATTTTTGAAAGACATGAACGATGTTACAAATTCTGACCCAACAAAGCTTTTTACACAAGATTTAAAGAATAATAAAGGGATAGTACCGAAGGATGGTATCTCACAAGAGCAAATTTCTCTCGCTTTTGATGTGTGGGAGCAAAAAAAGAAGTTGAAAGAGTTGCAGGAACAACAACAAACCCAAAAAACCGAAGCAGTTATGTCAGATGACGGAGGAGTTGTTCCGGATGAGTCACCTCAACCTATTTCGGAAATTGAAGCTGAAAAAGCAAAACTTCAACAAGCTGAGGAAAAACTTGCCAGTCAGGCAAAAATTGACCAAGAAGCGCAGAAAAAAGAAGAGTTGAGGGGTAAAAAAATAACCGCAGAAGATGCACGTGCGATGCTCATTGTGTTGAAGGGTTTAAATCAAGGCAAAAAAGAAGTTATACAGCAACTTTCCAATTTAGGTGAGGATGATGATCCCCACCAACTTCAAGAAAAATTGGATGAGATTGTTGATCTGCAAATCACAGAAATGATGCGCGCCATTGGGTATTCTGAGGATGATATTGCAGAAATAAAGGGTGGCGCAGACTCCGATCTTCCATTAGTACTCCAACTTGCGCGACACACCTCAAACTCAAAAGATATTCAATCGCCAGAAGTTCAAGAATTGTGTGTGTTTGTAAAACAAGAACTTATTTCGTCGGTACAAGAAATTATTAATCGCGGGGAAGAAGATGGGAAAAAGAGTACTTGGAATCAAGTTCGAGAAATGAAAGGATTTGCCGCACTTCGTAAAGTGATGGGGATGTTGGGAATTCAAGGTGATGCTCAAAATGCAAAAGTGGGTGAGTTGTGGGAGTCAGTGAAACAATTAGGAATTGTGCAGGAAGGCGCAAAAGACGAGGAAGGAAAAGAGATTGAGCAAGATTCTTTGTCCACGCTCTTAGAGGTTTTAGTCACAGGTGAACCAAAGCCTGAAGTAAAAAAGAGTTTTAAGACGTATTTTGAAGAATTAAAAAAAGAATTTCAAAAAACTGGGAAAGATCTAAAGGAATTTGATAAATGGGTTCAGGAAAAAGTAAAAGCGCTTCATCCTGAAGTTGGTGCGGCAGCAGCACAAGCTGTTTCTGCTTTTCTAGAAGAACATTTAGATCTAGGACGATTCATGGAAATGTTACTGGTGGGGGATTATTACACCTCCCTTGCGAGTGATTTGGGATATAAGTCAAAAGAACAACTCTTAGCAGAGGGAAAGAAGCCTGTTGGGGTGGAGGATGTCGATTGGCGCATTCGAAAAGATGGAAATAGAGTAACAAATTCTCGCAATCTCCTTGTTGCTGGACTTAAAGATGTTATTCCTGAAGAACAAAGAATGGCTTTACTTTCAAAGCCAGCAAAAGATGTATTAAAGGATCCTGCTTTTAAAGAAATGTTGAAGAATACTGTGGATAAAGATCGGCACAAGTTAATCGTGGTAAATATGTTGGAATTTATGGATTATGGAGATGAAAAAACTCAAGAAGCAAATAAGGTTGAACTTACAAACGAGGCGTTTTCATACATCATGAGCCTCCCAGATTTAATAGACAAATTGAAGTGGGAGGATGGTGAAGGATATGTGGTGAAGAAGGATGAGGGAAATATGGGCAAGATGGGTGTGATTAAGCCGGAGGATAAAAAAGAAGAGGCTAAGAGTGTGGATTCTCCTACAACAGAAGTTCCTGAAGCCGAGATGAATGCTGTAAAAACTGTTTCAACACCTACTCCAACACCAATAAAACTATAGAAAATTGAAAGTTGGGTTAATGATGATTTTGGAAATTTATGATTTTAGGTTATTGGTGTGATTTCTGCCCTATGATATCATACAAAATACAATGACTGAAAGCTTAACCAAATCAGTGATGGAGCTAGGTGATTCCGCCGCGAACCTTTTAGAATCTCAAAGGTCTTTTTTTCGTGGACGACACCCTATTTCGATTGTTAGAAGGTGGGAGCAGGATTTTGAAGAGGAGAAAACCCCTCCAAACAATGAAGAATTAATTGAGATGCATAGGAGAGTTTTTGAATGGTTAAATTCCGATCCAACTTTTGCTAGAGAAATGGTAAAAGACAAAAAGTTTAAAGGTGTTATTTCTGGGATGTATGTTAATTTGGGTTTATTGATTGAAAAAACATCTGGAGCGGGAACTGAAAAAAGTATTGGAGGAACACAAACGATTATTGATTACCTTACGCGTAGAAAAAATATTTCCCCACAAAAGACAGAAGAACTACTTCGTGCAAAAACTCCTGAAGAAAGAAAACGAGGAGCGCAAATTGTCGCTGGGATATTGTTTAATGAAATGAAAACTCAATTGGGAATTGTTCAAGACTCAGACATTATTTGGATGCATGCGGATATTTCGTCTTGGGGTTTTGAAATTGCTCCGGGAGAAAACACAACGCTGAAGGCTTTAGGAGAATCACTTCAAAGTTATGGGACAGAATATGATGATGTTGGTGTTAATTTTCTCACAGATCTTTTTGCTATTTCAAAGCTTATTAACCTTTGTGGTGGTATGGAGGGGGTGCAAAAAAATGCTGAATCTGCTGCAAAATATTTAGATGACATGAAAATTCATTTAAGAGACTCACAAATAAGAAGAATACTTACTCAAATTGAAAGGAATTATCCAAGAGAAAATGAAAGAGGAGAGAAAGAAAGGTTTTTTTCGGAAGATTTTGTTGCTGCTTTTCAAATATATGAAGCACTTTCAGCCCCAACAGTTATGGATGTAAAAACAGAAGATGGGACGATAATTAAAAATTATCGTGTTCGATCAAAATATAGTCCAGTTCCACTATCTTTTGGAGGGAATATTGGCACTCGGTATGCGGTAAGGAGGGCAATTACAGCACTTCATGCAAGAGCTGGAGAACCATTGTTTGGATATGGATCTGGATTAAGGGATGCTTTAGGGGTTGTTGGGGTAGGAAGATTAAAATCCGAAAAAATACAAAAACTTAAAGGAATTCTTATCGCAGATATTGAAGCAAATAGTAATGCTCTCGAAACATATGAATCAAGAGCGGGAAGCACCCAAAAAGAGAAACAGGATAGAGAGAGAGCTGGTTGGTTTGCTGAATTAATGGTAATGCAGTGGTTAGAGGGTCGCGGATATACTGCGGAATATGATGCTGGAGATGTTGAGAGAGATGAAAGTGGAGAGCCTAAAATTTATCCAGACGGATTTGCAAGGGTAAATAGATTTGGCGGTTCTGCTGCAACATACAAACTTACTCAGGCGGCTGTAGCAAATTCTGCGATGATGAAGTATCAGTCGGAGGGTGATTATACGCGTGGGGATCCCGGGCCTCCATGTACACAAAAAATACTTAATGCCCCATTTTTTGCATTTGATGATTATCTTTATGTTGAAGATTTGGGTGATGGAAGTTCAATGTTTGGGGGAACGTTGCGTGAAGCTGTTATGGCGGCTCCAGAGATATATATATTAGAAAAAGCATTAAATTCACAGAAAACAGTGGTTAATTTTCAGAACGCACATGAAACAGTAATGGGGGCAATACACGAAGGATATGCATTTTGGCAGATGTTGGTTAAGGGTTTGGGGGTGAAGTTTGCAAAAATGGTTCATGTTGTTCCTGGAACAGAAGGATTGATGCTTGAAATTGACGCAACTATAGAGCAAAAACTCAAAGGATTGTCTAGTGGAATAGAATATTGGTTATTTAGAGACAATATGAAAGAGTTGGGGAAATTGAAGGATGTAATAGAAAAAAAATTTCCTGGAGAAGAATGGAAGATTTTGTTGCAAGAATATCGCGTATTTGAATCCAGAATTAAAAATGAATTACAACGTCGACCAATGAATAAGTCAGAAATGAACGCTTTTGCTGATGGATTAGGATATACAGCAGACAAAACAGCAAAGTTTAAAGATTTGTATAAAAAATTAAACAGAATCCCAACTCGTGGTATGAGGCGACAAATAGAGGGGTGGTCAAAAGGAACTCCAGGAGTTAATGATGAAAATTTTGTACGTGCTGCTGAGCGCGTATTTAATGGAGTATTTGGTATTGATATTCCTTCTGCAAGGAAAGGAATGTATGGAGAATTTATTAAGGAAGTTGTTACAGGAAATGATCCAAGTAATCCAGACAAACTTGATTGGTATAGAGCAATAAAACAACTTGTTTTGGGACTTTCTATTTTAGGCACAATACAATTGAATAAGGAAGCTTCTAATATTGAGCCAAATGATGTATTGGCGCTAAAAGCAAGTTTAAGCATAGATTTTCATGAATTTCAAAGTAATATGTTGACTGTGAAAGCTCTTCGTTTTGTGCGCGGAATAGAGGGACACGAAGAATTTGTAGGAGTTGGTTTGTTTGAGCAAAGACATGTAAACGCTCTTATTAGAAATGCTCAAATTCCACGTGGAGTGTTTGTGCAGGCAGAAGAAATATGGAAGAATATAAAACTTATACAAACACCAGGTTCTAGTGGAAAACACTAAGCTTAGAATCCTGGATCTTCTTCGTGTGTTTGCTGTGAGGTTGGCGCTGCTTGCGTAACAGCAGCTTTTTGTTCCTTTGTTTTTTCTGATTCAGGAACTTGGTCTGGCGTAAGAACTGTTTGTGCTCTTTCTGCAGTCTTAATAAATGACACAACATCTTCCCCATATTTTGCTGCTTTTTCAACAATAGGTTTCCCAGTTTTGACAGCAGTTGGAAGAATTGCTCCTGCCATAGCTCCACCCATAGTTCCGAGAACAATATTGCCAGCCCCCTTACCTCTTTGTGAATAACCACCAATTACACCACCCAATGCTGCTGTAGTTCCCGTTGACGTGATTCCGGAAATGGCCTCTGGAATTAGCTGCTTTGCTCCACCCATCTTGAGTCCAAGACCAGGAACGAGTTCGCCACCTTCCCAGCCTTTCTTGAGATTTGCATTAATATCGCCCATATACTTCTCAAACGGACTCTTGGCGCCAAGCCAATCCTTTGAATACTTCACCGCCTCGGGAATAAGCATGAGAATACCAATCGCGAGCAATCCTTGAGTTGCTGCAATGGGGCCTGAGTTTGTCATCACGCTAATTTGTGGTGCTTGAAATCCAATGCCACCATCTCCACCTTTCCATCCAGCCTTATCTCCTTGTCCAGCAAGAATCATTGCTAAAAAGATCATGGTGATCACAACAGGGAATGGGAGCAATGAGGCTAAAAGATTTTTAAACCAGTTTTCATAATCTGTTTTTCCTGTAAAAGCACCAACCATGAGTGTTAAAGGGGAGAAGATAACAGAGATAAGGAACATAACGTAACTCATAAGGAGTTGGAAGAATGTTTTGGTTACAGCAAAGAAGATGGCGACTGCAAAAATAAGGTAGGCTAAAACGTTTACAGTTCCTCCAACTAGTCCACCAACGGTTGTTGAAAGTGAGCCGCTTGAATCTGCGCTTGAAAAAAATCCCGCAACAATAGCGCCAACCGCTTTTGCAGCATTGCCTGTGGTACTGCTCACATTTCCTCCAAATATAAGTTGAAGACCGTTTGAAAAAATGTTGTTTGAAAGTGCGATGTCTTCGAGTGAGATTTTGCTTCCCCATATATCAACTCGAGAAATCCCATCTTTTGGCAAAAGATCTGCACTCTTTATCACATTAACCACCAGATAAATCGCCAAATACATCAAATCAATGACAAGCCCAGCAATGGCATATGAAAATGTAATCGCTAAAAGGGTGATGATGAGATTGGGGAGTGCACTTGTGAGTGTAACTGCTGCCTGTCCACCCATTTTTTGGCGGAACATAATGAGGAATCCCACAATCATAAACGCAACAACAAAGAATACATAGGAAAGATCGCGAAATGCTTTCCAGATTGGCAAAATAGGGTTAAGACTTTTAAATCCAATACCCTGTGCATATGCCTGAGACACAAAAGGAGAGTGGTCGAGTATGTCTGCGAGCCACACTTGCGCGCTGGCTGGTGGGTTGGATATGAGGCCTGCAACTGCGATGCCCATGGTTTCTACAGCACCGACTCCAAAATATTTCTTATCTTGATTGTCAAAAGGATTCAAAATAAGAGTCGAACCAAAGTTCATTGTTGCAGTGAACATATCAGTGCTTGTTTTTGCTAGGCTTGATGTTCTTTGCGTATATACTTCACCAATTTCTTTTTGGTATTGAGAAGGAGATTGAATTGCACTTTCTCCCGTCATTGCAACCGCATGTACCTGTGAAACATTTCCAATTGGGAACACAAACACCATCAGCGCAACGGCGCCAATAACAATCGAACGAAGTGTTCGTGTTTGTATGTGCATTGTAGGCGTATTCTACCCTTTTGCCCTCAAGTTTCGCAAGGGCAATATTGAGTTGATGTACGCGCGCAAGTTCTGCGTTTCTAGCGCAAATATTACGACGCAAGTCGCGCACTTCTTGTGCAAACTTAATCAACACACAACATACTTTTCATCTGCTAAAATACCAGATATGAGGAAGAGTATATTTTCTTGTGCATTTCGTATTGTATGGAGTCTTCTTGCATTCTTTCTTTCTCTACATCTCACCTCTACCACAATCTTTGCTGCTGACACACTTGGAACGCACGCTGCACATTTTGATCGTACTGCAGAAATCGGTGCGCTTGGAATGATTCGTGGCAAAGTAACTGACGCCAAAGGATATCCCGTCACCATCAACGTTGATTTGGATTGGAAGTCGTCAGAAATTCAAACTCTTGCCGACGCTGCAAGCGACTTTGCCGTCATGATTCGTATTATTGGGATCTCAGACGCCACAACTCCAGACCAAGTGCGCGCGTTTGTGTCAGAAATAAATACCGTTACATGGAGTACTGCAGGAAAACCAACCATTGTTTTAGGGAATGAATTGAATAATTTGGATGTGGAATGGAAAAATAAAAGTATCACTGTACGTCAGGCAGGAGAGAAATATGCAAATCTTTTTGCCGCATTACAAGGACTCAATACAACAAAGTACAATGTTGCCGCTGCGCCAGTTGATCCGTACAACTTTTATGACTGGAAAGAGTTTGTGTCTGGTGCAAAATCAGCGTACAAAAGCGCCGATACGTTTGCTGGTAATTTTTATGAAAACTCATCTGCAGAAACAGATGTACATATCAAAGAGGTGATCAATGGAATGGGAAGGAATTTTTCAACGATCATTCTCACGGAGTATGGTCCCAAAGATCCTAAGTCTCCCATGCCAGCGTATCTTAAGTTTTACAAAGAACATCCGCTTCCAAGTTCTGTGGTGATTGGAACAGCACTTCTTCCAAACTACTGTGATCCTTCAAAGCCAGTGTTTGGAACATATTTTTGGGTACAGGGCAAAGTGTATGACATTTTTGGCAAGGAGATTGATCCAGAAAAATGTAAGGAATCGACCGAGGTATATAAAGATGAATCAAAGAATATGGACGACGAGGTAAAAGGGATTTACGTCTACAAAGACATCATGGCGGACATGAAAAAGTTTGGATACGACACTGCGCGTGGTATGCAGGCAGGCATGAGCAGAGCGGCGCGCTACATTATGACCTGTGCCCCTCAATTTTGGATTGGTGCGCAAGTGGATGCGCAAGATACCGAGTTTTATTGGAAAGGGATTGAGAATGCCACACAAACACTGAGTAAATACTGTGGAGGTGTAAGTGACACGAACGATCCCAACTGTTTGTTTGATCCCATCACTGCAAACTTCACGATCTTAAATTCCAACATCACGACGCCGTTGTATCGCAAAACGACCTTTAACGCAAAAGGTGAGCAAATGGACAACAATAGAGCGGAAAGTTTTGAGTCATTCTTTGGAACCACCACAAAAGAAGGGCGAAAAACGGGCGACTTTGTGCTTCAGTCGCCAAACAAGCGCATTCTTCCGGGTGATATGTATTGCCATCAAACCGTGAACTATTTGAAAGCCATTGACGTGTTGTGTAAAGAACAACAAGCCGACACGCAAGATGGCAAACGCGAGGTTGCACAGCCTGGTCGATGTGCGCTTGACAATGAATTTACAACAAGCTTGGGAACAAAAAAGAGATATTTAGAGGTGTTAAACGATGTGCGGAACAACGCAAAAAGTTTGGAGCCATCGGATTACTGTCGTTTGCCTAAAACTGAACAACCCCAACAGTTGAATAAGGATTTGGCTCAAGTTCAACCACTTACAAAAAACGCATTCAAGATTGGATATCTCATTTATTACAACACTGGGCGATACAAACGAGATCTTTCAAAGGGGTTAAATGATCAACAAGACTTTGATGCGTTTCGTAATACCTCGCAGTATTTTCATCCGGTGTATAGAACATTCCAGGAGTATTTTGGCCGCATTACGTTCGACATCATTCCATTTTTAGTTCCTGCAAATGTATTTTCGCGATCAGGGCACCAAGAAATTCTCGTAGATCCTGCGGGTGGACCATCTGGAACCGATTACAAAGCAAAACAAGATGGGGTGTTTTCAAGTCCATACTTTGAGGTATATAGCGCACTTGTTCCAAAGTCTCGTGTTGAGGAGTTGACTAATGCAGAAGATGAAAGGCGCGCTGCTGTTGCAAGTGCCATGGCCGAAGGATCAGAAAAAGCAGATATGTCATGGAATATGCAAAATGACAAAGGAAATGAGCGTAAATTTATTCAATGTCCACTGTGTGATCTCTTAAATCCTCAATATAGCGCAACTCAATATAAACCAGATGAAGAAACAAAAAAAATGCTTCCGTTTGCACGCGTGATATGGCATCGCATTAATGCAGGAATTTATGCAAAAGAGTTTACAGAAAAACTGCAAAGTGAAGGAAATAGTCAAAAAGACTTGAATGATGATTCGGCAACACGCAATACACAAACCATTGTGCCTCCGCCAGATGATTGGTCGTCATGTAACGTGGCGCCAGAGTTAGTTCGCGGTGAGTCTGCTTCAGCATTAGTCACACAAGGGAGCCAAACGAACACAAAAGATGGAAAAGAATCTTTTTGGGGAAAGGTGAAGGATTCTGTTACCAAACTTGAGTCGATTGTGCGTGCCCCAGCGGGTCAGCGTGAGGATAAGTACAACTATTACATTCGCGGATTTCTTCTCCTTCCTCAAGAATATGGTTTGCTGATGAAAACTGAACTCGACTTCTTCCGTATCTTTACGCCGCTTGATTATCAGAAAAAAGTCTTAGTTGAGGAACAAAAACAAAATGATTTTGGCTCGTTTACTGGGGCTGATCCATCAAAGCCAGATTATGATGAAAAAGTTCCAAAATATAATCGATTCTTGCGCGTGAATGGTCAAATTTTTAATCTTCAAGATAACACACTAGATTCCACAGGAAGACATGGTAAGGATGGTGATCCTGAATGGTATTGGTCAGAGTCTTTGGATGAGTGGGAGGCGCGCAAAGCCGCAGCTCGCGCAAACTGTACCGATCCTCGCCCGCAAAAATGTCCAGTTCCTGAGCGCAAACACCTAGAAATCACTGCAAAATTAAACTCATGGAATCCAGGCGCAAATGAAGGAAAAGCAGACTTTAGACCACTTGTTCCTGGAGGATTTTTGGCTCGTGGTATTTTTGAGTTGATGGCGCACGCACTTTCTCCAGTTGGTGGCCCAAATTATCAGCAAGAGTATTGTGGTCTTGAAGACTATTGGCTTGGCGGATCATGTGCAGGGACGGATTTTTCATCTTTCTTACAATCAACTGCAGGGCGCAATGTGTCTCGATGTCAAGAAGACTCGTGTGGAATTTGTGTCAAGCCAAATTGGGCAAAAAGTTCAAGTTTATTATTGATTCTGGAAGAAGCTGGGGCTGCGTACAATGTTCCTGCATCTGTGTTGTTGGGTGTGGTAAGAAATGAAGGGTATAGACCAGGTACAACGAACATAGTTGATACTCCAGATATAGAAATTAATAAAATGGCTGATGTTTGGGGAGAGGATTTGGTAAATGCAAACAGTCCTGAATGTGCGCATGGAGGTGCTGGGGAAATAGGCCCATTCCAAATGAAGCCTGGAATTTGGAATATGTATAAGGATGCGGTGAATAAGGATTATCCAAACCGAAAACCAAACATGTGTAATTTGCGAGATGAGGCGTATGCTGCCGCAAAAATGTTGTCGCATGTAAAAGGAGGGGTAGACACAAACGCTGATGTGAATAGGAATCGTCCATGTACGGCAGAAGTTACAGGTTTATATAAAACAGTCGACTTAAATACAACATATTCATCTGCGGAATTTTCTGATGTCAATAAACTTTCCTCAACATGTAAATGGACAATAGAGGATATTGTCACTGCTACAAACCACTATAATGGTGCGTGTGGAAACAACTACCCATCAAGTGCAGGTCCATACAAGAGCTATCAACACGCGGTGTGTGCGGCGTACACAGACACATTAAAGCCTGGTACGGACACGGTGTGCAGTAAATAAAATGGTATCGCGGGAATGTGTAAGATTGCGTTTATTTATTGATTTGAATTAATCTGTATTTGGAACGTTTTAATTTGTTTTACCCCAGTGAAGCTGGAGATAAAGTTGAGTGCAATAATTCCAGTGAGTGAAACAACAATACCCACAATGGCAAACGTAATGGTTTTTTGTCCCGCTTCGGTTCCTTTTGGATTTCCTCCAGATGTAAGATAAAGAAATGATCCAACCAAAAGCATCACAAATGATGCAATTCCAACGGCCGTTGTCCCAATGGTAAGAGCGTTATTTACTAAACACTCAACGCCTTGAATAGTAGCAACATCATTTTCTCCAGCTTGATCACCAACACATCCGCCAGACCATTTTGCGGTATCTTGGGCGTATGTTTGTGACGCAGATCCAAACATGAGGGCAAAGGAAAGGGTTGTTGCAAGAATGAGTTTGCGTGTGTGTTTCATGTGTTGATTGTATCATGGGCAGTGAAGAGCAGGAGTAAATAATGAAGTTATACAAAAAACGCAGGTTTCCCTGCGCTTCTTGCTCGTTTTATTCCTTACGGAATATTACGCTTACCATATTTGCATAGTAGCAATTTTGTTAGAAATGTCAATCTATTTTTGTATCAAGTGGACTTGAGGGGAGTCGATATCCTACGGATATGACCGGGTTCGCTACGCTCACTCGGTGTAACCCCCACGCAAACGATGGTAAGCGTAAGCTGCTATCATCAGCCAAGCCCGACTCGGGCATTGGCTACATTGTCTCAATCAATTCTTACAAAATTCTAACAATTTTCGAGTTCTATTTTTCTCAAGAAACCCCCCTTTAATGTGAAGAAAAAGAGGGGAAAACGACATCCAAAAAGCCCCGGTTTCCCGGGGCTTTGATTTCCTAAATAAAATACAACGCTTAGTTGTATGCCTTTGGCAAAGTGTTTCCAATGTTGAACACATCGACACCGAAGAAGTATGCAACGACTTGCATCAATGCGTATGATGCGGCAACGATTGCAAGACCAACTAATGCTGCGGTAATTTTGTTGCGTGCAGCTTCAGTTTTGCCTTTGTCTCCACCTGATGTTATCCACTCAACGCCACCAAGGACGAGGTATGCGAACACCAAGATTGCGGAAATCAAAAGCGCAACGTTCAAGACACGAGTAAACAAAATTCCGATATCGGTGATTTTGAATCCACCATCTTCAACAGGTCGAAGTGTGACCACTGGGCGTGCTTGTGCGAGTAAAGCCAACATATTCCTCCTTTAAATCTTAACGCTATTCTACGTGTTCATCTCGACATAATCAAGATCTCTCCGGACACGCGCGTACACGCGCAAAAACAATCAATTTATATTGATCTGTAGTCCAAAGAAAAAGTTGATAAGTCGAAATGCTGCAAAAACGGCCGCGGTGATTCCGAGACCAACAATGCCTTGTGTGATTGCGTTACGTGCCCCCTCAGTTTTTCCTTTATCTGTACCAGCAAGCGTCCACTGCACGCCACCGTACACCATGTATGCAAATGCAGCAAGCGCGGCAATTAAAAGTCCAACGCCTGCGAATCGGCCAATAAGTGTGCCAATGTCAAACTGCATATTTGTTCCGAGATTTGATTTGATGTCAACTTCTTGTGCAAGCAACATAAAACTCCTAACATGAACTAAAGGTGTATCCTGGTTTTGGTGATCCTGACTCACATTTACATGGCTCAAGATGTGGATAGGGGAGTTTTGATGGTCCTTGTCCTGCGCCAACACATTTCATAAGCGCTGCTCCACCATTAGTGCAGTATCCTCCAGCTCCACCATCACTTCCAGTTCCGTTAAGCGGAATGCCCCCACCACATGTAACAGAGGTATCCACAGAAGACCCGTCCCCACTTGGCGCATCAGACGTTGGTGTAATACGTGCAAAGTTTGGTTTTAAGAGATCCAAACCAAGCACTGTTCCAAAGAATGTGCTGATTGCGGCAACAGAAAACAACACAGCCAAACCAATGAGTCCTTGGGTGATGCGCTCTTTGGCTTGTTCAATTTTCCCTTTATCACCAGCTGCGGTGATCCAGTTGAGTCCACCCATGATCATGTATGCAACAACGGCAAGACCGCCAACGGTGAGTGCGGTTTGCCAAAGAATACCGATGTATTTTCCAAGTCCAGCACCTGCTGCGATTGGATCAGCAGCACTTTGAAGTCCTGCTGGAAGTGCAGGATTTTTGACTTGTGCAAGAAGCGTTGAAAAAAACATTATTGCAACCTTCCTAACATTTCAACAGGATTGAGAATTTTTAATCCAAGGACACCGCCGACAATGCTAATGATAAATTGTGAAAGCACGACAATAATGAGTCCAATTGCTGCATTAGTCATTTGTGTTTTTGAGCTTTCTACTTTTCCTTTATCCCCACCGGCAGAAAGCCAGGAAAGACCAGCAAACACGAAATACATGAGGAACATAAGTCCACCAACAAGTGTGAAGAATCCAAGGAAAACGGAAAGGAATTTTTCAAATCCTCCACCAGCGGCCGCGGCCCCAGTTCCAGATGGCTGAAAAAGAGGGCTTGCACCTTGAATGGTTCCTTGGAGTGGGTTTTGTGCGAGTAAGTTCATAGATATTATTTTGATGTTCTCCCTGGACTATTGATTGGCTGACTAGGTGTCCTTTTTTCTCCAGCAGACTCTTCACCAGACCTATTATCTGTTGGTCCTGTAATGGTTGGACTCAAAAAGTATGACGGATTCTTAAACATTAAAAACCCAACAAGCGCCATAAATGCTGGTGCCAAAATCATAATCACAATACCCCAAAGACTTTGCGTGAGTTTACTCATGACTTTCTCATGTGCTTTAGAATCCCCAGCAGCAGTAAGGTATGTGTAACCCGCGGTTACTATATTAAATAGAGCTAAAAGTCCACCAACAATAACTGCGAGCTTTATGGCATTAGAAATAAAAACAATGAGTCCACCACTTGATTGATACGCGGCGAGTGCTGGGGGTGGAGCAACACTCCCAAAAAATGTGTCGGCTTGTGTTGCTTGTACAAGAAATGACATCATTTATACTCCACTCTTTAATACTTGTATTCCGGTTACGATTTCAATAATCTGCATAATCCAGTATGCCGCAAACATGATAAGAAAACCAGTGATCGCGGTTTTAATGGTTTGCATGCCTTTTTCTGATCCTTTGGGGTCTCCGCCAGACATCAAAATGGTAAGTCCGCCACCAATAAACAGCGCAAACATGATAAATCCAGCAAACACAAACATATTAGGAAGAAGAATTTTATTGATTAAATCTGCTGGAGTAGAAAATACACTCGCAACGGTTTTATCGCCGCTTAATATGTACGATTTCTCGAGATCAACTTGTGCAAGAAAAGAGTGTGTCATGACGAGAGTATTGTACCACAAGATGTGGGGGAGATTCATCGCACAGATGGTGCGTTTGTATTGCGAACTTAGGCCAAATCACACATCTAAAATACAAATCTATTGAATAACCTGTGCGGAAAATGTTGCAGACTTTGGCTGTGCGCTTGAAGTTGAAACTGGTTTGGGAGTGGGGGATGGTGATGGTGATTTTTTTGAAGATGCGCCGGTTTCATCCAAAATAATCTCTTTTACGATAGGAAAATCAACCAATTCCTCTGGATTGAATTGTTTTCGCGTGCTTAACTCCTTGAGTGTTTTTGTATCAATAACAGGGGTGATTGGTGTGAGCTGTTTTTGTACATTTGGAGGAAGCGACGTTTTTCGAAGTGAAAAATAGACGCTTACACCAATCCAAATCAACAAACATGCAAGCGAGACAACAACGAGCACAAGGAGAACGCGTCGTTTAATAAGTGATTGAAGAGAAGATGTATTTTGATCGTGCGTCATTATTTTTCTCCCTCAACAGTATTTGTCTCCTGAGGAGTTGATGATCCGGACTTTTTTCTTGTTTGTGGTGGAGCTCCGTAATAGGACACACGCAAAGTAATAGTGCTCAACAGTGTGTTTGTTTTCTCTAGCTCATCTCGTTTTGCATTTAAAATTGCAGTTTCAACAACAACGTGTCGATCCATGGTAAGAATATCTTCAAGAACCGCGCGTACTTTTTGATAATCTCCCTTAAAGTTAATGCTTAACGCAAACTGCGCAACCTCTGATGGTTGATTTCCAGTAGGGTTTTCTTTTGGAAGTTGGGAGGCTTGAAGTGATGAAATGATAAGGTTATGCTGACCTGCAATTTTCTCAAGTCGGCGCATGAATCCATCAAAATCTGGAGCATTTGGAATGGCAGAATGGAGAAGTACGATGTCGTTTTTAAGCACAGGATATTCCGCGCTCAATGTAGACAAGGCAGCGATTTTTTTAGTGAGCGCATCACTTGTTTTACGTCGATCCTCAATATCTTTCAAAAGCTGTGACATGGTTAAAAGCGTTGGGCGTATGGCAAATGCCGCCAAAAGTGTGACACCCAAAATTGTTGCAATAAGCTCGGTAGACACCTTAGCAATGGGTTTTTGGTAAAACTGCTGAAGTTGAGTGACGGTTTTTTCGCGAAATACTCGAGAAGATTGCGGGAATTGCATATTATTTTCCTCCCGCTGGTGATTTTTGAATAATAGGCGATTGTTGGATCACTTTTGGCATGAGTTGAAGTCGCATAGAAAACTCAAATCCGGCCGCTCCATTTTGTGCGCTTTTTATTTGATCAACATAGAGCGCTTTTGTGAGTGCTTGGCGCTGAAGAAGGCGCACAAGTGTTGCAAGTGATTCCGGGGTAAGTGCAACTCCGGTAAGCTGAACTTCTTGTGCATAGATTTGCACAAGTGTGTATGCCACGTTTTGTGGAATATTGTTTGAAATCAAATCAAGAATATCAAGAGCGTTGTACGCGGTTTTTTGTTGACTTAAGAAATCAAGCTTTTTTTGTACTACGCGCACATCGCTTTCCAGTGGCCCATACGAATCTACGATGAACGATTTTTGTAAAATGGCGGCGTTTAAGTCGGTCAGATCGCGATCAAGTTTAAATCGAGATGCAAAGCTAAAAATAACAACAACCTCGGTAAAAATAACAAGGTATCGCCCAACGGTTGATGCCCACGCCATCACACGACCAAGTGGCGTCTCATAGAACGGATCTTGAGGAAGAAGGTTAATAGAAAGCTGATGCGGTCGGGCAGGGCGCTGCATGAAAACATGATAGCAGAAGATTGAGGAAAACTGGTTGCGGAAAAAAAAGAGGGTGGTGTTGAATAGTGCATAAATTTAATGGGAACTCCCGGCGTTCCCATTTGTTTTACTCATTTTTGCTATACTTCTCGCATGAAGCATCTTTTTTTGACCTCAAGTGTGCAGTCGGTCGCGCATCACATTGCAACTAAACTCGATCTTTCTTCAAAAAATGCGTTGGTATTTATCACCACTCCTGCGGAGCCAAAAGAAGAACATAGCGATATGCAGTGGCAGATAGATGATCGTCAATCGTTGGTGGATGCTGGCTTTCTGGTGACCGACTATACCATTACAGGAAAAACGAAATCTGAGTTGATTCAAGACTTGCATCAGTACGATTATATCTATGTTTCTGGTGGCGACACATTTTACATGTTGCATCAATCGCAGCAGACAGGATTTATTGATGTGGTGCGCGACCTTGTTCTTAAACAAAATAAAACGTACATAAGTACAAGCGCGGGTTCGATTATTGCGGGATACACTTGTCCAGACTATTTATTGAGTAACAGCGCAATGAAAGATGTTGCAAACAAGTTTGGGTATGGATTTGTGCCTTGGATATTTTTGCCGCATTGGGGATCCAAAAGTTTTAGAGAAAAATATATGATGCGACTTGAGTTGGCGTACACAATCGACCAATATCCACTTGTTGCGCTCACCGATGATCAATACATTCATGTCCAAGATGATCGGATTGAGTTTGTGGACGTGAAAAAGGTTTTAATATGATCATGCAGGATCAACGCATCGATATTGCATTATTGCTCAAAGGAAATGAGAAAGAAATTTTAAAGTGGTATCGAGTATTTGAAGCCCCTGTCACAAAGTACATCTCTTCAAAAGTTGGAAATAAGGAGGATGTACAAGAACTGACACAAAACATCTTTTTAACCTGTCTTGAGTCGCTTCCTCTGTTCCAGCAAAAATCTTCTTTATGGACCTGGATGTGTTCTATCGCTCGGCATGAAGTTGCGGATTATTATAGAAAAAAGTATGCAAAACGTGTGCTGCAGTGTATTCCGTTTGTGGATGCATTGCTTCCTGAACAAATTGCAGACATGCATGACTTGTCTTTGGTGGTATTAAGTGTATTAACAAAATTGTCGCACGCTGAGCGCGAGCTTTTGCAGTTAAAGTATATTGATGGATTGTCCGTGAAGAATATTGCTGGTCAATTAAGAACATCAATAAAAAGTATTGAATCAAAATTGTTTCGCGCACGTAGAGCATTTGAGGAGTTGTATGCAAAAGAAACGGTTTAGCCAACTTTTAGTTGCCCGCGCCAAAGAGCAGCAAAAACTTTCATCATCAACACTACTTCCACAATGGTTTGGTTCGTTTACTCGACTTATTGCGTTTCATGCGATGCAAAGTATTGTGATGACCTCATTTATTGTAAGCTTGGTGATTTTTGGAGTATTTTTTGAATGGTGTATGAGGTTGGCGGTGTGGTTTCGATAAGAAGAGGAGTGTGTATGGCAATTGACGCATTTCGAATAAAGCGTGCTACCTGGGGAATGGCATACAGTGTATTTCAAATTATACAGGGATTATTGCTTCACCCTTATCAGACAATGCGTCAACTCGTGCGAGATAAAGTGTTTGTGTGGATGATGTACTCACCAATCTTGTTGTGGATTTTTGCACTTTTTGTGTGGAAATTATTTGAAATACTCTTATTTTCAGTTTTTCCATATCCAGGATTTTGGATATTCCTTGCACTTTGGTTTACGGTGGGGATTGGAATGTATCAAATACTTTTACTGTATTTGATGGTACGATTTTCACTTTAAAATAAATGAGGCTGTGTTGTTATCGGTGCTTCACCAACTCGTGCAAGCAATGTTTTTCTCACAAGAGTGAGTGAATTTAGCTTGTCTTGTACTCGTTTTTCAAACTCTGGAAGTGTAAGAATGTGTACATTAAATCCTGTATTTATAGTGAAATACGCAAGAATTCCTTGATGACGCAGACTACGAACAGCATGCATAACCTCAATTGTTCCTGGGTGCCACAATATTAGCGGAGGAGTGCTTGTAAATAAAATACTGTGAAATTCTAAAGCTTCTGCTTCAATAAGTTCTCCAAGTTTTATAAAATCTTTTTTTTCTATATATGCAAGTGCGTTTGATATTTTATTTTTTATGTGTTGTTGTCGACTTTGAAAAAATATGCTTGATTGTGCAGATTCATGTCCTTCCGTTGAAGAAATCATTTTTTTATCTTCAGAAACTACAGCGACAACATCGCGGAGATCCCAGTGGGATGAAGAAAATCGAGAAATCGAAAATGATGATTCTGATGTCGTTCCATTCTGCCATTCAACAAATCCTCCACACACACACCGACACGCTGATCCAGACCCTTGTCTGGCAAGGATGCTGAGTTCTTTTTCATTCAACTCAAGACCAGAGGCTTTTGTTGCTGCAATGGTGAGTGCTGCAAATCCGGAGCCAGAACTTGAAAGCCCTGTTGATTTTGGAAAATTGTTTACAGACACAACTTTTGCAAAGGTGGGAATTTTTGCAGCTTCTCTAATTCGTTGAAGATGCTTTCGCACCCGTTCTACTTCATCTTTCTCACAATCTCCTTGAATTATAATGTCATCCTGAGTTAAATCTTCTTGAAATTCTACTGTAGTTGTTGTATCAAGTCCGGACAATATTATTGAAATGCTGCCATTTTCTGGAAGACGAAGAATAGGATCTTTTTTCCCCCAATATTTCACAAGCGCAGTGTCGCTTGATGCAATGACTGTTGTTTTCTGACCCATACAGCCCCTTTACTTTTAGCGTCCTACTAATAGCGTCTCATTATGTAGGCGATGATATCTTTTTAATTTTTATTCCGTAATAAATAACTTCATGTGACTGCACATTTGCTGTTTTTCGTAATACACATTCAACACAATCTCCTTTACTGAGAGTTTCCCCAGGAATTCCTAAAAGTTCATATTTTTTTCCTTCAATTTCAACGATCGCAAATGGATACGGTGCATACGTTTGCAATAATTCTGGGGCTGTATGAATAGTTGTTGAGAATATAATTGTTCCTTTTTTTCCTAATAAAAATGACCAATTCTTATTTTCTCTCCAATATTTCATTGGACTTGTATTTGTCATATGTTCTCCAAAATGTGAACAACTGCTGTTGCTCCGGTTCCACCAACATTGTGAGTCAATGCGTGTGAATATCCTAATTCTTTTTGATGTGATGCGAGATATGCAACTTGTTTAATGCCGGTTGCCCCAATAGGATGACCCATTGCCTTTAATCCTCCAGAAGGATTAATAACAATTTTTCCTCCATACGTAGTCTGCCCTTCCTCTGAGGCAATTCCTCCAAGTCCAGGTTTAAAAAATCCAAGATCTTCAATAGAGAAAATTTCTCCAATTGAAAAACAATCATGAACTTCAGCAATTTGAATATGTTTGGGAAGTATGTCAGCTTTTTTATATGCTAATGAGGCTGCTTTTTGAGTTGACGCAAATGACGTGAGAGAGGTTCTGTCAGCAAGACATAATGAGTCCATCCCAACTCCAAATCCAGCAATTTTTACGCCATCTTTTTTCTTTGTTGTAAGAATCACTGCAGATGCCCCATCTGAAACTGGTGAACAGTCAAGCATACGCAGGGGATCAGCAACACGAGGGCTGCTATTCACCGCATCAATGGTAATTTTCTTTTGAAAATGAGCAAGAGGGTTTAAGTATGCATGCAAATGATTTTTCACACTTACACTTGAAAGTTGATTTCGAGAAGTGTGATATTCTTTCATATGTGCTTGAGCAAGAAGTGCGTATAGTCCTGGAAATGTTCCACCATATTCTCGTTCAATGTCTGATGCTCCAACAAGTGCTTGTGTAATGCGTTGAACAGAGACATCAGTCATTTTTTCGATTCCCAATACAAGCACAGTGGAGTGCGTTCCAGCAAGAAGAGATTCTTCTGCTGCAACCATTGCAAGTCCACCGGAAGCGCAAGCGCCTTCAATACGTTGGGCCGGCGGATGATGTGGAAACAATGAACTTGCATATGCTCCTAAATGGAGTTGTCCATCCAGCACGCCGCCGAGCATATTGCTCACATAAATAGCATCTATATCTTTTGGCTCTATATGAGCATTTTCTAACACTCCTGAAACTGCATCAACGCATAGTTGATGAAGGGAGGTGTCCCAAAGTTCTCCAAACTTTGAAATGTATGTGCCTGCAACCCAAACGGAGTTCATACTGTATTTTTCCTATATTCTTCATATGTAATAACAGAGCACTGTTCAATTTGTTCATGTAAAAATTCATTCCATTTTTTTCTTCGAACTTCAAGCTCAGGAGTACATTCAAAAAGAAAGCTATCAGCGCCAGCTCCCGAACCATACGAAGTCAAGAGAATTTTTTCGCCTTTTTTTGCATGATCGAGCACTGAAACTAAAGCAAGAAGACTTGCTGCAGCGTATGTGTTTCCAATTCGATTAACAATAAGACTGTGTTGAAGTTGTTGCGGAGAACATCCAAGTTCCTGTGCTATAAGTTTTGGGAATTTTGCATTTGGAGTGTGAAAAACACAATGGTCTATTTTTTTGATGTCTATGTGTTCTTTTTTTAATAATGAGATTGTTGCCGATTTAATGTGATGAAAATATGCGGGCTCTCCAGAAAATCTTCCCGCGTGTTCTGGATGTTCTTGATGTGGTCTTCGCCAAAAATCTGGAGTGTCTGTCACATACGAGTGTGTTGATACAAGTTGGGCAACACAATGATCTTTTCCTACAAAAAATGCAGCACTGCCTGCCCCAGCGCTGTATTCAAGCACATCACCTGGGCGAGACTGTGCGGTGTCTGCGCCGATTGCTAATCCATATGTTGAAAGTCCAGATTGAACATATGCAAAACAAGCTTGAAGTCCTTGCGTTCCTGCTTTACACGCAAATTGAAGATCAGCCAATGCACAAGAAGGGGAAAGATGAAGTGCTTGATGCACAATGGTTCCTGTTGGTTTTACAGCATAGGGATGACTCTCACTCCCAATAAATAATGCTCCATTTTGAGTTTCATAAGTTTTTGGAAATACGGATCGTTGTTTTGCTTGTAAAGCTGCTGTTACAGCAAGTGTTGCCGTATCTTCATCTATATGTGGAACGGTTTTTTGAAGAATCCCAAGAGCGAGACCAGCGTTATCTTTTTGTTGTGCTCTGGCGATTTCTTCACTTCGAATAATAAGATTTGGAATATATGCGCCATAACTCGTAATACCGATGGTTGATTTCACAGCGACGACCTTCCAAGTTTTTGATGTGCTTTTGAAAGTGTTCCTTCAGTGAGAGAGGCGAGTAATGAAATTTCACCAGCAAGAGACGTCATTCCTGCTACTGCTGCGAGTAGTTTAGACGAAATTTCATTGCCATCGCCAATAATTTTCCTTGCCTGAGTTTGAGCGGGAAGATACGTTCCTCCCCCAATTGTTCCAACAATAATACTCGGAAGCGTCAACCCAACGTACAAACTTTGATCTTCAAGAATCTCCATTGAAAGCATGGCGCGACTTCCATCGACAACGTGTGCAGGATCTTGACCGGTAGCAAGATAAAGTGCGGCAAGTACATTCGCAACTTGTGCATTCTGAGAAAAAGAACCCGCGATATTACTTCCAACAAGATTTTTTTGAATATGAGTTTGTACCATGTGTTGAGCGTTTGTTTTCAATGTATCTTGAAGGATTTGCGCTGAAATTACACATTCAGCTTGTGTCCAAAATCCTCTCCCAAGAAGCATATTGAGCATAGAATCTTTTTTGTCTGTGCATACATTGCTGGAGAGTGCGATAAGCTGAATGTTTGGAAAATGTGTGCAACAATACTCACTTATCGCTTGAGAAGCAATTGTTGCCATATTCATTCCCATCGCTTCATCGGTATCAAATGAAAAACGGACATATATATGTCGACCTCGAATGAATGAATGGTGAGAAAGATATTTTACATGTGAGCTCGTTAACTCAGCTATTTTTTTTATGTGTTGCTCATGATTATTAATCCACTGTAGAAATTCAGAAGCATGTGAACCAGATAGACATCGGAACACAGGCGCTCGAGAAATTCCTTTTTTTTCAATAAGAACTTTACCGTTATGAGCGAGACGTATAGCCTTCAACCCTCTATTTATGCTTGCAACGAGTGCGCCTTCAGTAGTAGCTAGCGGGATATACACCTCGTGGGAAATTGATTCAAACTCAAATAATGCCGGACCCGCACACCCAACTGGAAGTGAGATAGATCCTATGAGATTTTCACAATTTTTTACTGCAATTTGTTGAATAGGAAGTTGTTTTATATAAAAAAGGTCTTCAAATTTTTTTAGTTTTCCAGAAGAAATAAGATTTTGACGCTCGCAAAGCGCATCTTGAATTGAATGTAATGGAAGATGAAGATGTGATGATTTCATATAAACCAATTCTGACTATTAATAGTCGCAATATGAGTAAAAAATCATGCAAAAAGAAGTGATATGATGAATGAAAGAAAGGGGTAAAGATGGTGGTAGCTGGTAAAGAAGTTGATTTAGATAAAAGAATTGGACCTCGGAAAATTACACCAGAAGAAATGTTGGATATTAATCTTGCTAATCTTACTGTAGAAGAGGCAAGAAAGATGACATTAAGAGAGCTGGCACAAGCTGTTGGAGTGCAAGCAATGTTGGATGATATGAATCCACTTCTTTTGGGATGTTAAGTTTTTACTCTAGACGCGCACCCTCAGCGCTTGTTTGAACGGTAAGAGTTCCTCCATGAATTTTTTTGAGGGAATCAGTGATTGTGTTTGCGTGTACTTGATCAGAAAGAGCAATCATACAATCTCCTTTTCCTGCTCCTGAAAGTTTTGCGCCCAATGCGCCATGGGTCTTTGCTAATGCAACCATCTCATCAAGTTCTTTGCTTTGCACTTCTAAATTCTCAAGGTATTTTTCATTCTGATCCATAAGTTCGCCAACGTATTTCCAATTTTTTGCCTGTATAGCGTGTTTTGCACTGTTCGTGAGATTTTCAATCTCAAAAAATATGTGTTCAATATTTTTTTTATTCATGTTTCTTTTTTTTTCAACCTCACGAACAATTGTTGCTGTGTCTGCTTTGATGCCTGTATATCCAACAATGAGTGGAAGTGGATCCATTGTAAGTACTTCAATAATTTTTGCCGGCTTTACGTAATAGAGAGTTCCTCCCCATATTGCTGCCGCAATATCAAATCCAGAGCCAACCCCTTGAACGTCAAGTACGGCTTGGTAGCAAAGATCAAACAATTCCTGGTTTGTAAAAGGTATGTTGTATAAACTTGAAAGTGCTTTTGCAAATGCAACTGTTACCGCACTACTTGATCCAAATCCGAATGTTGCTGAAAAATCGCTTTTGGTTACTACATGAACACCAAATTTTTGAGGAAATTTATCAAGAAAACGTTTATAACACATTTCTAAAAATGAAACTGCTTTGGGAATTTCTTGAGAGCCTAATTGTGTGCGTAATTTTTTATATTGTGGAGTATTTAAGTCTGGGGCTTGTACATGAAAATAATTATTAGCTGTCTCATGAATAGTAACATGCACACGTTGGTCTACTGCGGTAACTATACAAGGATATCCATAAACCACAGCATGCTCTCCAAAAATCATGAGCTTTCCAGGTGCTGATGCACTAATTGTTTTCATTCGAATCTTTCATATGAATTGGGTAGATTGTCCACCCATGTTTTTTTGCCAAGTTTATTACAACAGATTGTTTTGGATGATATACAAGAATCATACCAGAGCCATCAAGAATTCCTCCTGCTCCCGCTATTTTTGCAAAACCACCCAATTTTTCAATCTCTGAAATAATATATTTTGCCCTACTTCCAACAACGTTCAATTTTTCTAGTAAACGCTGATTTTTTGTGAATAAAGTTCCATCAAAAGTTGAGGATTTTATTTGATAAATGATTTCGTTTGTAACACTGCCTATTTGTTTCATCACGTTTTCTTTTGAAGGAATCTGCGCAACTTTCTCAACCATCTGTTTTGTAGTTTCCTGAGCTTTTCCGGATTGAATCAATATAAATTGAGGAAAATTTTGTATTGAAATATTTTTACGCTCAATAATGCCTTGCATACGTTGAAAGAGGAGGCAGCCTTGAAACACGACCGCAGAAGCATCAATTCCGCTTGGTTTTCCATGTGCAAACACTTCTGCTTCTTGAATGAGAGAAAAATATTGTTCTTTATTGAGTGTAAGATTTTCCCATTTTGCGCATGCTTGCAATAGCGCATAAGAAAGAGCGGCAGAAGATCCAAGTCCAGAATTTTGTGGAAGCGTTGAATGAATTTCAAAACTAAAGTGTTGTAAAGTTGCATGCGTATATTTTTGAAATGTTTGCAATATGTGCTCAATATGCGGTGAGTGTTGTGGCTCATTCTTTCGATAAGTAGGAGTTGTAATTGTTATACCTAAATCAATCGATGTAACAATTGCAGGGTATCCATACACAACGCTGTGTTCCCCTGAAAGAATAACTTTTCCAGGAGAATAAAACTCTTGAGTGTTATGAGTCATTTTCATAGGACTTTATTCATTACTTTGGCCATGCTTGCTGCAATCTTTCATCCTGAAACATAAGATAAAACCAAGGAGCAATCTCTTTTGGAGATTTTTTGATCCACTGCGCAATTTCATCTTTTGATTTCCAGGTTGTTGCGAATACTTCATCTGGGTTTTTTTCTACAACTCTTTCATATGATCCAACGTATACCTCATCAATTTCCCACTCACTATACTCAGCATTCGCCTGAATATGATACTCAAATGTATACAGGGGTGAAATAACAACGTTTGTAATTCCAAGTTCAACGCGCAAACGTCGTATTGCGCATTCATATCTTGTCTCATTTGGCCAAACATTTCCACAACAAGTATTTGCCCACTGCATTCCGCCTACGATTTTTTTTAGACTACGTTGTTGCATGAGTAATCTTTTTTTTGAATCAAAAAGAAAGACAGACACAGCACGATGGCGTTTTCCGTTTCCCCTGTGAGCCTCTATTTTATCCATTGATGTTATGGGGGTATCGAACTCATCAACGAGCACGACATTGTCATTCATATCTTTCCTTGTGTGAGTAGTTGTGTGACAGAAAATGCATAGGTTTGTTCGGGTTTTTCAATATTTATCCATTTATCCTTGATTACTTTTTGTTGAAGTATTGAGTCATGCGATCCTACCACAATAGGATGTGATACGCGATGTAAAAATGAAAGATCGGCTGCAGAATCGCCAAATCCAATAGTAATGGCTTTTGGATGTCGAGCAAAAATATCATCAACCGTTTTCGATTTTTCTTTTTCTGAAGCGGTATTCGTTTTAACAGTACCAAGAAAAACTGACCCAGCTGTAGAAATGAGCGTGGTATGTATTTCTTGAAATCGAAGTGATTGTATTAATCCTGAAAGTGATTCTAGGGTGGATCCAGAAATTAATATTTTTTTAGCTGAAATTGTGTTAAGTTCTGCAAATAAAGGTTGAACAAATGGATATAACGTCTGGACTCGATCTCTCCAAAATAATCCAGATAAACTTTGTATGACTTTAATATGTTGGCCTCGAACCCCTTCTGCATAGAGACGCACAACTTCGTTTGCAAATGCGTTGTAGTCAAGTTGTTTGTGTTTATATGATTCAAGTAAATGTTGGAATTTATTCCAAGTTGATGGAGAAAAACAGTGATGATTTTTCAAAAATTCTGCAAAATCAATAATAGAATAACCTGGGAGAAGTGTTTTGTCGGCATCGAAAATGGTGACAATTTGCTCATGAGAATTTGTTATCATTTTTCTCAGTGTATCACGATATTCCTATATATTTAGATAATTCTTTGATAGAATACCAGGTGTGACCACCTCAATTCGCCATCTCGCAATCATCATGGACGGCAATCGCCGTTGGGCAAAAGCCAAGGGTTTGGGTGCGGTAAATGGTCACGAGCACGTGGTGAACAATGTGATTGAGCCGATTGTTGATCGATGCATTGAACTTGGTATCTCATATTTGAGTTTGTGGGCATTTAGTACAGAGAATTGGGATCGTGACAAAAGCGAGCTCACCGCAATCATGAATTTGTTTCGCAAAGCATTCGAGAAAAAAGTGGAGGACTTGCATCGCAAAGGGGTGCGCCTGCAAATTTTAGGTGAGATTGATCGTTTCCCAAAGGACATTGCGGATCAGGCAAAGCGTTGGGTTGAGTTGTCAAAAAATAATACAAAGATTACGGTCAACTTTGCGCTCAACTATGGCGGTCGAGATGAAATCGTTCGCGCGGTCAAAAAAATGATTAAGTCTGCTGCTCCTCAAGCATTGACCGAGGATATGGTGACCGAGCAATCCCTTGCTTCGTTTATGGATACCGCCCCCATGCCAGATCCCGACCTCATTATTCGATCCGGCGGTCAGTTGAGACTCTCAGGATTTATGCCATGGCAATCGGTGTACAGTGAGTTGTATTTTACCGACGTGCTGATGCCAGACTTTGGCATTGTCGAACTCGATCAAGCTATCGAAAACTTCAACGCGCGTCAGCGACGTTTTGGAAAATAATCGTTCACATTGAATGTGGGTTTACAAAATGCGGATACCAAAAATAATCTGCAAAATTTGCGCGATCCAATAGGATACAAATAACAAAATGAATCCAATCACTGCTGTAGTGATGCGTTGCTTTCCCGCCTCTTGGGATTTTTGCTCAGTTGCTCCAGTGAGCATCTCAAATCCACCCCAAATCATCATGAGAAACAAAATGAAGCCTCCGGCTACGTATAAGTAGGGGAGGAGGGCAGAGAGGATGTCGCCAAGTTTGAGTGTTGAGCTATTTTTGCCACCGATATTCAGTTGAACTGCGGAATCTATTTGAGAGCGGATTTGTTGAGTTGCACTTGTGCCATACGCCCCGCTAGGATCAGCTGCCCGCGCATACAATGGTTGAGTTGTTGTAAGGAGAAGCGATAATGCAAGAACGCACATGTACACAAATTTCATATTAAAATCCTGGTATTTTAAGTATATCAATACCAATGGTGCGAACCAAAACCATTGCAAAAATAATGAAAAGGAGACCCCCAATTGCACTGGTGATCATTTCTTTTGCCTCATCGGTTGCTTTAGGGTCACCCTTGCTTGTGGAGAGTTTAAACGACGCCCCAAGAATCATAAGAAGCACGACTCCACCACCTACGCCAAGTCCAAGTTTTACAACTGAACCCACAATTCCTTCTTGGGTAGTTTCAATACATCCAATTGCTGTCCATACTCCAGATTTACTTGCGCATGCTGTGCATTCTGCTTTTTTTGCTTGCTCAGCCATTTGCTCGCAAATTTTGAGAGAGGTCCATTTAGCGCCAGCAACAAGAGAATTTGCCTGTTCTTGAGAAGATGCGCAGAGAGTTCCACGAGAAGTGGAGTATGGTTTTTGAGCGGGATTTTTGCAACCACTTGCTAGCACACTTGAAGAAATTTGGTTTGCAAAATTGTTAAACTCGATTGATCCACAAAAAGCATTTGTTATATCTACTGGATCTACGAATTGAATAATTTGACCAGGGATTCCATTACAAATTCCCCTTATTCCTTCAATTACTGAAACAATCGCAGGATCTGCAACAGTGCATGGTTTTTGTCCTTCTCCTCCACAATCTTTTTTTTCAACACAAGAACAATTTGTCATTGGTCCTAATCCACCACAATTTCCAGCTCCAGCAAAACCTTTGTTTTCTGGTTGGTATTTAGGGTCACCACATACGGCAACTGGTCCCGGTAAACACCAACATCCGTTCAACGCATACCCTTGTTTTGGTGATCCTAAAAATACTACCGCAGTAAAAATAAAAACGAGGGCTAATGTAAAGATTTTTCGCATGTTTCCTCTGCCGCAATTTTACACGAAGGCGCGGGTTTTCTCCATGCCAAGTTTGATGGTATCGTAGAAGCACATGAATCGCCTGCGAATCTTCACAATTCTTTTTGTTTTTGAGTGTGTTGTTGCGCTCATGAGCACTGTGCTTAGACCGCCAGCTATTTTCGCCCTCGACTGCGCTGGTAACTCAACGTGCTCCTATCTCCAGTCGCAAATTGATAACTTGAGTCGAGATCTTCAGTCCAGCGTCAACGCGACCTCAAATTTGGAATCGCAAGTTTCAAACATGGATAAAAAGATCAAATCGATTCAGGCGACCATCACCAAAGCAAAGCAAGAGGCGGAATTGTTGAGCAGAAGCATCCATGAGCGAGAGGATAAATTGGCGAATCAATACGTCATTTTTCAAGGTCGAGTGCGCGAGTACTACAAGCGACTTATTTCGTTTTCGCCACTTCACATTTTGCTTTCAACGACCTCGGCATCAAATTTAACCAAGCAGTTTGCATATTGGCAAAGTGTGCAGCAGCAGGATCAGCAAATTATTCATGGCATTGGTGGCGATATTTTGCAACTCGAACAGGACAAAAAAGAGCTGGAAGCGGAGCAAATTCGTTTAGCGGGACTGCAAAAGCAATTAGATACGCAAATCACATTTTTCAAAAAAGAGATTGCTGGTGCAAAAAAATATCAACAAGAATTACAAGGGAAGATCGCAGCATTGTCTGCTCGGCAACAATCTATTCTTTCAGAAAAATCAGGAACTTTTCAAACCACAGTGGGTGATGTTCCGCTTGCGGATGATCCCAACGCGTCGCCTTCATATAATCCAGGATTTTCTCCAGCATTTGCGGTGTTTTCATTTGGCGCGCCGCACTTTAATGGTTTGTCGCAGTATGGCGCTCTAGGCAGAGCAAAAGAGGGGCAGAATGCGGAAACAATTTTGAAGGCGTATTACGGCGATATTGAGGTGAAGAAAGATTATGACAAAGGCTCGCGCATATGTGTGGGGTCGAGCAAATCCAATTGTCAATCAATGGATATGGAAACATACGCAAAACGCATTTACGAAGTACCAAATGTGTGGGGTGACCAGGGGGGTATGGAAGCGCTGAAAGCACAAGCAGTTGCGGCGCGTTCATATGCGTTGGCCGACATGGGGCGACGAGGATACATTTGCGCGACTGAGTCGTGCCAGGTGTATAAATCATCTAACAAAGGTGGAAAATGGGAGGAGGCAGTAAACGCAACAGCTGGTTGGGTGCTTATCAAAAACGGCAAGCCATTGTGGGCGAAGTATGCTTCAACTGCTGGTGGATATATTGATCCATACACAGATACAGCATCGTCTGGCCATATCACCCCAGGTTTTTGGGACACCAAAAATGGTCGCGATGGATGGACGAGTCAAGCATATGAAAAAATTGCCAATAGCCCATGGTTTTATAAAGCATGGTACAAAACTCGAGGTGGCGATGCGTGTGGGCGCTCGCATCCATGGCTCAATCAAGAAGAAATGGCAGATATCTTGAATGCTTGGCGCGTGTTGCAACAATCTGGTGATAGCCGAGTTGCACCACTTGGTGGATGTTGGGGCGGGAATCCATATTCTTTAAACGAGATGCGTGATAGAGCGAATGGTGCCGGAGGGGCAATTACAAGTATCTCGAGTGTAAGTGTGGAGTATAGCAATGGTGGTGTGACATCGACGGTAAAATTTTCTACTAATGTAGGTGATCTTGCGTTATCTGGGGTAGACTTTAAAAAAGTGTTTAATCTACGAGCTCCAGGGAGAATCTCGGTGAAGAGTGGGTTGTTTAATGTGGAGAAGAGATAATTTGCTACAATACCCCTATGCCAACATCTCAAGCAAAAGCAAAAGCCCAATCGCAGCGCGTGCATAGACATCCAACAGAATACTCATCTGTATTGGCAAAACATGGGGAGTGTGCGAATATTTTGCACTCGTTCGCGACGCTTCCTCCAGAGGTTGGATACGAGGCGCTTTTAGATGAAGAAAAAATCCTTTTGCTCTTACGCCAACATCCCATCACCAACTTGCATTGGATGCTCATCGCAGTCGTGATGTTGATCACCCCATTTGTATTGCTTCCATTTTTCCCTCCTTTCGCCATGCTCCCAGTAGCATTCAAGTTTGTCTTGATACTTTTTTGGCTTCTTTTTACATCTGGATTTGTGCTAGAGCGATTCCTTGTATGGTTCTACAACTGCTTTTTAATCACCGATGAGCGTGTGATCGATATCGATTTTTTCTCGCTCGTGTTTAAGCATTCCAGCTTTGCTCAAATCGATAAAATCCAAGATGTGGACACGCAAGTGGGTGGAGTGTTGTATTCCCTTTTGGATGTAGGCGATGTGATTGTGCAAACTGCATCAGAAATTCCGCAGTTTGAAATCGAAAAAGTGCCGCATCCATCGCAAGTTACAAAACTTTTAAACGAACTTATGTATGAAGAAGAGCAAGAAAAAATTGAAGGGAGGACGCGATGAACGCAACGCCAGCATCCTCGTTTTTTACATCACTTTTAGCATTTCAACCAACAGCAAACACGCCACTTCTCATCCTTAAAGCGGGTCTTTTGTTCGCCATCGCAATGTATATTGTGTTTGCATTGGTGGTCATTCGCCAAATCGACCTCATGACAAAAACCGTGAGAACCCCAGTGACGCCAGTACTGCGCATGATCGGGTGGGCACACTTGATTGCCTCATGTGTTGTGTGGCTTATTGCGTTTGTGATGCTGTAACTTTTTTGCACTGATCCGTGTGTTCGTAAATCTCAAACGATCATAAAAAATACAAGCACGCATCTATCGCGCTTTTTCTTTATCTTTTCATGCGGGTCGTGTATGATGAGCATATGTCCTTGTCCTCAGCTCCAGTCGTTGGGGTTCCGGATCCCACACATTGGCCACAAGTTTTTTCTCGCGGAAGCATTGAGTTTGGAACGGTTTTTGTTGTGTTTACTATTCGCGATGGCGCAGGTACGCGTGCACAAGGAAAAGCATTTTTAGAGCATGCGAGTGAGTTGGCATATGACGATCCCGCGCAATTTTCTGAAAAGTTGAAAGCACTGTGTGAGAATGACAAATGGACGGTCGATAGTTTGGCCGCCGCCATATTTCGCGATGGCAAAGCGTACGTGTGGTCGTGGCGCGGTGGTCGGGTAGTTTTGCAAAGAGAGTCGCGGCAAGGGATTGTGGTGGATGATCAGCATTGGAAAGTGGTGGTGGGGTCCATGCGCCAAGGTGATGTGTTCATTTTGGGTACGCCCGCATTTTTTCAAGCGGTGCCGATGATTATGGATTTGCCCGGCGAGACGGTAGAGGATCGCGCGGATCGTGCAGCACTTGTGTTGCAAAAAGCAGAAAGTTCGCAGGGTGCTGCGGCGTATATTATTCGTTGCGATGCGGTTGAGGTTACCTCGCACACGCATGTTTCGCCTCCTCCGCAAGAACAGATGCATCAACCAATTGCCTCACAATCAGCTGAGCAAAAATCTTCTGAAGATGCAGAAACTTCACAAGTAGTGCAAGCGATGAGCAGCGTTCGCGCTGCTGCATCGGTAGGAAGTGTGTTCCGCACGCTAGCACTTTCTTATGGTCCGGTATTCTCATCGGTATTTGGCAAAGTTGGTGGTATGAGGTTGCGTTCATACGATGCAGGCAAATCCAAACTGATGATTGGCGCAATACTTGCAGTGCTTCTGTTTATTGGCGGCGGAGTACGTTGGGTAAAGCGTCAAACTTCGCTTGAGCAACAACGCATACAAACCATGTTGGCGCCATTTCACCAACAGTTGGTGTCTACTCAGTCTTTGGCATCGAGTGATAAAAGCGCTGCACGCGCACAAACAAAAGAGTTGATCTCGCGATTGCAGGCGCAGGTGAGTGCTGCAACGCCAAAATCGACCGACGCAAAAAAATTACAAGCATTGTTTGATGAAGTCTCGCAATACTACACTACAATTTCTGGTGAAAAAAAGTTAGACCACGCGCAAGTGTTTTACAACTTTCAATTGGTAAAGTCTGCATTTATTGCAAAGCGCGCGACGGTTGACGGCGACACCGCGGTGTTTATCGATCCCGAAGGCTCGGGAATTTTGTTAAACCTAAAAACAAAACAGCCTTCAGTATTGGATTTTAACGGCGTGACTGGACTTCGGGATGTGGCAATCAAAGATCAAAAAACATATGTGTTAGGTGTGAAGGATAGTCAGGACTTTTCCATTTTTTCAGGAGGAAAATCTGTGGGTCCAACGATTTCAGCTGAGGATGATCCCACAGCCTTGCGTGTGTTTGGAAGTTCGGGATACGTGTACACAAAATCAAAAGGCGAGTTGTTGAAAATGGCTTGGCAGGGTTCATCGTTTGGGGATGGAAAAAATTGGCTGCGCTCGATTTCTGGATTAGATAAATCATCGGTGACCTCACTTGCCATTGATGGAAAAGTTTGGTTAGGCACGTCAAATGGAACAATTTTTTCTTTGGCGCAAGGAAGCAAACAACCCTTCATCGTTTCTGGAGTTCCGCAACCGCTGACATCATCGCTTGTGGTGTATACCACGCCTGATTTGGCAAACTTGTATGTGTTAGAGCCGGCATCTTCGCGCGTGATTGTGCTAAATAAATCTGGAGTGTATCAGTCGCAAGTTGTTGCACCAGAATTGAGTGCGGCGACCGATATGTTTATAGATGCCCCAGGAAAAACAGCCTACGTTGCTGCGGGGTCAGTGGTGTACACCGTGCAACTAGAGTAAAATCACCTCATGAATGTGTTTGTCGAAAACAAAAAAGCTCGCCTAGAGTTTACGATTCTTGACCAGTTTGAGGCAGGGATTGTGCTAGAAGGTGGGGAAGTGAAGATGCTGCGATTAAAGCGCGGCAGTCTTGTTGGTGCGCATGTGCGCGTGATAAACGGGAAAGCAGTGTTGTTAAATGCGCAAATTCCTCCATATCCATACATGCGGCAAGAAGAATATGATCCAAAACGCACGCGTACGTTATTGCTGCACAAGCGTGAGATTTTGAAGTTGCAGGAATCACAGGAAACAAAGGGTTTAGCGCTCATTCCTTTGAGTATTGGATCTGCGCATAACTTTATTAAAGTGCAGATTGCGATTGCAAAGGGAAAGAAGATGTACGAAAGGCGAGAAGAGCTGAAGAAAAAAGACCTCCAGAGGGATGCGGAGCGGGAGATGAAGAGGAAATAGCGAGAAAAGTGTATAATAACCCGAAAGAATAAGGGGTTATATGGCAAGACCATCGGTATATGAGCAGTTTTTAGACGTAGCAGCTCAAGTATTCAATTCAAATGAATTCCAGACAATAAAGGACGAACTGCAGGGTTTAGGCATTGATTTGCGGAAAGTTGTCATGCCTATGCTTGAACTTGTTATTCGAACCGCCGCATTAGTTGAAAAACCAGAGGTACCTTATCGTCAAGAAATGCGACATAAGGCATTAAATAATCTAGTGAAGGCAGGTTTTTCAGCAGATAGTATATTAGCCTTGATAAGGAAAACGAGATCTGAGGTTCCGATATTAGCTTAGTATATTCTTCTCAAACTAGAAAAGATCTCTTCTAGCATCTGTTTTTACCCATGTTTTATGCTATAATCACCCAAGTTACGGGGATGTATTGTTTCGACGTAACGAGCTCTTTACCATCTGCACACCGTTTTGATTCAACGCAAAAGAATCAAAAAACTATCTGTCACTAAAGTACAGAACTTCATTGCTAAAGTCGCAGACTTTGTCTTCGGCCCAAGCTATGAACTTGCACGCATAACTGCGTAAAAGCATCCTCATTTTCTTTCTCACTGATGGAGAAATGCGGGTGGGAACACAGTCAGTGTGACCGTAGTTGTTAAAATATCGCAACTACCTAAGACTTTTGATATTTGGGAAAACGAGATGGTTTGCATATTCCCCACCGTTTTCTTACCAAAGACATGCTATGTGTGTAGACGATGATAGAAATCTCTTACGGACCGCGGGTCATACCCGCGCATCTCCACAAATTATTCGGGTCGGTGCGTCATCGCATCGATCCGTTTTTGCAAATACGGCGAAAAGTGCCCTTTATATTTTTCCTGAATCAATGGAATTTTCCAATCGTGAGCAGTGAGTTTTTTGCGACAGTTTGCCGCGCCACATGTGCAGACATCATCGTCTGAATATTCCTCGGAATCGTCATCGTTCCACAATGCGCAATCCATGGTGATCTCTTCACCACCAGCAATGTCGCGCAGCGCAACAACGGTCACCTCATCTACCAACCATGTGTTGGGATCGCATGAATGATTCAAATGCTCATCTAAAGATTCTTTAATGTCTTCAATGGGAAGTCCGAGGTAGTGTTCTTCATCAATTTGCACTATCGACTGATTCCGATATTTTTCCCATGTATCGTCATACTCATTTCTATCAATCACAACGCCACCCCAAATCATGACAATCTCATCTTTTTTGATGTCACGTTTAGTAAATACGCCAACACCATGGATGTTTGATAGAGCGGAATAGAGCGCGGGATCAACCCAAGTGCGAGGCAAGTACGTTTTCATATGTGATGATTGTACGCAATGTGAGGGTTTTGCAATAGGGGGTTATGCAGGCGTTTTATACACGCCTGTTATGCAAGCCACTTTTCAAAACCAACATCAACCATTGCATACCCGTGTTTTGCATAAAATTTATGCGAGTCCTCATTCAACTTATATGAGTTTACATAAATAGCATCGTATCCATTTTGTTTTGCCCAAGTTTCAAGGTGAAGCAAAAGTTGTGAGCCAATGCGCTGGCGCTGATATGCATGTGCAACACCAAGCCACACAGCCTCTAAAAAGTGGCCGGGGCGCTCGGGCATAATAAATGGGTAGGAGAGTATCATGCCAACAATTTCTCCATGCTCTTCGGCCAGAAGACCGTAACCTTCATCAATCATTTCTGCAAAGTACTGCTTGGCTTCAGCTGTGGTCGGCCATGAGATGTTATAGTGTTGATCATATGCGGAATGTTGATGAAACACTTCTTGGTGAAGCTTCATAATGGCTGGAAGGTCGCGCTGGCAGGCGCGTCGAAACGTAACCATGCATGTATGGTAACACGCAGAATGTGATGTGCGTATGGTCTGGAAAAGGTTTCAGGAGATCTCGAGAAAGCGAGCTTTGAATTTATGGAAAACTATGTGCAAACGTAATACCCCAAACCTCTTGTGCTCCAGATTTTTTCAGTGCTTCACACGCAAGATGGAGTGTTGTCCGTGTGGTGGCGACATCATCAACAAGCCCAATCGTTTTTCCATGAACATGTGAAGGATGCAAGCACACAAATCCTTGTTGAGTATTGATAACACGATCTTTGCGTTTTAGTTGAGCTTGCGGTGATGTCTCGCGTACTTTGATGAGTGCTTGTGTATTGATGGGTGTATGTGTGTGTTGACCAATGGTGTGTGCAATAAGTTCGGCTTGGTTAAATCCGCGCGAACGTAACTTTTTTGGATGAAGTGGAATAGGAATGAGCATATCAAACGATGGTGCATATGGAGGCCAGCGTGTTTTCAGAATAGAGTACTCTACGTGTGCGGCATCAAACACACAGTCGTACTTGATTGATTTTGCGAGGGATGCAATAGGTTCTTCGTAAGAAGTAAAGGTGATGAATCCATCAAGAGCAAGGGGAGATACACATACTTCATGTGTTCGTCCGTTTACGGTTGGGTGATCACATACAGGGCAGACAGAAAAATCGAAATACTTAATATGCGAGGCGCATGGTTGGCATAGGTATGATCCAAACGTATTGCACGACACACAATGTTTTGGAAAAAGGAAATCGAGGATAGCATCTTTGATCATATCCAAAAATGGTACGCCTCAATTCTTACAGAATTCTAACAATTTGAAATGTGCTCAAAACTGTGTTTTTCTTGAGGGGAACGTGCATATTTTGCTTCTGTAGCTTACAAAAAAATCTGATACAATCGCACTACTCTTGTGGAGATATCCTTGGTGTTTTTTTATAAACACCAAGTGAGGAGGGGTCGCATAGCGGTCTAGTGCGGTGGTCTTGAAAACCACTAAAAGCGCAAGCTTTTCAAGAGTTCGAATCTCTTCCCCTCCGCAACAAAATAATTCGATATGTCGAATTATTTTGCTTGTGGGGTAGGGAAGAATACGTGATGAATTTCGAATTTGCCGGCAAGTGTTGAGTGAAACGAAACACATGCCTAATGCCCGAAGGGCGCTTCCCCTCCGCCAATAATCGAGCCAGCAATGCTGGATCGGTGTCTTAATAATCGAGTTAATCTTTATCTAAAAGGAGCCTTCTATGTCCCAAAACAAAATCACCCCAGCACTGTGGTATCACACCAAAGATGGAAAAATGGAACATGTGACGAGGTATTACTCCAAAATATTTTCACACAACTTTAAGGCCGAGAATCCGATGTCATTAGGCGACACTCCAAGTGGATATGCCGAAATGTGCAGTGTCAAACTTTTTGGAAACGATTACTTCTTTATGACCACAGCAAAGAAGCATCACGCATTTAATGATACGTTTGCGATCATGATTCATTGTGAGAATCAGGAAGAAATCGATACATTTTGGAACTATTTTACTCAGGAAGGTGAAGAATCCATGTGTGGATGGTGTGTGGATAAATTTGGATTGCGCTGGCAGATTATCCCCAAAAATCTTGAGGAATTAATGAGTCGACCAAACGCCGGTGCCGTGTTAGCAAAGCAAAGAAAAATTGTTATTGCGGAATATTGAGAGTAATAATAGCACCATGCACGCAAAAGAATCTCGTCTTTTCCTCTCTCATATTTTTCGTCTTTGCATCATTTTTGCGAACTACACATTTCTTGGTCCAGTCAAAATGACCATTGAGGCGATGCGCGGTCGCACGTTCTCTGGGGAAGTGCTTACGTGTGCCGGTAGAGTGAACCACCTCATCATTCAATCCGCAAACGTGTACGCGTATGTTTTGTTTTTTACAGGACACGTGCAAAGCGCAGGGTTGTGGTACGCATGTTCTTGGTTTGTTGATTCTATCCAATATTATCCAGAAATTTTAGTGAGTATTGGACGATTGTGCGAATCAATACACCTAAAACGCATCAGTACAACAATCACACGCATACAATACTGGTTCGATGAAAAAGGTGTCCGCTCGTTCTTTTTCAAACACGAACATCACATTAAAACGTAAAGTGTTTTGCGTATTTTCCAATGACTGGAAGTTCTGTTGTTCTGCCATTGAGTGCATTCATAATGCCAAGCACCCACAGAACAACAATAGCAATGCTAATCACAATGCCGCCAAGCCATCCAACTATCCATCCAAGAACTGGAATGAAGATGAGGATCTGACTTACGACTGCCCAAATGATGACGCCGGCCAAAAGTGCCATTGCTTGTTTGACATGGAATTTTACGAACGCGTCATTGCGCGCATCTGTGAACAATAAAATGAAGAATAACACATAGGCGAGTGCGGCCATTCCGGTGTTTTTCTTTGATGCAACGCTCACTTTTTGTGCTACTGATTTCTTTGATGATCGGGCAGTTTTCTTCGCCATATTTCTCCTCACATTTGCTATTTTTTTACTATAGCATTTTGGATGGTGGGGTACAATAAAGCAATGCACGCAGATACGCGACTTCGCACACTTCAATCCAAACTTGGACAATACTATGTGATTTCTGATCCGTTTCACATTCAGTACATTGCTGGATTTATTGGCGCTGCGCCAAATGCGCATGAATCATTTTTGGTGATAAATCCGAACAATGCATCGCTTGTTGTTCCTCAAATGTATACGGAACGCGCAAAGGCGTTGCCGCTTGTTGCGCAAGGAAGTATTCGTCTTGTGGTTGATGATAAAAAAGAAGGATTGTTTCAGGCGCTTACGCGTCACATGCAAGAAAGTGAGAGTGATCACATTATGATTGATGAAAAAGATCTTCATGTGTCCGAGTTGCGCAAGTTAGAAGCGTCTTCAATTGTTTGTAAAAATTCTGGACTGATTATTGAGCACATGCGCGCAATCAAAGATGAAGGCGAAATTGAGTTGCTTAAAAAAGCGGATGATCTCACAAAGCAAACATTGCAGCAGTTTGAAGCATGGATTCGATCTGTTGAGTCCACAACTGTTACCGAACTTGAGTGTGTAGAAAAACTCCGATCAATAGCGCTTCAACTTGGTGCGGATGGATTAAGTTTTGATCCCATTGTTGCAAGTGGTGCGGCGAGTAGTCAGCCGCACTACATACCCACGCATGCAAAAATCCAGCAGAACACGGTGTTGCTTGTCGATGTTGGTGTGAAGGTTGGTGGATATTGCGGCGATCGTACCGCAACGTTTGCATTGGGAAACGTGCACAACGATGTTGAACATATTATTCGTGTTGTGGAAGAAGCGCACAACACGTGTGTTGCGTTGGTTGCTGATGGGGTAACGGGCAAGATGTTGTACGATGCGCTGTGGAAAGTGTATACGAATTACGGGCTGCCCGCAGAAATGCCGCATAGTTTGGGACATGGGCTGGGGCTGGAAATTCACGAACCTCCTTTTTTGCGACCACTTGAAGATCAAGTGTTGCAGAAGGGGATGGTGATTACGATTGAGCCAGGATTTTACGTTGAAGGAAAAATTGGGGTGAGAGTGGAGAGTGGGGTGGTGGTAAAATAGGGGGTAAGAAAAATAGTTTGGAGGTTATATGACAGATAGAATAACATTTGGCACACCAATTCCTCTTGAGGGGAATAGAAGTGCTGTTGGGGGGGAAGTTCGATTGATATGACCCCAGTAGATGCTACGTTTACGCAACAACTATTAAAAGTAATGGAATCTAACCAACCGGACAATGTTCGTAAATATTCTCAAGATGAAATCAATGCATTGGATAAAGGGTTAAATTCAGTCATTCTGGGGATTCTTAGCGAACAGCACAAAACAAACAAACCTCAATTAACTGAGGCTGAGGTGAAATGGCTAAAAGAACTTCTCGGTGCAATTGAGGTGAGATGCGAAGAAATTGCGCGACTTGATTCTGAACATTCACTTGATTCTGCGAGAGCGTTACCAAAACGTGTATTAGCACAACTTGAGAGTGGAGAAATTAAGGTAAAGCCTCCTGTTGCAATATGGGGATAATTATCGCTCACAACTAGATCATGTTTATTGAATTTTTCTCTTTCAATAAAAAGAAGTTAATAAGTTAATAAAAAATGTATTTAACAACCTCTCTTTAGAGGTAATCAATAATACTACTCAATTTTCTTAAGCTTTCTTTTTTTCCTCCAATGTTTTAGAAACAATGCATCAATTATGCTTGAAGGTAATACTGTTCCAAATTCATTTTTTGGATAATTTGCTTTTTCCATTAACAAATTAAGTTCTGAAATATAATCATAGTTGTCTTCATGTGAAAGTTCAGTTAATACCTTAATTATTTCATTGTAATCACCAGAGGAAGGGTTTCTTGGAGCTAAAAGCGCTTCAACATATTTTGATTTGGACAACAACTTACTATGAATTGCGTTACCTTTAAGAACCAAGTATTGTTTTTTATTATGAATTATTCTGGCAAATCGAATAATGACATAAGTTTTTCCATCAGGTGTTACTGGTGTAGCGAAGGAGTGTTGGAGTTCGTGTTCAAAAAGAGTTTCTCCTCGAATCATGCTATGATTTGTGTTGATTGTTCCTTCTAGTTTTGGAAAGATAGGGTCAAGAACAATAAGCGTTTCATCAGGAATAAAGTAACCTAATTCTTGCGAATTTGATTGTCTAATTTTTAGCAAAATATCAAACAACAAATGCTCAAACAGTGACATAATGTTTACGTCGTTAGGAACTTCAAATACAACGCAATTGTTTGTATCTGAGCGTGGTGCAAAACTCCTTTTGAGTTGATTTGACAACAAAAAACGCAGCTGACATGCTGAAAGTGTTGTAGCAACAATACTTTAAGCTCTCCAAAGGAGGTCAACTGCGTATGAAACTTG
>Ga0172369_10000453_pt1 | contig 61471 bp, 55 predicted proteins | sample LakKiv25m_FD_114539 | JGI IMG/M metagenome (GOLD analysis project Ga0172369, IMG submission 114539) | Freshwater microbial communities from Kabuno Bay, South-Kivu, Congo - kab_022012_11.25m | ecosystem: Environmental > Aquatic > Freshwater > Lake | place: Democratic Republic of the Congo...
AAAATGAAGTTGATAAACAGCCTTGAGCTTTCGTTCAAATATTCCGAAACTACCAAACCGAAAGAAAAATCTTTGAGCAGCGGTGATGCGGAAATCTTCACCAATCTCTACAACAAATTGCTCTTTCAATTAGAGCTGGAACTTTAATTCATTTAATAACTCACGTTACGCATTCTTGTAGAGCTAATTCGCCGGCGGCGAACTGTTTCGCTCGAAAAATTGATATTTGAAAACAAAATGCATGGGCGATTCGGAGAATGGCCCTACAATTGCGTAACGTGAGTTAATAATCTCCTTACCCGGCGTTACCACGTTTAGCTTTTTAGAACGCTTTTTTTCTTCACATTGAATGAATTAGAGAGATACGCTAAATTTTTCTCCGACACCCATCAACAAAAAACAAAAAATATTTTTTTGATTCTTGTTTTTCACGAAGGTAACCTCTATTTTTATGTAGATTGAATCTAAATAATATGAAGGAACCCTTTGGCAACACAAAATGCAGCTGACCTCTTTAGAGAATTCCTAAAGAACGGAGGTAACCGGATAACTCCCGAACGCTTCGAGATACTCGATGCAGCATTAGCATACAGCGGACATTTTTCTGCGGATGAACTTTTCATCGAAATGAAGAAAAAAGATTCCGGCATCTCACGCGCTACCGTTTTCAACACGCTTGACTTGCTGGCGCAGTGCGGTCTGCTTTCAACGCGGAATTTTGGCGACAACATGAAACGGTTTGAAAGTAATTTTAAACGGCAGATGCACGATCACCTCATCTGTCTTGACTGCGGCAGAATTGTAGAATTTACTTCAAAAGGTCTCGACAAAATTGAACAGCAAGTTTGTACCGACTTGGATTTTCTTCCTTCAAGCTATTCATTTAATATTTTTGCGCGCTGTAAAAAAGGAAAGAAATGTAAATACTATCATGAGTAAGAGAACGTTGGACAAAATAAAAAAAGGAACATATTTCACTATTGAAAAACTCCCTTCCGGAGTGGTTAAAGTGCAGCTCATTCGCCTTGGTTTATCGGAAGGCGATACCATTCTCTGCCTTGAACGGTTACCCGGCGGAACGATTATCGTGCAAAAAAATCGGCAGGAAATTGCCATCGGATTTGAACTTGCAAAATTAATTTCCGTAAGATCAAAATAACTATTGAGAGAAATTTGAAAGATATCATCGAACATAAAGACCATCATCTTCATCTGGAAAACCCATTGGAAGCAACGCCGGGGGGAATGCAAAAAATTGTTCTCGCCGGAAATCCGAACGTCGGCAAATCGCTTTTCTTTAATTATCTCAGCGGCACCTACGTTGATGTTTCAAATTTTCCGGGAACAACCGTTTCAATTACAAAAGGATTTTATAAAAATTCCGAAGTGTATGATACACCCGGAGTTTACGGTGTTTCTTCTTTTAATGATGAAGAAAAAGTCGCGCGCGATATTATTCTTGAAGCCGATATTGTTATCAACGTTGTCAACTCGCTTCATCTTGAGCGAGATTTATTTCTCACGCTTCAATTAATTGATATGGGGAAAAAGATTTCCGTTTTTCTAAATTTCGGCGATGAGTTGAAAAAACGAAAAATTAAAATTGATGCGGTCAAACTTTCAGAACTTCTTGGAGTTCCCGTGTATGAAACATCAGCTGTAAAAAAAATCGGTTTTGATAAACTTGATGAAGCAATTTCTGCTGCAAAGATTGGTATTCAACCGGATGGATTGCACCACATTTTACATGAAACGTTGAACCGCATCGGCTCGCAAGCGGAAGCGTTGTTAATAACCGAAGGAGATGAAATTGTAGCCGCCAAACACGGCATTCCATGCGGCTCCGGTGAAGATAGAGAATTCATTTATATCGAGCGGCGGAATCGCGTAAATGAAATTGTTTCCACCGTTGAGCGGGAAGATTCTTCCAAAGGATTTTTCTTTAACGCGCTTGGGAAATATTCGTTAAGTCCGCTTACGGGAATTCCCATCCTAATTTTGATGCTTACCATTCTTTACTTTTTCATCGGTGATTTTGTCTCCCAGCGCGTGGTAAATTTTACGGAAAAAACCATCGGCAAAAAATATTTTGAGTACTATATTAAAACGTTTGTTGCCGACTATACTCCGTCTGATATAACGGTTACCCGAATAAATGAAATTGATCCCGCAACCCGGACAAGAGTTTATTCTTTCAAAAATAATTTAAATGAAAATCAAAACATAAAACGGGAATTTCTTCATTTTTCCCGTGAGGAGGATGCCATCGTCGATTTTCATTTCTCAAATCCTATTGCAAAATTATTGTTCGGCGAATTCGGAATCATTAGTATGACGATAACGTATTTGTTGTTCCTTTTACTTCCGTTGGTTGCCGCGTTTTATTTTGCGATGGCAATGTTGGAAGACAGCGGGTATCTTCCGCGCCTTGCAACAATGCTCGATAGAACGATGAATAAAATCGGTCTAAACGGCAGAGCAGTAATTCCAATCATGTTGGGATTCGGCTGTGTTACCATGGCTACGATCACCACGCGGCTGTTGGGAAGCGAACGAGAGAAAACAATTGCAACAGCAATTCTGATGTATGTTATTCCATGTTCGGCGCAGCTTGCGGTTATTGCCGTCTTGCTTAGCGGTGCGGGATTTCTTCCGATTTTCATTTATGTTTTTGTCATCTTTTCAACGCTGGTTGTTATCTCTACCGTATTAAATAAATTTCTACCGGGGCAATCAACTCCCCTCTTAATTGATCTGCCGATTATGCGTATGCCGCGATTAGACAATGCGTTTAAAAAAACTTTTTTTAGAACGTACGGATTTATGAAAGAAGCTTCCGTTTGGTTTTTCGTCGGCGCTTTGTTTGTTGGTTTGTTAGATATAACCGGAATGTTGACCGTTTTTCAAAATATGCTGGCGCCGATTACCGTTCATTGGCTCAAACTTCCGAAGGAAGCAGCCACCGCATTTGTAATGGGCGTTGTAAGAAGAGACTTCGGCGCGGCGGGATTATTTAATTTAGCTTTAACTCCGATGCAGATAACCGTAGCGCTCATAACTATAACGCTCTTCGTTCCGTGCATTGCAGCGTTTATTATTATGATTAAAGAACGGGGAATAAAAGAAGGATTGATCATCTGGTTCAGCGCGTGGATTTTCGCTTTTCTTATCGGCGGAATTGTAGCGCAAATTATTATTTAAGTTTGGTTGATGAAAAAAAAACAAGAAAATATCGCCCCAAAATTCCCAATCGTTTGGAAGAAAAAAGATTTTTCAATTAAAATTTTTTGCTCTATTCCCAATATTGCAACAGGCATCTTATTAACCGCCGGTGAATATCATTTTGTGATCGACCCCGGAGACGGCATTCTGCGCGATTTGAGTAAAGAACTTGGCGTAGAAAGTTTGAAAAACATTTCTCATATTTTTGTTACGCACGGACATCACGATCACCTTGGCGGCGTTTGGTCATTACTTACTTATTTACGCGTGATGAACAAAACTTCGCCGCTTAAAATTTATTTCCCTTCCGGCTGCGTTGAAATTGAAAGCATCTATCACGCTTTCACAAAAGTGTACGCGCAAAGTCTTCCTTTTAAAATTGAATTAAAAAAAATCAGTGAAGAAAAACGATTCTCCGTTAAAAACGTTTTGGTGAAACCGTTTCCGGTACTTCATAAAGAATTTGTTTCAAAGAAAAAAGAGAAACGAATTGTTCCCGCGTTAGGTTTTCATTTCGCTTATAAAAAGCGGACGATTTGTTACGGCGGAGATACCGGATACTGCGATGCGTTGGTTCGCGCAGCTAAAGGAGCTGATCTTGCAATTCTTGAAGCCGGACATAAAGATGAAATTTTAGACGACATGCACATGACCATGGCGGAAGCGCATGCAATTGGAAACTCCGCCAAAGAGTATGTTTTGGTTCATATTCCGGGGTAATTTTTTTTCAGTTTTTTAGTGAACTATGCTTATCTTTTCAACATTCTTTTTACCAATTAGGAGTTGTATGAAATTCTTTCTTTTTTTATTCCTTGCGGGAATGGTTTATTGCCAAACAACCGACACGCTACGTTTTCCCGAAGAAAAACATTTTAAAAACATCCGCATGATTACACCCGATGGAGAAAACGCCGAAGCCTATCTTTCCTTCGATGAAACTAAATTGATTTATCAATCAACTCACGGCGCGATGCAATGCGATCAAATTTTTACGATGAATCTTGATGGAACCGGAAAAACACTCGTCTCTACCGGTAAAGGAAGAACCACATGTTCATATTTTCTGCCGGGTGATTCCACAATAATTTACGCGTCAACTCATCTTGCGGATGAAAATTGTCCGCCGCTGCCCGATAGATCAAAAGGATACGTTTGGAAATTGTACGAATCATTTGATATTTTTTCCGCTAACGCAGACGGTTCAAACGTGAAGCGATTAACTTCAGCGGAAGGATACGATGCCGAAGCGACTGTTTCGCCCAAAGGCGATAAAATAATTTTTACCTCTACACGCGATGGCGACCCGGAGCTTTATTTAATGGGTCTTGATGGGTCAAATCAATTGAGATTGACTCACGAAAAAGGATATGACGGCGGAGCTTTCTTCTCGCAAGATGGAAAGAAAATCGTTTTTCGTGCCAGCCGCCCTAAAACCGAAAAGGATTTAGTGGATTATGACGACCTTGTAAAAAACGGATACGTGCGTCCGACAGCATTAGAAATTTTTACGATGGATGCCGACGGCAAAAACATGAAGCAAATTACTCATCTCAACAAAGCGAGTTTCGCGCCGTTCTTTACTCCCGACGCTAAAAAAATAATTTTCTCTTCAAACACCGGAAGCAAAACCGGGCGGGATTTTAATTTGTTTATGATCAACGCGGATGGTTCTAATTTAGAGCAAATAACTTTTTACGAATCATTCGACGGATTTCCGATGTTTACGCGCGACGGTAAACATTTAATTTTTGCATCCAACCGTTTCAGCAAAAAAGAAGGCGACACAAATATTTTCATAACCGATTGGGTTGAATAAAGGAATAAGAAAATGAGAATAACTATTTCAACTCTGCTTCTCCTTTTTTTTGTTAATTCGCTTTCCGCCCAGGTAACACAGCACGAAAGCGCCATCACGGCAAAGGAAATTCTCGGGCACATTTCCTACCTCGCTTCCGATAAATTGAAAGGAAGAGGAAACGGAAGTAAAGAACTTCTTACCGCCGCAAATTATATTAAAGATCAATTTGCGCTCTATGGATTGAAACCGCTTTTCAAAAATTCTTTTCTGCAAGAGTATTCTTTTACCTCCGACGTTCGCGCATCGAAAAGAAACGCGCTCGCTTTTAAGTTGAATGGTAAAGAAATCAAACTGAAATATGGAAAGGATTTTATCACCGCTCCTTTTTCCGGTATAAAGAAAAGTTCAGCGCAATTGGTGTTTGCGGGATACGGAATTACCGCGCCGAAATTAAATTATGATGATTACAAAAATGTTGATGTAAAAGATAAAATTGTTATCGTCTTGCGGAATAATCCCGAATACAATAATCCGCAATCGCAATTCGCTCAATTCTCCAATCTCCGAACAAAGGCTTCGCTTGCAAAAGAAAAGGGCGCGGCGGGAATTATTTTTGTGAACGGACATCAACCGGATGATGCTGCCGACGAATTTTTATCACCAAAATTTGATAGAGCCGGAGGAATAAAAGATTTTTCCGTAGCCCACGTAAAAAGAAATTTTATTGATCTCCTTTTTAAATCTGAAAATTTAGATTTTGCCGCGCAGCAGAAAATGATTGACAGTAACGGTACGGCTTCATTCGCATTCAAAAAAACTTCGTGCGCTCTTTCAACTGAAATGGAAGAAGTGGAGACCAAAACAGTAAATGTTTGCGGTTATTTAGAAGGCGCTGATGCAAAATTAAAGGATGAATATGTTGTTATCGGCGCTCATTTCGATCACCTTGGTTTGGGCGGCGGCGGTTCTCTCTACAGCGGCAAAGATGAAGTAGTTCACAACGGCGCAGATGATAATGCTTCCGGCACATCGGGAGTACTTGAGCTTGCGGAAAAATTTGCGTCGATAAAAAATCAATTAAAGCGAAGCATCATCTTTGTAACTTTTTCTGGTGAAGAATTAGGGCTTCTCGGTTCCGCCTATTTTGCGAGTCATCCTCCGGTTCCAACCGGAAAGATGATTGCCATGCTAAATCTTGATATGATCGGAAGATTAAATTCCGAAAAAGCGCTCACCATTTACGGTACGGGAACTTCTTCAAAATTCAAAGAACTGCTGAACGAAAAAAATATTGATTCATTCAAGTTAGCTTTTAATGATGAGGGATTCGGTCCAAGCGATCAATCATCATTTTACGGTAAGGCAATTCCGGTGCTATTCTTTTTTACAGGCATTCATTCGGATTATCATCGACCAACAGATGACGCGGAGTTTATTAACGCCGCGGGTGAAGAGAAAATTTTGAATTATGTTTTTTCCGTTGCCAACAAAATAGCTGATCAACCGGAACGAACGGATTACGTAAACGTTCCGAGCAAACAGCAAAGTTCCGGCGGCTGGAAAGTGTACGTTGGTACGGTACCCGATTTTTCAAGCAGCGGCGAAGGATTTAAACTTTCGGGTGTAAGCCCCGGAAGTCCCGCTGAAAGCGCTGGGTTAAAAGCGAATGATATTATGGTAAAGTTCGGCGAGAAAAAAATTGAGAATCTGTACGATTACGTTGACGCTTTAAAAGATCACGTTCCGGGTGATGTGATTGAAGTTCAGGTTAAAAGAAACAGCGAACTGTTAATGCTAAAAGTTACACTCGGGGCAAAATAATCAATTGCTTTTCTTGGGCGATTCCAACACCGGGGCGATTCGAAGAATCGCGTTACAATAAATCGCTGAGTAGTTTTGTGAAAGATTGTTTTTTACTTTCGCAGATTGGTTCCACTATCAGCGGTGTTGGCGTGATTGCAAAAAAAGTTTTGCTTGCCCACTCGCCATAGTAGAGACGGAGTTACTTGTCCCGGCATATCGGGATGACTTTATAATATTGCCAAGGCAATTTTGATTTTTTTCATTGCGAAAACTCATATTGGACACATAACATTGTAAGCTGTATGTAGTTGGTAAAAGATCATTCATTTCTTCTACGATCGGTTTATCACTTTTACTTTTTTCTAATTCTGATTCTATTGGTGAGCTATATACTTTAGAAATTCGAAAATCATCACGAACTCCACTTCGTAAATACTCCTATCTGGAGACAGTGGTATCTATTACTAATTGTTTGTTAAGTGGCAGTTTATGTTTACCAGTTGGATAAATAGTAATGTTATTATTTCCATTAACCTTATTCATTTTCCTTTTTATTACCTTATTTATTTTGGATTTCATCTCTTTGAAATCAGAAATTGTAATAATTATGCCATCAAATGCTCCGTCTCCACCTGATATTTTTTCACCAAAAGGTTTATAACTAAATCCTATACCTAATGGAACGATTTCTTGTATTCCAATTTTAGAGCTTTCCTTAAGTTTAACAGTAAACGTTACAGTCTTTGTCTCATCATCTTTAATTTCTCCTTCCCATCTGTCCATTCCGATGGTTTCAAAATATCCTTCTTGAATACCGATATATACATAACCCGCCGGACATTTAAGAGAATAGGTTACTGTAAACACCTCATCAGCAAGAACAGAATCTTTTAAAGCAACAATGGTAACGGTATGGGGTATAATCTGCGCGTAGCAGACCTGCATTGCAAACAAGAAAATGGCAAAGAAAGTTTTCATTTGGTCTCCTTTTTTTAAGTGGAAGTTTAACTCAACAACACTTAGTAACGTAATAAGAAAAAAGAAACGGGTCATACCGTGGCTCCGGGGTTGTGGGGAAGATATAGCGCTTGGGGAGACGAGGAGAACGGGATCAAGATCAAGATCAAGATTACGAATATGATTATGAATTGGGAAGAGGAATTACATAAGCTATGGGTTCCGTAAACCGGATGAGGGAAATAAAAAATGTAAACTGTGTGCATTACAGATTATCTCATATTTTTATGAGGCAATATAGAAGATTAAAAGCCAACTAAAAATATCATACTGCTTTTTATCGTATCGCAGATTACTTCCGCCGAAGCCAACAAAAACCGAGAACGTCACCCTCTCCTTTGCGAACAATACTGCAACCCACCAAGGAGAGGGAGAAAGGGTGAGGTGGAATGCAGTACGGAAATCAAAACCTACTGGATTTTTGCAACCCCACTTGGGGTTGAATCTTTGTAACAAATAAACCCACCAACAACTAACATTCCCTTCTACCTGGCGGTAGATAAATCGGGAATGAATCTTTCTTATCTCCAAGGTCGAATGAAAATCCAAAGCGGTTGACTAATTAAGCATAAAAAACGGTTGAAACCGTTCTCCAATATTGAGTTTTTCGTTTTTAAACCCACGGTTTAAACCGTGGGCTATTGAGAATAAATGCTTTTTGGTCAACCCCTTTTAGAAATTAACTTCCTATTATCCCGGCGGTGTTGGAGAGATTTCAAAAAAAATTTGACTTAGAACAACTTCTCATCAAAGCGCTCTTTTTTCACTTCAAATCAATCAAGATTTCCTTAACTTTATTTCAGAAAAAATTATTATTTATCTCATCAGGAATAGCGATGAAAAAACTCTTCATATTAGTTGTGCTAATCTTTTTTTCAACACAAATGTTCGGGCAATATGCATCTCAATGGGATCAAGTGCCGGAAAAAATTAAAGAGAGAAAATCTTTTAAGCGATTAGAATGGTTTTACCGACAGCGCGCCTTTCCTTTAGATACCATCCCTTTAACAAAATATCTATCTGAAAAAGAAAAACAAATTTCAGTTGATAAAGCATCCCTTTCAAAAACTAAAGCAGCTGTTCCCTGGACGGCGATAGGTCCAAAATCAATCACATCCGTTTGGCCTAACATTTGGGGAAATCTTAGCGGAAGAGTTCGCGGACTTGCAGTTCATCCGCTTGATCCGAACATCGTTTACATTGGCGCGGCAGGCGGCGGACTTTGGAAAACAACCAACGGCGGAACTACGTGGAATGATTTATCTTCTCAATTTGAATTACTCACTTTCGGCTCTATCGCAATTGATCCGAAAAATCCCCAAACCGTTTACGCAGGCACCGGCGAAGTGCTTGCAGGCTGGGACATGAACACCTACTCCGGTGACGGAATTTATAAATCAACCGACGGCGGAACTTCATGGACGAAATTAAATCAAGGTTTCGGAAGTTCAACGCACGTTGCTTCGATTGCCGTTCATCCCGGCAATTCAAATATTATTCTGGCTTCATTTGCAAGCGGAAATTGGTTTAAAGGCGATATGACAAACGAAGGTATTTGGAGGAGCGCCGACGCCGGAACAACCTGGACGCGAATACTATCATTACAAGACGCAAATGATATCGTCTTCAATCAATCCGATCCAAACAGAGTTTATTTTACCTGCGGCGGTGGTTATACTACAGCTGGAGTTTATGCTTCAACAAATGCCGGTGTTAACTGGACAAAACAAAATTCCGGTTTGCCCGCAACATCATCGATCCATCGGATACAAATTGCAATCGCTAACTCTTTACCTTCAACATTATACACATACATTTACACCGGAGAAGCAACGCTAACTTCCAAAGCATTTAAATCTACGAACAACGGAGCTGTGTGGACGCAAATTTCGAACACAAAAAATCTTGGAGGAACTTACGACGGATCAACCTGGAATGATCAAGGTTGGTACGATTTAACGATGGCGGTAAAACCAACTGATCCTAATTTTGTTTTCTTCGGAAATGTTGAACTGCATAAAACTACGGACGGTTCAACTATTAATGTGGTTAGAAATTATTCAGGTCCGTTTAGCGGAACAACGGCATGGGATAGTCCCATGCATGTTGATTATCATAAAATTGTATTTGCGCCATCCGATGCAAATTATGTTTACATTGCCTGCGACGGCGGAATTTATAAATCAACTAACGGAGGAACAACATGGGCATCGGTAAACAATTTAATTCCCACGCTTCAATTTTATAGAATTGCTTCGCATCCAACGAACGAAAACTATCTTCTCGGAGGCGCTCAGGATAACGGCGTTTTCAGAACAACCAATAAAGGAAGTTCGAGCTGGAGTTTTGTTTCTACCGGAGACGGCATGGAATGTTTTTATGATTACTCAAATCCGAATATTATTTTTTACAGTACACAAAACGGAAGTCTCAATAAATCAACAGACGGCGGAGTAAATAATTGGTCGGATGTTTCACCCGCGTGGGACGCAACACCGGCATGGACGACACCGTTTGCCATGCATGTAACCAATCATACTATTCTTTACACAGCGTCAAAAAGTTTTTGGAAATCAACTAACTCCGGTTCAGCCTGGACGAACATCGCCCCCAATGCCGCATCAAAAAACATTGTGTCATTCGATCAAAGCAAAGTAAATACGAATAATTTTATTTTTGTTGCGGGTGAATATTCTTCTTCTCCTCAAGTTAAAGTTTCAACTGACGGAGGAATAACATGGATTGATAGAACTTCAAAAATTCCAACGCCGAACATGTACATCGCGCGTGTGGTATCAGATCCGAAAGATGCAAACACTGTTTATTTTGTTCGCTCCGGATTTGGCGCCGGAAAAATTTTCCGTTCATCTGATTTGGGAAATAGCTGGACAAACTTGAGCAGCAATCTACCCGATATTCCTTGCAGCGATCTCTTTATCGACCCCGTGAATACGGCGTACATGTACGTTGCAAATGATTTCGGCGTTTATTACACAACCAACAGCGGCACAAGCTGGGGTAGGCTTGGCAACGGTATGCCGTATGTTCCGGTATTAGATTTCAGCTACTTTACCAACGGAACAAAAAGATTATTACGCGCGGCAACTCACGGTCGTTCAGCTTATGAGATTAATTTAAACGATATTTTAACCGGTGTTGCCGAAGAAGAAAATCAATCGCTTACACCAACACAATTTACACTTGAGCAGAATTATCCGAATCCGTTTAATCCGGCAACAACAATTACGTTCTCTGTTGCTGAGAATAGTTTTGTAACGCTGAAAGTATTTGATGTGCTGGGAAAAGAAGTTGAAACATTAGTTGCAGAAGAAAAATCAAAAGGAAGTTATGAAGTTACGTTTGACGCTTCTAAATTAGCAAGCGGAATGTATCTCTATCAACTGAAAGCGGATAATTTTATTTCAACAAAGAAGATGCTCGTATTGAAGTAAACTAAATATCGGAGCGAGAAATAAAATAAAAATGAAGAACTTGAGGTGATGTATTCGTTTCAGAATCTTTAGCAGCAAACCGATGCGAGTTCAATGAGTTGAGCGATTTAGAGATTTGCTTACCATTTAAATTATTGTTTTCATAACCACCTATTGATCAGATTAAATGTGAAAAAAACTTTTTCGCTTCTGCAATCGGCGTTGTATTGTAACTTTTTTTTAGTGTGGAATATTCTTCAAAGGAATATTTATATTTCATAAAAAGTTTTTGACTTTTTTATTCTCTTTAAGTAAAAGGTGTAGTATGAAACAAATAATTCCGTTGTTGTTAACGCTTCTTCTTTTTTCTTGCAAGGATTCAAGTGTAAACAATCAAACCCAAAACAATAACAACATCATCTTCGAAACTGAATATATAAATTATGCATGGGGATTTAGTTACAACGGAAAAATGATCGATGCTGAAGGGAAAGAATATTCCTACAATCCCGCAAAAGACAGCATCACTTACTTATACCATGCTGATGGGTTTTATACAGAAAGTGAACTTCAAATAAAATACGGTCACTATAAAACTTACATCAAAACAATTTCAAGCGATAGTTTGAATTGGAGCTACAATCTTGCTAACCTGGTATCAACAACGGAATATTCAGATACAATCCGGAAAGGCGTAGATGCAGGAGCCTTAACGTATGCCGTTTATCTTTATCGCACGCAAGCCGGTAAGTATCAAAAAATAATTCTAAAAATAGAAGGCGATTATGAATTTTATAACAAATCGCAAAGCGCTGTTGCGTTAGCTGCTTGGTTAAAGCCGCAGTGGCGATAGGATATTTTATTTCGATGATTGGGAAAAAACTATAAGGTGATCTCATCAAATTATAACTCACGTTACTCATTCTTATCGCGGCGTAGCCGTCAACCAAATCTTATTTGCTCACAGAAAGGATTCTTTTGAGATAAGAAAGATTCATTCCCGATTTATCTACCGCTAGGTAGAAGGGAATGTTCTTGGTGGATTTATTTATTACAAAGCTTCAACCCCCTAAGGGAGTTGAAGAAATCCCGTAGGGATTTAATCTTGGTAACCAAAGAACAAAACTCAATAAAGAATCCCGGCGGGATTCAATGTTTTTTAATTTTGTGAGAGCTATAAAGTTGAGAAATGAAAATAAGATTCAACCAAAGGTTGACGGTTCCACTAAAGGTAGATGGACTTGATAAAAAAACAATTTAAGCGAGGAGACTATTTATCCATTCTTCTACCAACTTCATTAGTTCAAGTTTTTTTTAAGATGAAGAAGATGACAGTGTGGAAGTGAACAAAATATCGGAGATTATCCCCGATGAATTAATCTTATATTTGTGTAACAAATTTATAAAAAGATATGACCACAATGATTCAATTTAAGTCAACCACGAAAATATTCCTCTTCATCGTTTTCATAACGCTCTCCGCATTCCCACAATTTAAAAATATTAGAGTTGATGCCGTAACTACAACGGATGCCGAAGAAGTTACCATCGCAATCAATCCGAAGAATCCACAACAAGTTGCCGCCGGAGCAAATATTACCTATTATTTTTATTCGTCCGATTCCGCGGCAACCTGGAAGCAAGGCTCACTAACTTCATCGCTTGGCGTTTGGGGAGATCCGTGCGTAATTTATGACGGATTAGGAAATCTATATTTCGCACACCTTTCTTATCCCGGTTTTGTTCCCGCAAATTGGATTGACCGCATCGTTGTACAAAAATCAACCGACAACGGTAAAACGTGGAATGACGGAACGGGAATTTTTTACAATCCGCCAAAACAACAAGATAAAGAATGGCTTGCCGTTGATCTACATTCGCAATACAAAAATAATCTTTACGCAAGCTGGACGGAGTTTGATAAATACGGTTCAACTTTCAAAGGAGACAGCACTCGCATCCTTTTTTCACGCTCTACCGACCAGGGAAGTTCATGGTCTAAGGCAGTTAGAGTAAGCGACAAAGGAGGCAATTGTATTGATGAAGATAATACGGTTGAAGGCGCTGTGCCTGCTGTTGGACCAAGCGGTGAAGTGTTTGTTGCTTGGTCAGGTCCGCTTGGACTTATGTTCGATAAATCTCTTGACGGAGGATTAACGTTTGGAAAAGATATTTTTGTTGCAACGCAGCCGGGCGGATGGGATTTTATGATTCCAGGAATTAACCGGTGCAACGGTTTACCCATTACGTTATGCGATACAAGCAAAGCTGCTACGCGCGGAAATGTTTACGTCTGCTGGGGAGACCAAAGAAACGGAACCGATAACTCCGATGTTTTTGTAATACGCTCCACCGACGGCGGAAATACATGGGGCGATGTGATTCGTGTAAACAACGACAACACTACGCGGCATCAATTTTTTCCATGGATGACTATCGATCAAACTACCGGCACACTCTACGCGGTTTTTTATGATAGAAGAAATACCACGGGATATGCAACGGATGTTTATCTTGCAAAATCAACCAACGGCGGAGAGAGTTTTGAAAATTATCAGATAAGTGAATCATCATTTACCCCAACATCCACAGTCTTTTTTGGCGATTACACAAACATCTCGGCATTCAACAAACAAGTCTATCCCATCTGGATGCGGTTGAACGGAAATAATCTTAGCGTGTACACTTCGCGCATTACGGATACACTGAGTGTAGTCGGAGTTCAACACGAAGAAAATATCGTAAATGATTTTCAGCTCTATCAGAACTTTCCCAATCCCTTCAATCCTACAACTTCAATATTATATAATCTAAAAGAAGAAAGTTTTGTAACCTTAAAGGTTTATGATGTACTCGGCAAAGAAATTGAAACGCTGGTGAATGAGAATAAAGCAGCCGGACAGCATGAAATATTTTTCAACGCAAAGAACATTGCATCGGGAATATATTTTTACGGCTTAACCGCCGGACGTATTCACGAGATGAAAAAAATGATTTTGGTGAAGTGACAACTTTAATATTTTTGAATGGAATCTTTTGGAATTTAAACAATTGTTCCCACCGGCAAAATTCTTCATCATTCTGCATATTAATACCGGATTTCACTTTTATTTCTTCACTCCGCTTGACATTGAACTATTCTTCCCTTAGCTTTACAACCAAAATTATGAAAAACATCACAGGCACATATTACCGCCCGAATTTTACAGCCAATAACTATTTTGGTTGGTGGTTTAGTACGCGCGGCTGTACATCCCAGTGATTTTTGAGAAATAACAAATTTTTAAGAAGCCCTTCTCAGAACCAACTGGGAAGGGTTTTTTGTTTTTATTCCTTAGTGAAACTTAGTGTTCTTAGTGCCTTAGTGGTAAAGTTTTTTTTCCCACTAAGACACGGAGGACACAAAGAAAACTTACATTGAATTTATTTAGAACTAAATCATGACAATAGAAAAATTTTCCAAATTAGCAGAAGAGTTTAATCTGATTCCGGTGTACGAGATTATTACCGCGGATCTTTTAACGCCGGTACTCGCCTATTTAAAGATACGCGAAAGCGGTAAGCAAAGTTTTCTACTTGAATCGGTTGAAGGCTCGCTCAATCTTGCACGGTATTCTTTCATCGGTAAAAATCCGGAAAAATTATTTTATAACAACCACCGAACTCTTTCGGAGAAAAGTGAACAAGGGGAAAAATCATTTGAAAATAATATTTTCGATTACATTAAAAATGAATTGAAGAAATACAAACAACCGAAAATTGAAGAGCTCCCCGATTTCACCGGCGGCATCGTTGGCTTTCTCGGTTACGAAACTATTTCGCTAATTGAAAAAGTGATTCCGCATTGCGAAAACGGATTTGATAATCATGATTCCATTTTCGGCATTTATAAAACCATTCTCGCGTTCGATCATTATAAGCATCAAATCATTTTAATTTCAAATGTTGATGTAACGGCGTTTCCATCAATAGAATCAGCATTTCAATCGGGCAAGAATGAGCTTGCAAAACTCCGCGCCGAGTTAAAAAAACCGCTGGAGTTTTCATCCGACTTTACTTATGAAAAGGAATACTCTACCAACTTTTCCAACGAAGATTTTTTCAAAATAATTGAAGCGAGTAAACAGAATATTGTTGAAGGAGACATTTTCCAAATCGTTCTCTCGAAAAGATTTTCAACAACCTATACGGGCGATCTTTTCAACGTGTACCGCGCGCTCCGTATTATCAATCCTTCCCCCTACATGTATCATTTAGAATTTGAAAATGATTTTACCGTTATCGGAACTTCACCGGAAGATTTGTTAAAAGTGAAAAACGGAAAAGCACAGCTCCTCCCTATTGCCGGTACGCGCAGACGCGGTAAATCAACTGAAGAAGACATTAAGCTTGAAGATAATTTAATGCACGATCCAAAAGAGTTGGCGGAACATACCATGTTGGTTGATCTCGGACGAAATGATTTAGGCAGAGTCTGTAAATATGATTCAGTTAAAGTTACAGAGTTGATGAAGATACAACGCTACTCGCATGTAATGCACATTGTTTCAAAAGTTGAAGGCGAACTTGCGGAAGACAAAGATGCAATCGATGCTTTACAAGCATGTTTTCCGGCGGGAACTGTCGCGGGCGCGCCAAAAATTCGCGCGATGCAATTGATCTATCAATACGAACAACTTCGTAGAAATGTTTACGCCGGAGCTGTTGGGTACTTTGATTTTTCCGGCAACCTTGATATGTGTATCGCCATACGAACCTTATTTGCAAAGGGAAAAACCATTTACTGGCAAGCCGGAGCCGGAGTTGTCGCAGACAGTACTCCCGAACTTGAAACAAAAGAAATTAACAACAAAGCCGCGGTACTGCTTAACGCTTTACAATACGCAGAGGTGATTGATGAAAATATTAGTCATTGATAATTACGATTCTTTCACTTACAACCTTGTACAACTAGTAGGAAGATTTGAGAAAAATATTCTTGTAAAACGGAATGACGAAATTAGTGAAGAAGAAATTGAATCGCTGCATCCCGATAAAATTATTGTGTCACCTGGACCCGGCAGACCGGAAGAGTCCAATATTTCTCTCACCGCGATTCAGAAGTTTGGAGAAAAGATTCCGGTGCTTGGCGTGTGTCTCGGTCATCAGGCAATTGGTATTTCTTTCGGCGCAAAAGTAATTAAGGCAAAAGAGTTGATGCACGGAAAAACATCGCTCATTCAACATGATACAAAAACAATCTTTAAATATGTTCCGCAAAACTTTGAAGCCACACGGTATCATTCACTTATCATTGAAAAGAATTCACTTCCCTCCTCGCTTGAAATAACCGCGCAAACAGCGGACGGAGTGATCATGGGAGTCCGGCACAAAACTTTTCCGATTGAAGGAATTCAGTTTCATCCCGAGTCTATTTTAACCGCTGAAGGAAAAACAATTATTAAAAACTGGTTAGCGTTATGACGAAGAAATTTTTGGAAAAAGTAATCGCCAAAGAAAATCTTTCTTTCGAAGAATCATTTCTTGTAATGAACAGCATTATGAACGGTGAGGTAAACAACTCTCATTTGGCGGGTTTGTTAATCGCATTAAAAGCGAAAGGTGAAGCGTCATCCGAAGCAGCCGGATTTGCATCCGCGATGAGAGCGAAAGGAAATAAAATTAAAACCGACGGCTCTATAACTGTTGATGTGTGTGGAACCGGAGGAGATAACTCTGGAACTTTCAACATATCAACTGCGGTAGCATTTGTGGTTGCGGGCGCGGGCATAAGCGTTGCTAAACATGGCAACCGCTCTATCTCAAGCAATTGCGGCAGCGCCGATGTTCTGCAGCAGCTTGGCATCAATATTAATTTAACACCGGAACAATCGGAAGAAGCACTGCACAAAATAGGAATCACATTTTTATTTGCGCCGAACTTTCATCCGGCAATGAAACACGCTGCACCAGTGAGGAAAGAACTTGGAGTCAAAACTATTTTCAATATTCTTGGACCGTTGACAAATCCCGCCGGTGTAAAACATCAACTCATCGGCGTATTCAATAATCAAACAGCAGAATTGATGCGTGCCGCCGCAGAGCAGCTTCATTTTGAAAAAGTCTGTTTCGTCTGTGCCGATAACCGTTTTGATGAAATTCTTCTTCATACAGAAACGAAAGTTTTTGAATATGAAAGTAAGTCGGGAGTAAAAACGTACACCGTTTCGAATGAAACATTTTCTTATCCCAAAGTTGCCCTGGAAGAAATAGCCGGTGATGATGCAAAGACGAATGCGGAAATCATTTTAAAAGTATTAAAAGATAAAACACAAAACGGCGCGTACTACACCATCTGCGCAAACGCGGCAATGGCTTTGTACGCCGCTAATTTTTCAGATGATCTGAAACTCTGTAAACAAGCTGCGGAAGTTTCAATCCATACCGGAAAAGCTTATGAGAAACTTATGGCGTTAAAGGAATTCGCATAATGAATTTTCTTGAAATCATTCTTGCTGAAAAGAAACGTGAAGTTGCTGAACTAAAAAAGAAATTTACAACGTCATCATTTCGTGATTTTGAAAGCTACTCACAAAAAGCACTTTCATTTTCTTCTGCCTTGAAAAAAGAAAATGGTATTGCCGTTATCGCAGAAATTAAAAAAGCCTCCCCCTCTAAAGGAATCATTAAAAAGGATTTCGATCATTTAGAAATCGCAAGAACATATTTTGATAACAAGGTGGATGCAGTATCAATTTTAACTGATGAAAAATTCTTTCAAGGGAATATTATATTTTTAGAAGAGATAGCACAAATAAAAACCGCGCCGCTATTGCGGAAAGATTTTATCATTGATGAGATGCAAATCCACCATGCAAAAGCTTGCGGTGCCGATGCTATTTTGTTGATTTGCGAAGCCCTTGATAAATCGCGCATTACCGAGCTTACGTTGTGCGCAAAAGAAATCGGACTTGACGTATTACTGGAGCTTCATTCGGAAAATCAAATTGAAAAAATTGATCAAAACGTTAATTCTATTATTGGAGTGAACAACCGCAATCTTGAAACGTTTGAAGTAAATTTGGCAACCTCGATCAATTTAAGAAGCTCATTTAGCGAGGATTGCATTTTTGTCTCTGAAAGCGGAATAACAACGCAAAAAGATCTTGCTGATTTGAAGCAATTAAAAACCAACGCAGTCTTAGTCGGCGAACATTTTATGAGGCAAACAAATATTGGTTCGGCAGTTCGGGAATTTCAAAACTGGTGCGGCAATGAAAATTAAAATTTGCGGAATAACCAATATTGAAGATGCTTTGCTTGCCGAACAGCTCGGCGCGGACGCGATCGGTTTTATTTTTTATAAAGCAAGCACACGGTATGTTTCCCCCGAAAACGCAAAAGCGATTGTGCAAAAACTTTCAGCATTTACTTTGAAAGTGGGAGTGTTTGTAAATGAATCGTCAGAAGAAATTAATCGTCTTGCGGAAACTGTAAAATTAAATTTGGTTCAATTACACGGTGATGAAAAGCCGGAAGAGCTTTCACAGATTTCCCTTCCTTCAATTAAAGCGTTTAGAGTGAATGAGTTTTTTGATTTCACTCTGCTTGATAAATATCCGTGCACAAATTTATTGTTCGATACTTATTCCACAAACGAATTCGGCGGAACCGGTAAAACCTTTGATTGGAATTCTATTCCTCAATCACTTAGAAAGAGTGCAATCATCGCCGGTGGAGTTGCGGAAGATAATGTAGAAGAGATTTTCACAAATATTAATCCCTACGCCGTTGATGTTTCTTCATCGCTTGAAAGATCTCCCGGCAAAAAAGATCACGACAAAATGAAAAGTTTTTTTCAAAAAATAAATAACCTAAGGAGTAAATAAATGTTAATTGTAATGAACATAGGAGCGACCGAAGAACAAGTTACCAACGTGCGCGATAAAGCTAAAGAAAATAATTGCAGCTCGCACATTATTTATGGCGAATCAAAAATAGCCATTGGAATAACGGGCGAAACGCGTTCTCTTTCCGTTGATGATTTCATTTTGATGGAAGGCGTTGTTGACGCGATGCGCGTTTCTAAAAATTATAAACTTGTAAGCCGTGAAATGAAAAGCGAAGACACCATAATTGATTTTAACGGTGACAAAATCGGAAATGGTTTTTTACAGATCATCGCCGGTCCTTGTTCGGTTGAAAGCCGCGATCAATTGTTTGACGTCGCGGGACAATTAAGAGAGATGGGAATTAAATTTTTTAGAGCCGGTGCATACAAACCGCGCTCAAGTCCTTACGCGTTTCAAGGCTTAAAAGAAAAGGGATTGGAACTGCTTGCCGAAGTGAAAAAAGAATTCGGCATGCACATTGTTACCGAAGCAAAAGATACCGAAACACTTCCTCAGGTACTTGAGGTTGCCGACATTATTCAAATCGGAGCGCGCAACATGCAGAATTATTCTTTGCTTGAGAAAGTCGGGCAAACACAAACGCCGATTTTTCTTAAGCGAGGTATGGCAGCTTCGATTGAAGATTTGATGATGAGCGCAGAATATATTTTATCGCAAGGTAATTTTAACGTTATCTTGTGCGAGCGCGGTATCAAAACTTTTGAAACAGCCACACGCAATACACTTGACTTGAACGCAATTCCGGTGATTAAAAAAAACACACACCTTCCCGTGTTTGTTGATCCGTCGCACGGTATCGGCATCCGCGATAAAGTCGCTCCCATGGCGATGGCTGGTATTGCATGCGGCGCCGACGGTTTGATGATTGAAGTGCACCATAATCCGGACAAAGCTCTATCAGACGGTGTGCAATCACTTAAACCGCAGCAGTTCAAAGCATTGCTTAATAAGATTGAACAATTAGCTCCGATAGTAGACAAAAAATTTTCACGATTATGAAAGAGCAGAATTATAAGTTTCCGGATGCAGCCGGACATTTCGGAAAATACGGTGGAAAATTTGTTCCCGAAACATTGATTGCTCCGCTTCAAGAGTTGGAAGAAATGTACCTTCAAATAAAAGATGAATCTTCTTTTCTAAATGAATTGATGAAGCTGCACAAAGATTACAGCGGCAGACCAACTCCGCTTACTTTTGCGGACCGACTAACAAAACATTTCGGCAAAGCCAAAATTTATTTGAAGCGCGAAGATTTGTGTCATAGCGGCGCTCATAAAATTAACAACGCGCTTGGACAAATTCTCCTTGCAAAAAAATTGGGGAAGAAACGCATCATCGCTGAAACCGGAGCGGGACAGCATGGCGTTGCGGTTGCAACGGTATGTGCAAAATTCGGTTTGCAGTGCGTTGTTTACATGGGTGAAGTTGATACACATCGGCAAAGCTTAAATGTTTTCAGAATGAAATTGCTCGGCGCTGAAGTTATTCCCGTTACGTCGGGTAGCAAAACGTTGAAGGATGCTACGAATGAAGCAATCCGCGATTGGGTTACCAATGTAAAAGACACTCATTATATCATCGGCTCTGTTGTTGGTCCTCATCCCTATCCGATGATCGTACGTGATTTTCAATCGATAATTGGACATGAAACTAAAACTCAATTACAAGAGATAGAAAAATGTCTTCCCGATTATATTGTTGCGTGTGTTGGCGGCGGAAGCAATGCTATCGGAATTTTTTACCCTTTCATAAATGATGATAAAGTTCAGTTGATTGGTGTTGAAGCTGCGGGACTTGGATTAGAAACAACAAAGCACTCTGCTACGTTAACGCTCGGGCGTGAAGGAATTTTTCATGGAATGAAAACGTATCTTCTTCAAAATAAAAACGGACAAGTTGAAGAAGTGCATTCGATTTCCGCCGGACTTGATTATCCCGGTGTTGGTCCGGAACATAGTTTGTTAAAAGATATTTCCCGCGTAAAATATTTTTCAGTTACCGATGGCGAAGCGTTGGAAGCAACAAAATTGTTGACAGAGATGGAAGGAATTCTTCCCGCGCTCGAAACCGCACACGCGATCGCTTATTTAAATTATTTACTGCCCCTTACAACCAAAGATGAAATTGTTGTAGTAAATATCAGCGGATGCGGTGATAAAGACCTGAACACCATAATTGAATATTTGGGACGGACACAATGATCAAACAGTACATCGAAAAAGTAAATGAGCGAAATGAAAAAGTTCTTTCAATTTTTCTTACCGCCGGATTTCCACGCAAAAATGATTTTGTATCTTTAGCGGAAAAAGTTTTGCAAGCCGGCGCGGATATGCTGGAAATTGGTATCCCGTTTAGTGATCCGTTGGCAGATGGACAGGTGATTCAATTTTCATCGCAGGCAGCTTTGGAGAGCGGCATTACTATTCAAGATGCTTTTCGGTTTGCAAAAGAAATAAGAAACATTACCGATAAACCGCTTGTTGCAATGACGTACGCAAATATTGTTTCAAATTATGGCGTTGAAAAATTTATTACCGATGCTTCCGCTTCGGGATTGAGCGGCGTTATCATTCCCGATCTTTCGCTAGATGAGTATGATTCATTTATCACTTTTCAAAAAGAAGATTTTGATATTATCCTTCTTGCAACCCCAACATCTTCTAATAAGAGAGTAATTGCGCTTGATGAGAAAAGTGATGGATTTGTTTACTACGTTAGTGTTGCGGGAACAACTGGTACACGAAATGGTTTTTCCACCGACGATATTTCGTCAATGCAGAATACACGCAAGTTGGTAAAGCATAACAAAATGTTAGCCGGCTTTGGAATTTCCTCACCGGAAAATATTTTGCAGATAATAGAGTATTGTGATGGAGTGATTGTCGGAAGTGCAGTGATTAAAAAATTGATGAACGGTGAAAGCTACGATTCGATTGCTGTTTTTATTTCCGAATTAAAAAACGCTTGTAAAATCAATTCGTAATCCGGTTCTGTATTTTGTCGCTTGCAGTATTTTCTTAATCTTAATCATAATCTTAATCGTGTTCTTAATCTTACTCAGATTCTAAAATTAACGAGGAGTACGATTAGGATTGGGATTATGATTAAGATTATGATTAAGATTATGATTATGAAGGAGATTGTTCGTGGGAGGATGATGCATTCGTAAATTCGTAAAGGCAGGTGTCGCCGATTCGTTTAAATGGTTCCTTACCAAATCCTTCAACATCTTTTTTCAACGTTTGGATGGAGCGTTCAATTATAAAATAACCGTCGTCAGCAAGCAAAACATTTTCAAAAACATATTTAACTACTTCGTAGATAGAGTATTGAAAAAACGGCGGATCGGCGAGAATGAGATCGTACTTTTTCCCACTTGTATATTTCGCAAATTGAACCGCATCGCTTTTTACAATCTCGCAGCTCTCTTCAGCATTAAGCGCTTTAATATTTTCTAAAAGATTTTTGTAAATCGGATAATTCTTTTCAATGAAAGTCACTTTTGTCGCGCCACGACTGAGACTTTCAAATCCGAGTGCGCCGGAACCTGAAAAAAAATCAAGCACGGAGATTCCGTCAAAATCAATTTTGTTGTTTAGAAGATTGAAAATAGTTTCGCGGACTCTATCGGTAGTTGGGCGTGTTAGGGTTGAATCGGCGGGAGCTTTGATCATTCGCCCTTTAAGCGAACCTGAAATGATGCGGAGTTTCATTTATTCCAACCGGAAAGCGGTTCCCGCAGCAGCGCCAAACGCATGCGCTTTCTCGTGATAATATTTTTCGTTCTTAAATTCGTCTGCGGTTTCTAACTGCATAAATGGATTCACCAAATAACAGGGTATCTGTAGTTGATCTTCTACTTGCGAAACAAAAGAGATCGTTACTTCATCGCCGCCAAGATAACACTTGTCAATTTTATATTCAGTTAAATCAACCGGAACTTCTCGCGCAAGGATTGACTTAATTTCGTTTACAAAATCAGCTTTATTTTTTAGGGTGAACACCTTCATAAAAATTGGCTTCAGTTCAAACAACAATTCACACGAAACCATCGTATCATCAAGGTAAATGCTTCCGATAATCCCTTGCTTCTGATTTCGATTTATCAACTGCACACTATTATCAAACGCAAAATGGGCACAATCAACCGATGTTAAAATCAGATTATTCCTTTCACAAAATGTGAACAGCGTGTCAATATTTTTTTTCTTTATTGCAATAACAATTGCTTTCGATTCCTGGATGAAGATATTCTTTTCAATTTCATAAAATTGAAATTGATACTCGGCTTCATTCTTATGGGGAAACAAGATAGAGAATTCCCATCGGAATTGATCTTCAAGATCGTTGTGGAGCAGCGTATTGTCATACGGAACTTGAAAAAAAGTAAAGCAGTGAAGCGGAAGTGCGAACGATACTTCGGTCGTGGTGATATTTTCTTTTAAAATCATTTCATAAAATGCGCTTTGCATCGTTAAAATGATTTTGGTTTCCTTATCGGTTTCAAAGTGAAGAGACTCTTCAAAAAATGCTTCATCAAGAGAATTAATTACATACTCTTCTCCGTTAAAAAGGAGTTCAACAAGCTGTAATTTGTTTTCCGAAAGATTCAGTCCGAGTCTGTTTGGTAATTGCGTCATTAAGAAAATTTCATTTTAGTATTTTAAATATAACCTAACTGAAAGAAACTTTGCAACGAGAAAATGAGAATTTACTTGAGCCGGAGAAATGTTTTTAGCTTTGAGAGTTTCTTTTCACCGATGCCTTTGATGGTTAATAACTCATTGAACGACTTAAAAGCGCCGATCCTTTTCCGGTACGAAAGAATTTCTTGAGCAGTTTTTACTCCAATACCCGGGAGAGATGTTAATTGTTCAAGTGAAGCGGTATTAAGATTGAGAACGCCGGAAAAAGTTTTTTTTGTGTAGGTGATTGATTCCGTGGACTTGGCGACAAATGGTTTTTCATTAGCGAAAAGAGAACCATTATCGGAAGCAGTCGTATCAAATTCCAATCCCTTAAAATAAGCGAATAGGCTATCCTCTTTTGCGTAGTTGAATTTTCTTTTTGCTTCTCCGGCAGAAGATTTAAAGAAGCTAATTCCAAGACTGATCATCAGCATGGAAATGACAAAAATGAAAATCGTAATTTCCATTTCCGTTAAAGAAGTAAGCCGCGAAAGTTTTTTGATCACGGCTTTCCAAACTCCTTCAAAGCGCACGCTACATTATAAACCGAACCTCTTAAAGAAATTTTTATCATCGCTCCCCGAATTTATTTTAATGTTAGGCATATCTAAAAGCTCTCTTAACAATTCCCGTTCTTTCACCGAAATCTTTTTCGGAACAAAAATATTCACGCGCACAAGTTGATCGCCGGCGCCGTGTTGGTTTAAATGCTGAATTCCTTTTTCGCGCATCCGCAGCAACTTACCGGGCTGTGTGCCGCCATCAATTTTTAGTTTCGCTTTCCCGTTTAAAGTCGGAACTTCAACTTCGGTTCCCAAAACTATTTCGGGGAAGCTGATGAACAGATCATAAAGGATGTCGTCACCTTCGCGTTTAAAATAGTCATGCGCGGTCTCCTGGAAAACAACAATAATATCACCCGCTGGACCGCCGCGTAAACCCGAATTTCCTTGTCCGCGCAGCGTCATATAATTTCCGTCTGCAACGCCTGCGGGAACATCAATTTTAATAGTAACTTCTTCCTGCTTTCTTCCATCGCCGGTGCAAGAGCGACAAGGTTTATCAATTACGCTACCTTCGCCGTTACAATTTGAGCATGGCTGAATGTTTACAAATTGTCCGAAGACCGAGCGGGAAACATTTCGTATCTCGCCGGTTCCGCTGCAAACCGGGCAAATTTTTGTGGAGCTTCCTCCTTCGGAGCCGCTACCATTGCACGATTCGCATCTCACATGTTTTTTAATTTTGATTTTTTTCGAAACGCCGCTCGCAATTTCTTCCAACGTTAACTTTAACGTTACGCGTAAATCCGAACCCGGTGTTCCCGAAGATCGCCTTCTGCCGCCGCGGCTGCGCGAAGATGATTGCCCAAAAAAATCATCAAAGATTGAAGAGCCGCCGAAAATATCTGAAAAATGAGAAAAAATATCGTTTACATTTGAGAAGCCGTGGAAGTCCTGCCCGCCGTGCATTCCGCTGTGCCCAAATTGATCGTAGCGTTGGCGCTTGGTTGCATCGCTTAACACTTCGTAAGCTTCGGTGGCTTCTTTAAATTTTTCTTCAGCTTCTTTGTTATCGGGATTTCGATCCGGATGAAACTGCATGGCAATTTTTCTGTAAGCTTTTTTAACTTCATCGGCGGTGGCGGTTTTAGCCACGCCTAATATTTCATAATAATCCCGTTTACTCATGCCTGTTCTTCTTTCGTTGATTCATCTGTTATTCTTTCTTCCGTATGAAAATCTTCGTTCACAATTACTTTAGCGTGGCGGATAACTTTGTCCTGGTAAAGGTAACCGGTTTCGAGTTCGTCAAGCACCGAATGCGGCGGCTGCTGTTCGTCTTTTCGTTGAAGCAGCGCTTCGTGAAAATGAACGTCAAAGGGTTTGCCGACCGACTCCATTTTTTTTACGCCCTGGTCATCCAGAATTTTCATCAGCTTGTCATAGATCAGTTTTACTCCATCCGTAACCGAAGAAGTATTTTCGGTTTCCGCAACGTGCTTCAGCGATCGTTCAAAATCATCAACTACGGGAAGGATTTTTTTGATAAAATTCTCGGCGGCATATTTAAAGAGATTCGAAAATTCGTTTTCGGTTCTTCTTTTATAATTATCAAACTCGGCTACTTTTCTTAACAATCGATCTTGCAATTCTTTTTTTTCGGTTTCCGATTTTGTGAAATGTAATTTCAATTCTTCAATTTCCTTTTCTTTTGGATCAACGGTAATTTCATTCTGCTGTTCAGATTGAGCAGAAGACGTTTCCGTTTCGTGTGAAGGAGTTTCTTCTATTGTTTTAGTTTGATCATTTTCATTCGTATTTAATTTATTTACTTCATCCGACATTAACTTTCTCCGATTTATCTTTTTGTAAAATACCCCGTTAGTAAAGTAGAAACATAATCGACAATTGCGATTATTTTTGCGTATTCCATCCGTTTGGGACCAACAATACCAAGGGTTCCCTTGTTTTCGCCAACATTATATTCTTTTGTGATCACGCTGTACTCTTCCATTTTCAAGTTGGGAATTTCTGTTCCGATTGAGACGGCAACTTCTCCTTGTTTGCTCGTTACCGATTGTTCAAGAATATGTACGATCACTTCTTTTTCTTCAATTAATTCTATAACGCTTTGAATTCTGCTCGCGGTTTCAAATTCAGGCTGCTTTATAATATTCGTCGTTCCGGAAAGAAAAAGTTTTTCATCTTTATTTCCGTCCACAAAAATTTTATCAACCGACTCAAGAAACAACGTGATTACCGGTTTTTCCTTCGGATCAATATCATGAAACCGTTCGCGGAATGTTGCTCTTATTTCCGAAAGTCGTAATCCGCTCAAACGTTCATTTAACAATCTTTGAACGGAAAGAATTTTTTCCTCTTCATATTCCGTGTTGTATTCAAGCGTAATAGTTTTAACTAATCCCGACTGAATAGAGACGACCACCAAAAGTCTTGATGAAGAAACAGGAACAAGCTGAACTTTTTGTAAAATTCCGGTTTCCAGATTAGGGTAGATCACGCACGCAATCTGGTTAGTAATTGTTGACAACAATTTTGAAGTAAGCGAGAGTAATTCTTCAGTTTCAACAAATTGTTTATCGAACGTCTTTTTAATTTTTTGCTGATCAATTCTGTTTAAGTGCTCCAACTCCATTAACGAATCAACATAAAAGCGGTATCCTTTGTCGGTCGGCATGCGTCCGGCAGAAGTGTGAGGATGATTGATAAAACCGCTTTCTTCCAAATCAGACATAATGCTGCGAACCGTAGCAGGCGAAAACCCGACGTGATATTTCTTTGTAATATTTTTCGAGCCGACCGGCGACGCTGTTAAAATAAATTGTTGGATGATAAGCCGGAGAATGTTTTTCTCCCGCTCATTCAAGAGTTCGTACACGTTATTTTTCTTAATTGTTGATGCAAATATAATGATTTAACGGCTATTTTTGAAGGCAACGCAAAATCACCCTCTCCGGCGTCAAATTTACAAATCATTGCCGAAATTAGATGTAAAAATCTTATTTTGGGTGTAGCTATTTACAATTTTACAAGAGATTTTTAAGGGCTTTCATTGGAACAGACTTATAAAGCAGCCGGCGTTGATATTAAAGCCGGTGAAGAGACCGTCAAAAAAATTAAAGGATTTGCGAAATCGACGTTTAATCAAAATGTACTGAGCGATTTAGGATTGTTCGGCGGATTTTTTGAATTTCAAAAAAATAACTACTCGGAACCCGTACTCGTGTCGAGCGTTGACGGCGTTGGCACCAAACTAAAAGTAGCCATCGCGATGAACCGGCATTCAACCATCGGGCAAGATTTGGTAAATCATTGCGTAAATGATATTGCGGTTTGCGGCGCCCAACCTCTTTTCTTTTTAGATTATTTAGCGTTTGGAAAATTACATCCTGAAACTGCCGCCTCAATTGTTGAAGGCTTTTCTGTAGCGTGTAAGCAAAACGGCTGTGCGTTAATAGGCGGTGAAACTGCCGAAATGCCCGGCGTTTACAAAGAAGATGATTATGATCTTTCGGGAACCATTGTTGGAGTTGTTGAAAAGAAAGAGATCATTAACGGAAAGAAAATTTGCAAAGGCGACGCGCTTATCGGATTTGCTTCAAACGGACTTCACACCAACGGATATTCGCTGGCGAGAAAAGTTTTAGAAAAATATTCTTTCGCTCAAAAGTTTGATGAACTTGAATTGCCGTTAGGCGATGAGCTGCTGCGCGTGCATAAATCTTACCTTAAATTGATTTCTCTCTTGAAAAAAGAATCTACCATCCATGGATTTTCTCACATCACCGGCGGCGGAATTGTCGGCAATACAAAAAGAATCATCCCCGAAAATCTTTCTCTTAACATCGATTGGAGCGCCTGGACGGTTCCAAATCTTTTTAAATTGATTCAGAACTCCGGAAATATTTCCGACGATGAAATGAGAGACGTATTCAATTTGGGTATCGGACTGATTGCCGTTGTTTCCGAGAATGAAATTGATAAAGTGATGGCAGCCGCTAAAACATTGAACGAAACCGGTATTCTGCTCGGTGAAGTTATTTAATTGCGATGAAAGATTTTCATGTTTATTGATACGCACGCTCATCTTTTTTATCCAAACTATGAGGAAGATTTAGACGCTGTACTTCAAAATGCTAAAGATGCAAACGTCGATTACCTATTAGTCCCCGCAACCGATCTTAAAACTTCTGAAAAAGTAATCGAGCTGATAAATAAATACGATTTCATTTACGGAGCCGTCGGCATTCACCCGCATGATACGAAAGATTGGAACGATGCTGCGCTTGTCCGATTGAAAGAGCTGGCTTCACATAAAAAAATTGTTGCCATCGGTGAAATTGGGCTTGATTATTTTTATGATTTTTCACCAAAAGAAAAACAGATTGAAGCATTCCGAAAACAACTTGAGTTGGCAATTAGTTTAGACTTGCCCGTCATAATTCACAACCGTGAAGCGGATGAAGACGTCATGGCAATTGTTACCGAATTTGCACAACAAGGCTTGCGCGGGCAATTTCACTGCTTCAGCGGCACCCTGGATGACGCTCTCAAAATTACAAAGATGAATTTCTATCTTTCCTTCACCGGAAATATCACCTTCAAAAAAACCGACGACTTACGAGCGATCGCTTCCAAAATTCAGCTTCATCATTTACTTCTTGAAACTGATTCGCCGTTTATGACTCCCGTTCCTCACCGCGGAAAAAGAAATGAACCGGCAAACATTCCGCTTATTTCACAAAAACTTGCGGAGCTTCACGCTGTTTCGGTTGAGGATGTCGGTCGAATAACCTCCTTCAACGCGTTCAAACTTTTTGGCATTGGTCAAAAAGCAAAAACAAGTTTCACTTACAAACTTGGTAATTCTCTTTATATCAATATTACCAACCGCTGCAACGCAAACTGCTACTTTTGCGATAAAGACGGCGATGCAATTATAAGCGGCTATAATTTGAGAATGAAAAAAAGTGATGAGCCGGAAGCGGCTGTTTATATAAATGAAATCGGAGATCCGAAGCGATACGATGAAATTGTTTTTTGCGGTTACGGCGAACCGACAATTCGTTTTGACGTGGTTAAAGAAATTGCCGCGTATGTGAAAGCCAACGGCGGAAACACGCGCTTAAATACAAACGGACATGGAAATATCATTAACAAACGGAATATCGTTCCCGAGCTTGTAAATCTAATTGATGTAGTTTCCATCAGCTTGAATTCTGCCGATGAAACACAATATGCCGAAATGATGAATGTGGATACAAATTATTTTACCGAGATGCAGCATTTCGCTTCGCAGGCTAAAGCGTATGTAAAAAAAGTTGTCCTCACGGTGGTATCCATTGATGAAGTGGAAATTGAAAATGCGAGAAGACTTGTAGAAGATAAAATTGGCGTTGAATTTAGAATACGGAAATACTTCTGATGAAATTGAAAATTGTTTTCGTCGTCGTTTTCTTTCACTTCTTTCTACATGCACAAGTAACTTCCGACAACCTTAAAATAAAATTAGACAGCCTTACTACCGTTTCTTTTTTTGATACCGCTTCGATCTCAGTTGATATTTTCGACTTAACCGCAAATAAAAATCTTTATCAAAAAAAGAACACCTTACTTCTGCTTCCCGCTTCAAATTTAAAAGTGCTCACAACGGCAACCGCATTGTTTTTTCTTGAAAAGGATTTCGCATTTGAAACCTCGCTTTACTACGACGGCTTTATTATAGACTCAACGCTCTACGGCAATTTATATTTTGTCGGCGGCTGCGATCCCGATTTTATAACTGCTGATTTACGATCGTTGATATCATCCGTAAAAGATTTGGGGATCAATCGCATTAATGGAAATTTGTACGGTGATGTTTCAATGCTTGATTCGCTTTATTGGGGTAACGGCTGGATGTGGGATGATGATCCTTCGACAGATTTCCCATACCTTACACCTCTTACAATTAATGATAATGCGGTTAAAGTAACGGTGCTTCCATCTGCAATAAATGAAAAACCGATTGTTGCCACCGAACCAAAAACTCATTTCTTTAAAATTGAAAACGCTGCAACAACCGTAAACGCCGGGCGAACCTCAATTTCCGTTACGCGAGATTTTGTAAACCGAAAAAATAATATCATCGTCAAAGGAGTAATTAATCAAAACGCTTCTCCCCACAACGATGAAATAAATGTCGTTTTTCCGACAAACTATTTTTTGACTTTAGCAGTGGAGGAGATTGAAGATTTAGGAATTTCTTTCGTTGGCTCAATTGATACAACGAAACTACCCGATGACGCAAAACATCTTTTTACTTTTAAAAGAAAATTCAGAGATATTCTAAATAATCTGAATAAGCAAAGCGATAACCTCAGTGCAGAAATGACGCTTCGCGTAGTGGCATTCAAGTTTTTTGGTAAACCGGCAACCGCTGAAAACGGAATCCGAATGGTTGATAGTCTGATCACCATTGTTGGTTTAGAACCAAGTAATTACCGCATTGTTGATGGCAGCGGAGTTTCGCATTATAATTTAATCTCAACAGAATTGCTCAACGCAGTTCTAAAATATTTTTATTTGAAACGTCCCGAATATTATGACCCATTAGTAAATTCTTTTCCTATTGCAGGTGTTGACGGCACGCTTAAAAGAAGGATGATCAACACGCCGGCTGAAAATAATGTGCGGGCAAAAACCGGAACACTCAGCGGTGTTTCTTCCCTCTCCGGATATGTAACCGCTAAAAATCACCATCAACTTTCTTTCTCCATGATGATTCAAAATCACGTGAGAAAAACGTACCGTGCAGTTTATTTCCTCGATAAGATTTGTTCAATTCTTTCCGAACTTGAATAAACAATGTTTTATACTTCACACGGAATTTCGATCTTCATTAAAAAAAATTTCCGGAGAATAAATCCGGAAAAGAAAACTATTTTTTTTCTGCACGGATTTGGCGGTTCTTCCGGCGATTGGCAAGATGTGTTTTCTCTGCTCGGATCAGATTTTCAATTGATTGCGCTTGACCTTCCGGGTTTTGGAAAAAGCAGCAAACCGCGTAGCGATGATTTTTATAAAGTTGATTTTCTTGTTCAATTAATTGATGAGATTTTAATAAAATTTACTTTGCATGATGTTGTTCTCACCGGCTATTCAATGGGTGGAAGGCTTGCCTTACACTGCGCAATAAATAATCCGACGCGGATAAAGGCGCTAATTTTAGAAAGCGCTTCAGCCGGAATAAAAACATTACCGGAACGAGAAGCGCGTAGGAAAAGTGATGCCGAGTTGATCTCTTTTATTGAAGAAAATTCTTTGAATGATTTTTTTTCACACTGGCAAAATCAGCCGCTGTTCAACTCTCAGAAAAAACTTCCGCTGGAAGAGCGATGCGCAATCTTTTTGAAAAAAGTGAAGCACAATTCTAAAATCGGATTAGCCAATTCATTAAAAAATTTCGGACAAGGTAGCGTAGAAAATGTGTGGCAAAAACTTCCGAAAATAACATTGCCCGTGTTATTACTATCGGGCAGTCTGGATTCAAAATATTCCTCATTGCAAAATGAAATGGCGGAGCTTCTTCCTAATTCAACTCATAAAATAATTGACGATGCCGGACATAATCTTCATCTGGAAAAACCTACGGATTTCGTAAATTTAATCAGAGATTTTTTACAAATATTTTAATTGAAAATGGTTTAAATGAAATTTAATTGGATCGAAGCGAAAAAATATTCTGATATCATTTATGAAAAGATGGATGGAATCGCAAAAATAACGATTAACCGTCCGGAAGTCCGCAACGCTTTCCGCCCGGAAACAGTGATTGAAATGTTCGATGCGTTCACCGATGCACGCGAAGATCAATCAATCGGTGTAGTTCTGTTAACCGGAAAAGGACCGGCGAGCGATGGCAAATACGCGTTCTGTTCCGGAGGCGATCAACGCATCCGCGGCGACCAAGGCTACATTGGCGGAGATGGAGTTCCCCGTTTAAATGTTCTCGATTTACAAAAACTTATACGGAGTATTCCTAAACCGGTTATCGCTTTGGTTGCGGGATATGCAATTGGCGGCGGACACGTTTTGCATATTGTTTGCGACTTAACCATTGCTGCAGAGAATGCTATCTTCGGACAAACCGGTCCAAAAGTCGGAAGCTTTGACGGAGGTTTCGGCGCAAGTTATCTTGCAAGGCTTGTAGGACAAAAACGCGCACGCGAAATCTGGTATTTGTGCCGTCAATACAACGCATCGGATGCATACCAGATGGGACTTGTAAATCGCGTTGTTCCCGTTGATCAACTTGAAACTGAAGGCGTGCAATGGGCAAAAGAAATTTTAGAAATGAGTCCCCTTTCACTTCGATTATTGAAATCTGCTTTTAACGCCGAACTTGACGGACAGCAGGGAATTCAAGAACTTGCCGGCAATGCAACATTACTTTACTACATGACTGAAGAAGCGCAGGAAGGGAAGAAAGCTTATCTTGAAAAACGAAAACCAAATTTCACTAAATTTCCGAAGCTTCCGTAATGACTGAAATAAACTACTCAAAATTTGAAATTTGGTTTCTCGCAAGCAGACCGAAAACATTGTTTGCAGCTTTTGTGCCCGTAATTGTTGGCGCATCGCTTGCCTTTGCCGAAGGGAAATTAAATTTTTCCGCATCACTAATTGCACTGCTCTGTTCCATTCTTTTTCAAGTCGGCGCAAATTTTACAAACGATCTTTACGATTTTATAAAAGGCGCAGATACGGAAAAAAGAATTGGACCGCTGCGCGTACTTAATGCGGGATTGGTTTCACCATTTCAGATGAAGGTCGCAATCATTTTTAATTTTGGAGCGGCATTTCTGCTTGGTTTGTATCTTGTTTATATCGGTGGAAATTTTATTTTGGTTGTCGGTCTGCTTTCAATTGTCGCTTCTTTGGCATACACAGCAGGTCCTTATCCCCTTGCCTATCATGGGCTTGGTGAGATATTTGTTTTTCTTTTTTTTGGTTTTGTAGGAACAGTAGGAACTTTTTTCGTAAATACAAAAGAGATTGAGGGGATTGCTTTTATTGCCGCAGTTCCGGTTGGCGCATTAATTACCAACATCCTTGTTGTAAATAATTACCGCGATATTGAGCAAGACAAAGTCGCCGGTAAAAATACGCTGGCAGTAAAATTCGGAAAAAGTTTTTCGCGGTACGAGTACCTGATGCTCATCGTCTCTTCGTTTTTAGTTCCGCTTTTAATTTATATGAATTACAATATCCGGCTATGGATTTTTCTCCCGTACATAACGTTTCCGCTTGCGTACAAATTGATCCTTTCAATTTTTAAGAAGAACGGAACGCAGCTTAATTCAACTCTCGAATTAACCGCAAAATTTTCTGCATTGTACGGTCTTCTCTTTTCACTTGGATTTATCTTATGACCACTGGAGAATTTTCATTCTCTCTCTCCACACTTTTTGAAACATTCCGGGAAAATAATTTTCTCATCGTTCATTCCTCTCTGGTTGATACTTCCGAATTAGTTGATGCAAAATCGATTGTAAATACAGAGCGGAAAGGTGATTTCATTATTTTTTTATTTGAACAGATTTCTGAAATTGTTAAAAGTATTTCAGCAAAAATGGTTGATGACGAAATTTGCCAAGAACAGCTCATCCCCATCATAACAGAAAATTCCTTTGATTTAATTTTGAGCGTTATCGGTTTATGGAAAATCGGCGCAATACCGGTTCCTCTAAATACGCAACTGCAAAAGAAAGAATTACTTTCTCAAATAAATTTTTTAAAAGCTCAACAACTTGTTTGTCAAAAAAAATATCGCAGTGGCTTCAGCGGGATAAAACTATTTTCCTTTAATGCTTCTACTTCAGTTAATCAAAAATGCAGAAATGATTTTTCAGCTTCGGATAAAGCGGTTGTGCTCTTCACATCGGGGACAAGCGGCAATCCTAAAGCTGTTGAGCTAAGTTTTGAAAATCTCATAGCCGCTTTCAATTCGGGAAATTCGGTTTTCCATTATTCCGAAAATAACCGATGGTATCTCAATCTTCCGCTTTATCATATAGGGGGATTTTCAATTTTATGCCGCGCATTATTTGCCGGTTCAAGTATCGTTTTAACTGTTTCAAATGAATTGGATTCGCTTAAATTTAATTTACCATTGGTGAAGCCGACTATTATTTCGTTAGTTCCAACGCAGTTGAAACGAATTTGCGAAAGAAAAATTTTACCGAACAAAGAAATGCGCGCAGCGTTAATCGGCGGCGGTTTCTCTGATGATACAATTCTTCTTACTGCTGCACAACTTGGATGGAATATTTACAAAGTTTACGGTTCAACGGAAACATCAGCTTTTGCAACAGCATTACAGCCGGAAGACAATCCTTTGAAAATAAATTCCGCCGGCAAACCTTTAGAAAATATTGAAGTAAAAATATTTGATGAGAATAAAACCGCTCTTCCTGCAAATGAAACGGGAGAAATTGCTATAAAAGCAGCGTCGGTTTTTGGAGGATATTTATTTAACCAGGAAGCCACAAACTCTGTTTTTTATAACGACTATTATTTAACCGGTGATTTCGGATTTCTTGACTCGGACGGATATTTATATTTGCAAAACCGAAGAACCGATTTGATAGTAAGCGGCGGCGAAAATATTTCTCCGGTTGAAATTGAACAAGCAATTTCACCATTTGAAAATATCGATGAAGTTTGTGTAATCGGTGTACCGGATGCAGAATGGGGTGAGATTGTCGTTGCTATCGTCAGTTCCAAAGATGAAAAAGAAATAGATTTATCAAAATTATTTTTTTATTTGAAAGATCATCTTTCTTCTTTTAAAGTGCCGAAAAAAATTATTCAAGTAAAAACTTTCCCTAAAACAGCGATCGGAAAAATTAATCGCGCAGAGGTTAAGAAAATGTTTTACGGCGTTTGAGTCGTCTCATATTTAGCAACCGCGCGCTGGATGCGATCCATCAAGGCTACGCCAAGTCCTTCAAGGGGAAACGGTTCAATCAAAATAGCATCAAGCTGAAGATCATCAAGTTTGTGAAGTGTGGAAAAGAGGTTTGCCGCAGCTTCGCTCAACAATCCGGAGCGTGATAAAATTATTTCTTTTGCAAAATTGAATTTGGAATGATTTCCTTTAAAAAATATCGCTCCGATCTTTTTGTCTTTGTGTTTTTCAATATTCTCAATTGTAAGCATTAGGAGCGGCGTTCGTGGAGAATAATGAAACGGTAATTGTCCCGGCGCATTTGGGCGATCAAATTTTTTACGATGTAGCTTTACGTCGCCGATAATTTCTCGAATTGATTCCAACGGAATTCCGCCATGCCGTAACAACGTGATCTCATCTTCTTCGATTTGAAGAATAGTCGATTCAATTCCAACGCTGCATTTTCCGCCGTCAAGGATCATATCAATTTTGTTTCCAAGCTGCTTCTGCACGTGCTGAGCGCGGGTAGGGCTCAACTGCCCGAAAAGATTTGCACTTGGCGCTGCAATCGGCGTCCCGCATTTTTTTATCAGCTCAACCGCAATTAAATTATCCGGCATACGCACAGCCACCGTACTCAATCCGCCGGTAACTATTTCGGGAACAATTTGTTTTTTCGGAAGAACCAACGTTAATGGACCGGGCCAAAATTCTTCAATTAATTCAAAAACTTTTTCGTTTGGAATGGTACAAATTATTGAAAGCCGCGCTTCGTTTTCTATGTGTAAAATAAGGGGATTGAATGTGGGGCGATTTTTTACTTCGAAGATTTTTGCAACTGCAACCGGATTTAGTCCGTCGGCGCCAAGTCCATAAACAGTCTCCGTTGGGAAAGCCACTAATCCACCGGAACGGATAATTTCAGAAGCGGTTTTTATTTGATCTCGAAGGTTCTCTGTCATACTTTAAAAAATTATTCTTGTAAATATACTTACTTCTCAACCTTGTTTCATAACAGAAGAAACATAAAAATGAAGTTATTGACTTTGATGTATGGAATGTGAATGTTGCGGATGAAAAAAATTTTATTGTCGTTTAGTTTATTTACGAAAGGATTTTCTGATGCAGGTTGAAGAAGATTTGGTATGGGTTTGCCAGTACTGCGGCATCCATAATACGGTTGACGTTGACTTGACAATTTTCGGGAAACAAGATTTTGTTGAAGATTGCAGAATTTGCTGCAGACCGAATCGCATAATAGTTCAGATCGATCAGGAAGAAAATATTTCTATCGAATCAAAATATATTGATGAATAATTTTCTTCCTTTCCACGGGATAACGTTTACCGAATCTCCATGGTTAATCCATAATCATCCGGAGAAAGCTTGAGCTTTCATCTTCGTCCTCATTTGAATTATTCTTTTTAATTTTTTCTTTTTCTACTTCATCCATTCTTACATTTTTAAATCGGTCGATCGTAAAACCCGGGGTTATAGGCTCTTCATCATTTGCAAAAGAGGCTGACGGAGATTTTAAATTTACGCGGGCAATTGTCGGTTCATCCAGGTTTTCATTTTTTACGTCATCAAAATTGAATAAAAAACTTCTTGGAGCCGGTTCGCTTTTGGCGGTTTTAACTTCCGACGGAAAAAATGAAGTTGATTTATTATTGCCGAAAGATTTTTTGGCATCATCAAATCCCGTAGCAATAACGGTGTAAGAAACATAATCATTCATCGATTCTTTTTGCACGCAGCCGAAGATCATATTGCTTTCGGCGCCGGTCGCATCAAAAATAACATTGTTTCCGTCATAAATTTCCTGCATAGTTAAATTGCTTGAACCGGTTACATTTAGGAGAACGCTCTTCGCGCCTTTGATGCTCACACCATCAAGCAGCGGACTTGAAATCGCTTTTTGTGCAGCTTCAACCGCTCTGTTTTCACCGCTGGCAATACCGCAGCCCATGATTGCGATTCCGCTTTGATTCATAACGGATCGAACGTCGGCAAAGTCAACATTGATCAAACCTTCAACCGTAATAATATCTGCAATACCGCGTGTGGCTTCATAAAGGAGTTCGTTTGGTTTATCAAATGCGGTAAAGGCATTTGTATTTCTATCAATGATGGAAATCAGTCTATCATTTGGAATAACAATCAAGCTGTCAACAAATTGTTTCAGTTCTTGAATTCCCGCTTCGGAGTTAAGCATGCGTTGTTTTCCTTCCCAGCGGAAAGGTTTGGTAACGATGGAAACGACTAACGCGCCGAGACTTTTTGCAATTGAAGCAACGATTGGAGCAGCGCCCGTACCGGTTCCGCCGCCCATTCCCGATGTTACAAAAACCATATCGGCTCCGCTTAAAACGTCGGCAATTTTTTCGCGATCTTCTTCGGCGGCTTTTCTTCCTACGTTAGGATCGGCGCCAGCGCCAAGTCCCTTGGTCATCTTTGTGCCTATCTGCACTTTATGCTGGGCGTTGTTGCTTTCTAATACCTGGGCGTCGGTATTTACCGCAACATATTCAACTCCGTTTAATCCTCTTTTAATCATTGATTCAACGGCGTTGCAGCCGCCTCCACCAACACCAACAACTTTTAATAAAGCGCCGGTTGATTTTGAACGATCGATAGTAGCGAAATTAGGCATGTGATAACTCCATAGTTATTTTATAATTCATCGAAAAATTGACGGAAATTATTCCAAATCTCTTTTGTTTTATTTTTTCTTTTTTTAGTTTCTTTTTCAATCACTTCAATTGTTTCTGCTTTGCTTCCGGGGATTCCGCAAATCAATCCAGCAACTGTAGCAAACTCGGGTTTTTCAATTTCAGCAACGCCGCCGGTAGTGCTTTCAAGCGGAACGCCGACTCTTGCAGGCAATCCGAAAACTTCTTCGGCTAATTCTGTTGTACCGCGCAGCAGCGATCCGCCGCCGGTAAGCACGATCCCGGCTTTAATTTTATTTTTGAAGCCTGCATTTTTTATTTCGTGATCAATTAGTGTGAACAACTCACGCATTCTTAAACTAATTATTTGCGTAAGCAAGCTGATCGGAATTCTCGTATTTCCTCTGGCGCCGACACCTTTAATTAATATTTGTTCTTCCTTGATAATCGCGGTTTCGGTAGCGTATCCAAATTGTTTTTTTAACGCTTCAGCTTCTTCGGTTACAACGCCGAGCGTTTCTCTAATATCATTTGTAACCTGGTAACCCGCAACGCCAAATACTTTTGAATGCTTGATCGCTTTGCGATGAATAATAGCGATGTCCGTCGTTCCGCCGCCAATATCAATCAACAAAACGCCGAGGTCTTTTTCACTTTCATCCAACACGGATGAACTTGAAGCAATCGGCTGCAAAATTAATTGTTGAATTTGCAATCCGGCGCGCTCAACAGATTTTCTGATATTTTGAATCGCCGGAATAGAAGCAAGCACAACATGATTTGTCGCCTCTAAACGCGAACCCGACATGCCGATAGGATTTTCAATTCCATTTTGATAATCAACAAAAAATTCTTCCGGAATAATGTGAAGGATTTGTCTATCGGAAGGAATTCGTATTGTACGCACATCCGCTTCCAAACGATCCAAATCTTCTTTGGTGATTTCATGTTCTTCGTTTGTGATGGTAACATAATTTCTATGGCGCATGCTTGTAATATGTTCGCCGGCAACGCCAACATTCACAGGAGGGAATTTTAGTCCTGCGCGGTTTGAAGCAATAGAAACAGCCGTTGTAATAGCTTCGGCAGTTTTAGAAATATTTGCAACCAATCCGCGGTGTAATCCTTCGGACGGAGCAACGCCAAAACCGAGAATTTTAAATCTCGCGTCGTCGGTTTTTTCGGCAATTACCGCGCAAACTTTTGTTGTACCTAAATCTAAACCGGCTAAAATCTGTTTCTTCATCTATATTCCCGTATTCCCGTTCACACCAATAAAAACATTATTATCATATCTCAAGTCAATATAATTCGCAGTAGTCAAAGGGATTTTATTTCCTATTTGTTTCATTAACACATCAAGTGAATACATTTTTTCAGACAAATTTTGTTTTCCGAGAAGCACTAAAGAGTTTGCGTGCGTTAGAGTTACGATGATATCTCCGCCGTTTCTCAAATTGATTTCCGAAATTGATTGAATAAAATTTTCATCTAACTTTTTTGCCGAACGAATAACCGTAAATGCATTTTGGAGTTCATTCATTCTCTCATTTTCTTTCTCTGCACCGTCTTTAGATAAATTTATGAGCACGGGAAAATCAAGCATTTTTGTATCGGGTAATACCGGAACAAATTGTTTTTTTACGGTGACGAAAAAAAGTTTTTCCTTTTCAATTACAACTGCTTCAAAAGATTTCTCCAAAATTTTCACCGAGACTTTATTGTCGGCATTCAGCACAACGAAAGCATTTTCTACATAAGGATGCTCTAAGAATTTTTCGCGAAGCGTAGCTACCGAATACCTGCTCAAATCCGCTGTTGATCCGATATTGGCGAATTGCAGATAATCTGACTGTGAAAGCAGTGCACAGCCTTGTAAATCAATACCTTGAAGCACTTCGCCTCTTGTTTTTTTAGTTGATGAAAATGCAAGTAAAATTAAAAGCAAAATTAAGAATGAAAACAACGTTATACTAACAATTTTATTCATAATTGAAGAAATATTTAAACCTTTAAAGATTTCACAAACGTTTCACCGAATTTCCAGATATCGCCGGCGCCGAGCGTTACAAAAATATCTCCGTCTTGTTTTATCTCGTTCAAAAATTTCGGCACATCATTTTTATCTTTTATGTAATGGACGTTTTTATGTCCGAATTTTTTTGCCGCGTCCGCAATCAACAAACCCGAAACGCCTTCAATCGGCTCTTCACGCGCCGGATAAACATCCGTACAAATAAAAATATCCGAATTCAAAAACGATCTTCCAAACTCCTGATAAAAATCTCTTGTTCGGGAGTATAAGTGAGGTTGAAAAACCGCAACAAGTCTTCTATTCCAGCCTGAACGAATTCCTGCAAGCGTTGCTGAAGTTTCCGTCGGATGATGTCCGTAATCATCAATGACCAAGACTTCCTTATTATATTTTATTTCAAATCTTCTATACACACCGGTAAAAGATTCAAGCGCTGTTTTAATGGTTTCAAACGATACACCCAACTCCATTCCGATAATGATGGCAACCAACGAGTTTTTTACGTAATGTAACCCGGGATTGCTCAACGTTATTTCTCCAAGTTCAGTTCCTTTGTACATTACTTTATAGAAACTGTTAAATGCAGAGTGGCGTATCTCGATTGCACGAACGTCTGCTTGCGAAGTTGTACCGTACGTAATTATTTTTTTATTGATGCTCGGAAGTATATCCTGAAGCGCTGGTTCATCCAAACAAAGAACCACAAAACCGTAAAACGGAACTTTGTTGGCAAATGAAATGAAAGCCTCTTTTATGTCGTCGAGGTCTCTGTACGTATCAAGATGCTCTTGTTCCAACGTTGTAATGGCTGCGATGGTCGGTGTCAGTTTTAAAAAAGTTCTATCAAATTCATCAGCTTCGACTACAATAAATTCGCCGTTGCCGAGCCGTGCATTTGTACCGCCAAGTCCGCTCAATTTTCCGCCTACAATAATTGTCGGATCGATGTTTCCCGCTGTTAATACAAGCCCAACCATTGATGTTGTAGTTGTTTTGCCATGCGTACCGGCAATGCCGATTCCATATTTCATGCGCATGCATTCGGCAAGCATTTCCGCCCGTTTAATTACGGGAATTTTTCTTTCGATTGCCGTTTTCACTTCGGGATTATCAATTGAAACAGCGGAAGAATAGACGAGCACATCGGCGTCTTTTAAATTTTCCGGGGAATGTCCTTCATAGACTTCAATGCCAAGTTCCTGCAATCTGTTTGTTACTTCGGAATAAATTTTATCGGAGCCGGATATTTCAAATCCTTGGTTGAGAAGAATTTCAGCGATGCCGCTCATTCCGATTCCGCCAATTCCAACGAAGTGAACTTTTTTAATATTTTTAAACATACATTCCTTTTCTAATTTTTTTCCGCAAGCGCTATCGCACGCCGCGCAATTTCTTCTGCCGCATTTGGTTTGCCAAGCTGCTTTGCATTCGCTCTAATAACTTCAAGTTGTGGTTCATTCTTTAAAAGCGATACTATTTCATTTGCGAATTTTTCTTTAATATTTTTTTCTTCAATAAGAACCGACGCGTTGGCATCAACTAACGTTTTAGCGTTGTAATATTGATGATTTTCTGCAACGTTCGGAGAAGGAATTAAGATTGAAGCCAAGCCGTAAGAAGTTATTTCAGCCAGTGTTGTAGCGCCCGCACGCGATACCACCGTATCGCACGCTGAATACATCAACTGCATATCTTCAACAAACGCCATCACCCTGCAATATTCACTTTCATGCTGTTTATATTGCTCAAAATAGAGAGAGCCGGTTTGCCAAATAATTTGCAAATCGCTTTGAAGCAGCGCCGGCAGCGATTCAGCCATTATTTGATTTAATTTTTTCGCGCCTAAACTTCCGCCCAACACAAGGAGAGTTTTTTTCATTGGCGAAAAATTTAATTTTTCCAGCGCGACTTTTCTTTCTAAAAGTGATTTTCCATTGCGAACAGGATTACCGGTTACAAAGAGTGTTTTATTTCTTTTAAAATATTTTTTAGAATTTTCATAACTAATATGAATTTCGCTTGCGTATCGTTCAAGCAAGCGCGTGGTGATTCCGGGAAAACTATTCTGCTCAAGCAGCATTATTTTTGCGCCGAGCAAATTAGCCGCAAACAATGCGGGACCCGCAACATAACCGCCTGAACCAACAGCTACGGTTGGCTTAAACAACATGCAGTAATACAATGATTGAAAAATGCTCACCACAACTTTTATCGGGAATAAAAAATTTGCGAAGGAAAATTTTCTTGCGAATCCTTTAATCCAAATCGGTTTAAATTGAAAACCAAGTTTCGGAACAACTTTACCTTCAATTTTAGTTTTTGTACCGAGAAATAAAATCTTTGCATCCGGTTGCATGGTACGAATTACTTCAGCAACGGCAACCGCAGGGAACAAATGTCCGCCGGTTCCACCGCCTGCAAATAAAAACCGATATGGCAAGTTGGTTTTCAAGCTGTTACCACCGCCTCTTCTTCACTTTTTTGTTTGGCGCTTGTAATGCCGATATTAATTAAAATTCCGATCGATGCGCATAAAATAGTCATCGAAGTTCCTCCGTAACTCAAAAATGGTAACGGAAGTCCGGTTGTCGGAAGCATTCCCGAAGCAACGGAGGCGTTGATGAACGCATACACAATAAACGAAAACGAAATTGCAAAACCCAAATATTGTCCGAATAGGTCTTTCGCATTTTTTGATATTCGAATTCCAATAAAAAATAAACTAAGGTAAATTAGCAGCATAACAACTACGCCTACAAAGCCGGTTTCTTCACCAAGAATTGCAAAAATAAAATCGCCGTACGCTTCAGGTAAAAATAAATTTCGTTGATTGCTGTGTCCAAATCCAACGCCGATCCAATGCCCGGTTGCAAGACCTACAATCGCCTGCCGAACCTGATCATTTATTGCGCCGCCGCCTTGCAAACTTGATACAAAGGTTAAAATTCTTTCGCGCGAGTGATGGAACAGCATCGCAATCGCGCCAACACTAATCCCCGCAACTAATGTTGAGACAAACAAGTGTGTGAATTTTGCGCCACCGACATATAAAATAAGAAAACTGATAACCAATAAAATTAAACCGCTGCTCACGTTTGGCTGGATAAAAATTAAACCGGTGGTTGCAAAAATCCAGATGAGGGCGTACTTTAATCCGTCTTTAAATATTTTGATGCTCTCTCCTTTTTCTTCCAGCAAAGCCGCAAGGTGAATAAAGAGTACAATTTTGGCAACGTCTGCCGGCTGAAAACTTATGAATCCTAAATCGAGCCAGCGATGAGCACCCTTGATTTTAGCTGTTGCAAGTAAGGTTACCACCAGTAATCCGATAACGGCGAACATGATCGCTTTAGAATATTTTTTATAATACTCATAAGGTACAAAAGCGATGAAGGTCATAAATAATATTCCGCCAAATGCTTTAAACAAATGGCTGTTGAACATGTGAAATTGATCGGCAAATTTATAACCGCTGTACGTGCTGCTGGCGCTCATCACTAAATACAACCCAAAAAGAATGAGGAAAAATGATCCGAGAAATAATAAAACCGGGAGACGTTTCATTTTTGCAAATCCTCCACAGCTTGTTTAAAAACTCTACCGCGGTGTTCGTAATTATCAAACATATCAAAACTTGCACACGCCGGTGAAAGAAGAACGACGTCCCCTTTTCTTGTTTCTTGATTGGCTGAGTTAACGCATGCTTGCATTGAATCTTTGATTTCCACTTTAACAATTGAATGAAAATATTTGAAAATTTTTTCTGCGGAGGAGCCGAGCGCATAAATTTTTTCAACGTTATTTTTTACTAAGTCTTTAATTTGATCGTAATCATTCCCTTTATCCTGCCCGCCAAGGATAAGGAACAGCGGTTCATTAAAACTTTTTAATGCATACCAAACCGAATCAACATTCGTCGCTTTGGAATCATTGATATATTTAACTCCGTTGATTTCCTTAACGAATTCAAGGCGGTGTTCAACTCCCTGAAATGAGCGGAGTCCATCTATAATTCTTTCGTGTGGAAGTCCGATGCAATTTGCAGAAATAATTACCGCCAATGCATTGGCAAGATTATGTTCGCCCGGAAGCGAAATATCGTTGATATTACACGTGAAAACGCACTTCCCATTTTCGTTATAAATAATTTTATTACCTGAGACATACGCGCCATTTTCTATTTCTTTGCTAAGAGAAAATTCTTTTATCCGGGCAGCGGTAATGTGTTGAGAGTTATTTAGAAAATCATCGTCGGCGTTTTTGATAAATATTTGTTCCGCGGATTGATGTTTATAAATCGAATATTTTGCTTGAGCATATTTTTCGATGCTTTGCTCATACCTGTTCATGTGATCGGGTGTAATATTCAAGATCATCGAAATATACGAACTGAAGTTTTTGTTAAAATCAAGTTGAAAACTTGAAACTTCAAGCGAAACAAATTCATCAGGTTTCACATCCAAAACAATTTCAGAAAATGCCGAGCCGATATTTCCGGCTGCGTACGATTTTTTTCCGCTTTGATTGATAACATGATCCATCAAAGAGGTGGTGGTCGTCTTTCCGTTTGTACCGGTGATTGCAATAATCTTTCCCCGGCAAAACTGTGAAGCAAATTCAAGCTCACCGAAGATCGGAATCTTTTTTTCAATCGCTTGTAAAACTACTTTGGAAGAAGACGGAACTCCGGGACTGATGATAATAAAATCACAATCAAAAACTTTTTCAGAATGTTGTCCGGCTTCAAAATGAATTCCCTCGTTCTTTAATTCAGCTAAGGTTTTTTCTATTTTGGTTTCATCGGCAAAATCACTTACAAAAGGAAACCCGCCAAGCTTCTTAACCAGCATTGCCGCACCTCTGCCGCTTCTTTCGGCTCCGAGGATAGTCACTTTTTTATTTTGTACGTCCATACTTATCTAATCTTAAATGAAGCTAAGCTAATGATCGCTAAAATGATCGCGATGATATAAAAACGAATTACGATTTTTGGTTCGGGCCAGCCAACCATTTCAAAATGATGATGGATAGGCGCCATTTTAAAAACTCTTTTACCTTCACCGTATTTCTTTTTTGTGTACTTGAAATAGACGCGTTGAATGATTACCGAAACTGTTTCCATAAAAAAGATTCCGCCGAGGATCGGTAAAAGAAATTCTTTTTTAATCAGCACAACTAAAATTCCCAACGCACCGCCTAATGCAAGCGAACCGGTATCACCCATAAAAACCTGGGCGGGATAAAAATTATACCAAAGGAATCCTAATGCCGCGCCGATAACAGCTGCAACAAAAACCGTCAGCTCACCGGAGCCGCGTAAATAAATGATGTTCAGATAATCGGCATACTTAACGTTTCCGCTAACATAGCTTATAATCGCCAATGCTATCATCACGATCATGATGTTTCCGATTGCTAATCCGTCAAGTCCATCGGTTAAATTAACAGCGTTTGAAGTTGCTGTGATAATAAAAATAACGACCGGAATATAGAAGTAGGAAAAATCCAAATTCAGATCTTTGAAAAACGGAATGGTTGTTAATGTACTTTTCCCAGCAAACTCCGGCGCGTACCAAATAGTAATTCCAACTACAAGACCGATAATCACTTGTCCCAACAATTTATATCGTGCGATTAATCCGTTAGGAAATTTTTTCACAACTTTGAGATAATCATCGAGAAATCCCACCAAACTTAACCAGACCGTTCCTGCAAGAATTAAAATAATATAGACGCTTTTTATATCGCTCCACAGAAGAACAGGAATTACGATTGATGAAATAATGATTATTCCGCCCATAGTTGGCGTGCCGGCTTTTGACCAATGATTCTTTGGTCCGTCGGCTTTTTTTGCCTCACCAATTTGATGTTTTTGCAGCACTTTAATTATTCGCGGAGCAAACAAAAGTGAAAGAAGCAGCGCCGTTATTGCGGCTAACGCACTTCTAAATGTTAAGAAGCGGAAGACATCAAATCCCGGAGGATTAAAAGTTTTATTAATATATTCCAAAAAATAGTAGAGCATTAGTTTTGCAGTTTTCTTTCTAATTGATTAACAAATTCTTCCATCTTCATTCCGCGCGAACCTTTTACCAGCACTACGGAATTATGTATCGCTCGATTATTAATAAAATTTTCCAATTTTTCTCGTGATGCAAAATGCTTGGAAAATATATTCTGCTCTTTCAATTTTGCCGCAAGATGTTTCATCCCGCTGCCGAAGAGATACACTTCATCAATTTTATTTTTTTTAATTGATGCCGCTAATCGTTCGTGTTCTTTGCGAGACTCAGCGCCGAGTTCAAACATATCTCCCAAGACGGTTATTTTTTTCTGGTAGGAAGAAATTACTTTAACCGCTTCAAATGCGGCTCGCATCGACTGCGGATTCGCATTGTACGTATCGTCAATTAACAGAATATCTCCGATCACTTTTGCATTCAACCGCTGTTTAACCGGTAGTAATCTCGAAACGCCGGAGAGAATTTCCTTTTTCGATAATCCGAGTTTTAATGCAACAGCGATAGCGGCTGTTAAATTTTTTGCGTTATGTTCACCTATCAAAGGAGAAATAATATCAAACGAAGATTTTTTATACTGAAGATTTAGAATGAATTTTCCTTCCGGTGTGTATCCCTTTATTGATGCACGAACATCCGCAGCGGCGTTAAATCCATACGAAATATTTTTGTACTTAAGACGGAGCGCGCTCAATCGTATATCATCAATATTGATGAATGATAAACCGTTGTTCTTCGCTGTTTCATCAAACAATGCGACTTTTTCATTCTTTACGCCGCTTAAATTTTTCAGATATTCCAAATGCGAAGCGCCGATGTTTGTAATGAGAGCGAAATCCGGTTGTAAAATTTTTGCCGAATAAGCGATTTCTCCAAAATGATTTGTTCCGGTTTCGGCAATAAGTACTTGATGTTTTTCATTACAAGAAAAAATTGTAAGCGGTACACCGATATGATTGTTGTTGTTTCCTTTTGTGGCTTGCACTTTAAACTTTTCAGAGAGAAGAACTGAAAGCATTTCTTTCACTGTCGTTTTTCCGTTGCTTCCGGTTATTCCGATAACGGTCGCGGATAATTTTCTTCGCCACACAGCTGCTAAGTTGCCCAACGCTTCAATAGTGCTGCAAACGGTGATGATTGTTTCATCCCGGTTTGCATATTTTTCTAATTCGTCTTCATTAATGATGACTGCATTTGCGCCTTTATCCAAAGCCTCATTTACAAAATCATGTCCGTTAAATTTTTCACCCTTGATGGCAATAAAAATCGAACCCGGTTTCACATTCCGCGAATCAATGGTAACTTGCACGGCGGATTTATAATCATCCGGATTATAAATTGACGCCGTAGGCAGGTTGAATAAATCTTGTAATGTTACTTTTATTTTTTTCATAATCTATTTCTACCCGCCAAATATTTTTCTGCAACTTCCTTATCCGAAAAATGATGTTTAACCCCTTGAATGATTTGGTAATTTTCGTGCCCCTTCCCTGCGATGAGGATTACCGCCGAATTTTCACTTTCTACAATAGCTTTTTTAATAGCTTCTTCTCTGTCTAAAATGATTTCGTAATTTTTTTTCGTAATTCCTTTTTCAATATCAGCAATAATTGTTTGCGGATTTTCATTACGCGGATTATCATTTGTAACGATGACGTGATCGCTCAACTCCGTTGCGATTCTTCCCATTTGCGGACGCTTAGAGGCATCGCGATTTCCACCGCATCCAAAAATCGTTACTAATTTATTTTCGGGCGACATCACTTTTCTAAGATTGGTGATTGCTTTTTCAAGACTGTCGGCTGTGTGTGAATAATCAATTACGGCTTTTTTTGTTTTGCCTGATACAATTTCAAATCTGCCGGGAACAAGGGGAATTGTTTTTATTCCTTCAAGAATATATTCTGTTGGAATTCCGGAAACCGTTGCCGCAGCAAAAGCCGATGCTGCGTTGTAAGCATTAAATTCACCTATCAAAGGGGTTTCGACAAAATTTTCTTTACCGCCGTATGTCAGCGTGAAATTCGTTCCGGAAAGATCAAATGAGATATTGGAAATTCTAAAATCAGCATCACTCGTTTTTCCATACGTGAATATTTTAGCTTTACAATCGGCGATTAATTTTTGATAATTGTCGTCATCACTATTTACAACAGCCATTGAATCTGCCGGGAGTTCATCAAAAAGCTTTTTCTTAGCGACAAGATAATTTTCAAAATTGTCGTGAAAATCCAGATGATCCGAAGTTATGTTTGAAAAAATTCCAACTTTAAACGGAATGCCTTTCACTCTTTCTAATTCAAGTGAATGGGAAGAAATTTCCATCACCACCGAATCACACTGCTGTGAAACCATCGAGAAAAATAATTCGTGCAAGTCCGATGATTCCGGCGTGGTCATGCTTGATTCAATTATTTTATCACCAATAATATTTGCAATTGTGCCGATCAATCCGGTTTTCTTTCCTGCTTTCTCAAGAATATTTTTAAGAAGATACGTTGTTGTTGTTTTTCCATTCGTACCGGTTATGGCGTATGAATAAAGGCTCGAAATAGCATCTTTATAAAATGCACTTGCTAATTCAGCTAACGCTATCCGGGAATTTGAAACTAAAATTCTCGCAACCTTTCTCAAGTAAAAGTAATTTTCCGGTACAGCGTTGGGGTCTTCGATTACAACTGCGATGGCGCCGTTATTAATCGCTTGAGTTATAAATTGATGTCCGTCGGTATTGAATCCTTTTATTGCGACAAAAATGGAATTTGTTTTTACGCGACGCGAATCATAAAAAATGCTGCTCACATCTTTCCGTTGTACTTCTCCGGTAACTTGAATTGCGTGAACGCTATTTAGTAATTGTGTTAATTCCATTAGTACAGTGCTATCCCATTTAAATCATTTTGAGCAGTGAGCTTGCAGAACATTCCTTTTTGAATCGGCGTTCCGGATGAAATACTTTGCGAATTAATTTTTCCGTTTCCCGATATTTGGCATTTGATTCCAAAGAGGGAAAGAATTTTTATTGCTTCGCGAAGTGATTTTCCTTCCAGATTCGGCATAATTTTTTTCGAGAAATCTATTTCATTTATTTTTGTATCGGTTTGAAAAGGTGAAGCAAACACCATTTCAGATTTCTTCTCAGAGCTATTAGAAGCGTATGAGTAGTGAGTTTCATCCTTTATAATTGCGGGTTTAGGCGCTACCGCCGGATTACAAGAAATTATTTTGGTTGCAACTTCATTAAACGCCGGTGCTGCAACATCACCTCCGTAATAGCTGTTTTGCTTGGGTGCATTCACTAAGATGAAGATCAAATATTTCGGATTTTCTGCGGGGAAAAATCCGATGAAAGATGAATTATAACTTTGTGTGGAATACTTTCCATCAACTAATTTTCTTGAGGTTCCGGTTTTACCTCCGGCTGTGCATGATGTTAACTTTGCTTTTTTCCCCGTTCCGTCTTCAATAGCGGCAACAAAAAATTCGCGCATTAATTTTGACGTTTCATCTTTTATTATCTGACGCACAAATTTCGGTTGAAACTCGCTGATGGTTTTCCCATCGGTTGAAACAATTTTTTCAACTATTTGCGGCTGAAATAATCTTCCGCCGTTGATAATAGCGGCGTACGCGGCGGTTAGTTGAATCGGCGTAACGGCAACTTCGTACCCGAACGAGAGAGAAGATTTTGTGTAGTCGGTCCATGTCTCGGGTTTTTTTAAATTTCCTTTTGCTTCACCGGGCAAAGGGACATCGGTATAATTTCCAATTCCGAAATCTCTTAAATAAAGATAGAATGACTGTGCGTCAATCCGCTGCGAAAGTTTCGACATGCCGATATTGCTTGAATGGACGAACACGTCTTTCACCGTCATCCAACCGGAATTGTGCGAATCACGAATGACAACATTTTTAAATTTATAATTTCCGTTTTCGCCGAACACTTTATCTTCCGGGGTGCAGATTTTTTTATCCAAAAATGCAGCAAGTGAAATCGCTTTAAACGTTGAGCCGGGCTCATACATATCGGCTATTACCTTATTGCGCTTTGACGAATCGCTATATGTATTATATAAATTCGGATCGTACCCATCACTGTTCGCCATAGCAAGAATTTTTCCATTCGTTGGATCCATAACAATACCGAAAGCATTTTCGGCTGCGTTATCAACTGCGGCTTTTTTTATTGCATTTTCTAAAATAGTTTGATATGCTTTATCAATTGTCAAATAAATTGAATTTCCGGGAATCGGCGGATTTAAAGATTCTTCAACAACGGTTATCATTTCACCGCGCGCGTCTTTAAGGATTACACGGCTTCCGTCAACGCCTTTCAATTCATTATTAAAATATTTTTCAACGCCATCCGCACCCAGAAAAGAGGCGTTCACATAACCCAATATGTGCGAAGCAAAATTATCGTATTGATAAACGCGCGACGGATCTTCATCAAATCTCAATCCGTTAATTCTTAATTTTTTTAGCCCAATTGATTTTTCGGTATCAACTTTTTTGGCAATACAAACATTTCTGCTCTTTGCAGATTTCATCAAATCGAGATAGTAGTTAGCTGATTTGCCAAGCGCTGATGAAAATGTCTCCGCAATTTTTTGCTTATCAATTTTTCTTGCGGATTTCACATCAACAAAAAAAGAAACTTCATTTTTATTGAAAGAGAGTAACAATCCGTTCGCATCGTAGATCAATCCGCGCTGCGCCTGGATTGTCTGTAACGCTTTATTCTGAACTTCGGCATACGCGCCATACTCAACATTGTGCAATATCTGAATATTATACAGTCGAAAAACCAACACGAAGAAGGCGATGAAAACAAAAATGACTACAATCAGTAATCTATTATTGTTCATTCGGTTTTTCTCCTTCGGCAACAAAATTTTGTAATGCCGATCTTGAAATTGATACGGAATAGACGGGTGATTTTTTTTCCAACTGCAATTCTTCCATCGCAATCGGAACAATTCTATCTTCTGCGCTTAAGAATTGTGCGTCGGCGAGCAATTTCGTTTGCTGATTTTGCAATTGTTTAATTTGTTCGTTCGTCATTACAATTTCTTTTTTCATTGAATCGATGCGGAGTTTTAATCCGACATAGCCTAACAACAGCAATATTACCGTTACAAAAGTTACCAATACATGCAGCAGTTGATGCTCGTTTTTTCCGCTCATTTTTTTTCAGCCGCTCTCAGTTTAGCGCTTCGCGCTCTATTGTTTATCAGTATTTCATCCTCGTTGGGTAGGATTGGCTTCTTCGTTAAATTTTTCAATCTACTCACTTTTCCGCATGTACAAACCGGAAAATCGGGCGGGCAGATGCACGAAGATTCTTCAAACTTGAATAAGTCTTTAACAATTCTATCTTCCAAAGAATGATAAGTTAAAATTACAATCCGGCCATTCGGCAAAAGTAAATCAACGGCTTTCCGCAAGAACGTTTTCAGCGTCGTCAATTCATCGTTTACGTAAATGCGCAGCGCTTGAAAAATTCTGGCAAGCGTTTTTACAACAAAATATTGAGGAGTTAATTGTTCAATCACTTCCACAAGATCGGATGAAGTGCGAAACATTTTGGTATTTCGCTGATCGATAACGGCTTTTGCAATTCTTCTTGAATTTTTTTCTTCTCCAAAGGAGAAAAAAATCTCGGTTAATTCTTCTTCTTCAAACGTGTTGAGCACATCCGCAGCGGTGATAGCCAATTTTTTATTCATCCGTAAATCCAACGGCGCTTCAGAGCGGAAAGTAAAACCTTTTTCAACGTTGTCTAATTGAAAAGAAGAAACGCCGAGGTCTGCAAAAATTCCATCAAATCCGTCAAGCGCTTCCAATTTTGCAACGCTGTCAATTTGGGTAAAATTGAAATTATACAATTTCAGCCGCGATTCATTTGCAAACTTTTTTCGGCAATAGTCAAAGGCGGTTTCATCCACATCTGTAGCGGTTAAAACAGCATCGTCGGCTAATTGATGCAAGAACGCTTCCGAGTGTCCTCCAAAACCCAACGTCCCGTCGAAATAGCTGCCGGATCTGTTGCCGATGAGCATGTCAAGCGATTCACGTAATAAAACCGGTTGATGCAGCAATTCCGTCATTCAATTCTCATAACTTGAGATGCGATTTGTTCAAAAGTTTCCGGGGAGCCTGAAAGATAATTGGAATAAATATCGTTGTTCCAAAGTTCGATTTTTTTGAGAACTCCGAGAATCAAAACTTCATTTTTAATTTCGGTTGAGTCTAAAAGTGATTGCGGAATTAAAATTCTTGATTGAGCATCCATCGTATCCTCGTGCGCATTCTGCATCATCATGCGAACAAACCGCGCTTCCCGCTGATCAAAGAAGTTCAGCTTTAACAATTTTTCTTCAATTAATTTCCACTGATCTTTGGGATAGATTTCGATGCACTTATCAAGTCCCAACGTCATAACAAAAGTATTATCAGCATCCTCCGAAACGTTTTTTCGTAATCGTGCCGGAAGGCTTAATCTGCCTTTGCTGTCAATCGCATGTAAAAATCGTCCTTTAAACACTTAGCTCATTCCTTTAAATTGGATAATTCAACCACTTTCTCCCACTACGTCCCAAAATAAGTGATTTTTTTTGGCAAAGTCAAGAAAAATCTTTTATTAAAGTGAAGTTTTTTTTCTGATAACTTATTTATTTTTAGGCATTTAGGGAGATTGAGAAACGGTAACTTGTTATAATTTATAAGGATAAAGAAATTGATTTAAAGTCGGTTGTTAAAAGAAAGAAAAAATAGGAATTTTCCCCCACCGGAATTAATTATTTTTTTGAAAGAGACAGATATAGAATCCGTCAAAACCATCGTCAACCGGAGAAATTTTTCTTTGATCAAGTATTTTAAATTCTTCCCGGTGTTTTTCATTTTTGAAAAAGTTTTCAATTTGCATTTCGTTTTCGGAAGGAAGAAGAGAACATGTTGAATAAACAATTTTTCCGCCCGGTTTTACCATCGCTGAATAATTTTCTAAAATTTTTTGCTGAAGCGATTTCAATTCAGATATTCTTTCGATCGAAAGTTTCCATTTTGCATCGGGATTTCTACGCAAGACACCCAACCCGGAACAAGGAACATCAAGCAGCAGGCGGTCTGCGCTTGCTGTAAGCCGCTTAATCACTTTGGAGGAAATGATCGTTCTCGTTTCGATTATTCCGACGCCATTTCTGGCGGCGCGTTTTTTTAATTCGTTCAATTTCCATTCTTCCGTATCGAGTGCAAGGATTTTCCCTTTATTTTGCATCAGCGCAGCGATGTGCAGCGACTTGCCGCCGGCTCCGGCACACGCATCAATAACCCGCATACCCGGTTTTACATCCAAATAATTTGCTACAAGCTGCGATGCCGCATCCTGCAATTCGAAATATCCTTCTTTAAAAAAAGAAGTTTGAAAGAGATTTTGTCGTTGCTCAACAAGCAGCGCATCGCTTGTAAAATCAAGGGGAAACGTTTGTATCCCGATTTCAGAAAACTTCTTTTTGAGATTTTCTTTTGAGATTTTCAAAGTGTTTACCCGCAAAATAACCGGAGCTTCTTTGTTCAATGCTGTAAGTTCCGAATCCCACCGGACTCCCAATTCCGATAAACCTAATTCATCAAGCCAATCGGGGATTGATTCTTTAATTTTTCTTTCGAAAAAAGAGGAATCCTTTTTATATATAATTTCATTACGATCAATCGAAGCAAATTCATCCCATGCAGGGAGCGGAATGTTCTTCCAAACCAAATAACCGGCAAAAAGTTTCCACAAATACGAAGTGTTTTCTTCCACAGCAATGGCTGCCAGTTCATTTAAAAAGCGCCAATAACGAACGATAGAGTACGTTGTTTCTGCAATAAATTTTCTGTCGCGGCTTCCCCATTTTTTATTTGATTTTAATGATTGCTCGATCACTTTATCTGCAAATCTCTTCTTGAAAAAGATTTGATCGAGATTAAAAATAATCCCCTCACAAACATTTCGATGTAATTTTATCATTCGTTTTTTTTCCTCCGCAGGCGCAAAGCACGCGGGATGTTTTTCGATTACCGCTTAACCGCTTTATTTTCCATTGGGATAAGTAGCAAAATATTTTATAGATTTGTCATGTAATTTAATTAAAAAATTCTGCCGTTTTATGATCAACAGTACCGCAAAAAAAATAAAAGAGCTCTTCGGGATTCTGACATCCGATATTTCCAGCAAAGAGATTAAACAGCTCATCACCAAAGATGCCGCCGGGTATGTAACCTTCTACTCCAAATATGCCGAAGAGGCTTCTTCAAAAAGTCCATTCGTTCGCTATTTAATACTTACTAAAAATCTTTTTATCGCCTTTCTTTTGAAATTAAATCCGGCAAGAAGATTTATCTATTTCGTTCTTGTTTTTCTTTTTTTGTGGGGATGGCAAAACAATATTTGGTTTTATGTTTTAGTCGGCTTTGCCGGAATAAATATTCTTCTGGCATTTGAACTCGCCGACAAACTGATTATGCGAAATGAATTGGAAGTTGCCCGCGATGTGCAAGTAAGCGCTCTACCTCAAAAATCTCCGGAAAATGAATTTTATGACATTGCATTTTTTTATGAAACCGCTCAAGAAGTCGGCGGTGATTATTTAGACTTTTCGTGCGATGAAAAAACAAACCGGTTAAATCATATCATCATCGGCGATGTTTCCGGCAAGGGGCTGGGAGCCGCATTATATATGCTTCAAATTAAAGCCGCGTTTCATGTGCTGGGTAAAATCTTTTTTGAACCGAAACAAATTCTTTCGCAGTTGAATTCGGAATTGTACAGAAAAATAAAGATCGGGAATTTTTTCACCGCCTCTGTTTTATCGTTAACCGGCGAAGGGAATTTTACTTTTGCAAGAGCCGGACATTTGCCGTTGTACAAATACACCCGAAGCAGCAATACCTTTGAATTTTTTACGCCTCGCGGTATGGGAATCGGTTTAGCAGATCAAAAAATATTTGAAGAAAATCTCGAAGAACTTTTTATCGAATCGAAAAGCGAAGATATTTTTATTCTCTTTACAGACGGATTGCTTGAAAGCAGAAATATGTTTGAAAGAGAATTCGGAGAAAAACGTCTCCAGGATTTTATTATGAAACATTCTCACCAATCAAGTGTGGAAATAAAAAACGGATTACTTACCGAACTGAAGAATTTTATCGGAGAACAAAATATTTTTGATGACGCTTCGGTAATTATTTTGAAGAGAAAATAAATTATCCTCGCCACTTCAATCGGGTTTGTTTTTTTTTGTAATTGTAAGTAGTTTACCCCACGTAATCGTTTATCTTTAACCTTTCATCATTTTCATACCTTACCAACGCGAGAATGCTGAGTAAAAGAAATTTCTATGAACAAAAACTATCATTCATTTCATATTCCTGTTATGGGAACCGGCTATTCAATTGATACGCCGATCCGTGTTGCCCACTTCGGTATTTCATCCGTTATTTCAATTGTAGATGATCTGCTTATTGAAAAAATAAGAAAATATTATTGCGAGAAATTTAATTTCCCGTACAAACCGATACTTCGCTTTGAACCGGACGGAAGAGCGAAACGCATAAGCGCTTATCTTGATGTTGTCTCTAAAATCGTGCAGCAAAAAGTTGAAGAGATAAAGAAGCAGCCGTTTTTTGAAGTGAATGAAAAAAGTAAATATTTTGAAATGCTGCCCGAAACCTCACCGGTGAAGGCTGCTTATTCCAAGTTGTTGAAAATGAAAGACGATTTTGAGCGGGTAAACTTTGCCGATGAACTTACTAAATTGATTCGTCCAGGTTCGATTGATGTGAATATTATGGCAAAACTTGATAAGACGAATTACAATAAAGCCGGACAAATCCTTAGCGAGGAATTTACCGACGCTAAAGCTGCACTGCGTGGATTTGCAAATAGTTGTCTTAGTTCCTCGGTAGTTTTTTCTGCCGGATTTAACAGAGGGCTTTACGGATATATTTCTAAATTTCAAGATTTTTATAGAGACACCACCGGCGATCTGAAAAAGAAAATCACTATTAAAGTGAGCGATTTTCGTTCGGCTTTGGTTCAAGGAAAATTTTTAGCTTCAAAAGGATTAGAAATCAGTGAGTTTAGAATTGAATCAGGACTGAACTGCGGCGGACATGCTTTTGCATCACAAGGATTTTTACTCCCATCAATTTTGAAAGAGTTCCGCGAGAAGAAAGAATTATTAACTACGCAGCTTCAGCCTATCGTTCAAAGTTTCTATGAAAAGATTGGATGGGATTATCCCGACACTGCAAAAAAGAGCGAACCGCTTATAACCGTACAGGGCGGAGTTGGAACAGATGGTGAGGCGAAGAGATTGATCGAAGATTTCGGATGCGATTCTGTCGGCTGGGGAAGCCCGTTTTTATTGGTTCCCGAAGCAACTTGTGTTGACAGCGAAACTCTTGAATTATTAAAAAACGCGAAGAAGGATGACCTTTATTTGAGCAACGCTTCGCCGCTCGGCGTTCCGTTCAACAATTTAAGAAACACCGGTTCCGAAGTTTGGACGAAAGAAAAATCAACTCAAGCAAAACCCGGTTCATCTTGCCCGAAAGGTTTTCTTGTTTCAAACAAACAATTTACCGAAAAGCCGATCTGCACAGCCTCAACGGAATTCCTTGTAAAGAAATACGATTCGATTACTTCCTCAGAAATTTCTTATTCTGAAAAAGACGAACTCAAAGAAAGGGCTGCTGAAAAAGTTTGCTTGTGCGTTCATCTCGGAAACAGCGCTCTGCTTGCTCTCGGAATTCAAAAGAAAGGACTAGCTCCTCAAGCTATTTGCCCGGGACCAAATATTGTTTGGTGGAATAAAGAATACACTTTAAAAGAAATGATTGACCATATTTATGGTAGGGGCGAATCGCTTGTCTCTAAAGAACGTCCCCACATGTATTGCCAGGAAGTAGAGTTGTATGTTAATTATTTCGAGAATTTGTTAAAGACAACAGAACTCAACGAAGCCGGAATAACATATCTCAAAACATTCAAAGAGAATCTTGAATCGGGAATGGACTATATTCTTGAACTATCTTCAGCGAAGCCTTACAAAAATGAAAATCTCAAATCAATCCCCTCTTTCATTGCCGAACAGAGAAAAAAATTAGACATCATGTTTGCACAGAAATTAGCTGCGTAGGATTTGCCTGCACAGCTAAATTATTTTTTTTCTTAATAAATAAAGAGACAACTAAAGTAGAACAAAAATTGTATCTCTTATAAATTTTTCTGCTAGAAGATTTCACAATCCATTTTAATTTCACGAACATTTAACGAGTATGTTAATCTGCTTCGTCACTTTCACCTTTCGTTTCATTTTCAAAGATTTGGTATTGCTCCTTAGTTAATGTCGGAAGCTTTTTTGTAAAGGCTACAATTGCCCATATCATATCGTCTGTATGTGTTGGTCCAAATGCAGGCATCCCTGTCATTTTTAAACCATTTTTAGTTATCCAAAAAAGTTGTTGAGGAGTCCAATCTCCAACAACTTTGGAAAGCATTGGTGGATTGGGATAAAGCCCTTTTGCAAACTCACTCTGTTCTCTGCCCGGACCGCCATGGCATCCGACACACATTTCTCTATAATGCACGAAACCCATTCTTACCAAAGATGAATCGGAAAGATTCGGTACTTTAAGATCATTTGCATGAGACTTAATAGAATTGTCCTTTACAGCATTCATCATCCATTGAGTTATCTGGTTGTGATGATCCATTGCGCTTACATTATAAATTCCTGAATAAATAAAAACAAGACTCGCGGCAACCAGAACTGCAACTACAATACCTAACCTTAATAAATATTTCATTTTATTTCCTTTCATTATTGCATTGTTATAAATTCCACTTAAAGATGCCAAGTTATGCCGGTGGAAGCTAACAGACCTGGAGAAAATTTAGTCAACCCAACTCCACCGGTCAATGTAAGAGTTAGTTTAGAACTAAGTTGATAATTCAATCCGAGAGATAACTGCTGTGGGGCAGCATAACCGGAAACAATTTCTGTATAACCTTGATAGTAGAGCAGAAGCGATGAGTTGCCATCATTAAAAAATTTGCCTAAACCGAATCCATAGGTAAAAGGATTGTTGTAAGTAAATCCACTTGGATCACCGATGTTAAGGTATCCCAAGTCTGCAATTGCGATATATGAATCAAAACCTTTGCGAAGTGTTACAGAAGCGCCATAATCAAATTTTCCGGTGCCGATATTGGTCATTCCACTTGCGGTTGGAAATTTAATTTGATAATTGATCAATGCAGAAAAACTATTTTCATAGTTAGAATAAAATTGATAATTACCCGAAAGATACATATCACCAAGTCCGATGTTTGAGTTCATAGAAGATGAAGAGCCGGACATAGAGGTAGAATTGCTTCCACCGTTGCCCATCATCCCTCCTGTGTTTGTGTCGGAAGAATTACTGCCCATTACGTTATTGCTGTTGGAAGAATTACCTCCAATCGGCAGCATCATTCCGCCTGATTGACTGAGGGGATTTTTATTGCTAAAAATAATCGGTATGGTAACATTTAAACTGAAATATTCTGTTTGATAACGCAGCCCACCGTAAAACGAAAAGAGTTTGCTATAATTGTTGAAATAATAATTTCCGCCGGAGTATTGAAGTCCGGTTGAAACCGACCAGCCTTCTTGAGCAAAAGTTACTCCACTAAAAAGAAGCGCGGAAAAAATTAACAGAACCGTGCTATTAATTTTCTGCTGCATTCAATTGACCTTATTTCTTCATTGAATTTGGAAGTTCTTGAATTTTACCAAGCATGTTGTCATAATCTTTCATCATGGTTTTCATGTCATCGGTCATGCCTTTCATATGTTCTTTCATATCTTGGTTCTCCATCATTTTCTTATCCCCCATTATGGTGTTCATTTGATCGAGCATGTTTTTCATGTTCTTTGACATAGCGTTCATGTATTGCATCATACCGGTCATTTGAGAACCCATTCCCATTTGATCTTTTTGGTTCTGCATCATGGAGAGCATTTTACCGCTCTTATCCATGAGTTGACTCATGTGAGACATCATGTTCTGCATGTCACCCATTTTCGCCCCCATATTTTGCATATTCTGCATTTGAGAACCGGTTCCCATATTGTTACCGCTTCCATGTTGATTCTGGGCGGATACCGTGATGCTGAAAATCAATATTACTGAAAGCATCATAGCTGTTTTAGCTAATGATTTAATCGTGTTCATTGTGTTGTTCCTTTATAAATTATTTATGGCATTACTTTACCTTGAAACCGTTTTCTTTTAGATTTTTTTTAGCTCCGGAAAGTGTTACTTCTTTCAAAGTCATTTTACAAAGCGGGCATTTACCGGAGGCATCAGAAACAACATTCCAATCCATCGGGCATTGAAATACTTTTCCGTCTTTGTTTTGATCGATAGCTTTCAAATCTATTTTTCCTTCACGCACGATAGAGGCGGAGACTGCCGTCTTTTCTTTTTCCATCTTCATTTTGCTGTCTTTGTGCATATCGTGCTTCATATCCATTTTCTTTGTTGAATCACCTGACACCGCATTCATTGCTACCACATCTTTTTCCATTCCATCACCGCAGCATGATTTATGCTCTTGTGCAGACAAGTTTGATAGACTGAAAAAAGTTAATCCTGCTGCCATTAAAGAAACAGCAAGAATATTTCGAGATTTTTGTGTGTTCATATTGAACTCCTTTTTATTGATTGTTGGTTGTTATTCTTTAAAAACATTTTACATTTCCATTCCGTTCATTTTATCGGAAGAAGATTTTTTTTGATTTGTTCCCTCATGTTGATTTCCGGTTGGTAAACCGGTTTTAAGTTGACTTTCGGAATCAATCAAAAAGCCTCCGGTCGCAGCAATTTCATCACCTTCATTTAAACCGGAAAGGATTTGATATTTATCTCCGAACCGATTACCGATTTGGACACTGCGCGCTTCGAACATTCCATCACCGGTTTTAACCCAAACCACTGTTCTTTGACCCGCGATAATAACAGCATCTACGGGAACAAGCAGTCCTTGTCCACCGGAAGCGCTGAATATTGTTTCGCCGTACATCTGCGGTTTTAACTTTCCGCCGTTACTTGAAAATTCGCTTCTGACTTTTACTGTTCTTGTTTGTGCATTAACTACCGGATAAATAAAAGTTACTCTGCCATTAAATTCTTGACCGGGATAAGCACGTAAGTGAAGTTTTACCGGACTTCCAATTTTTACATTTGATAAATCGTTCTCATACACTTCAGCAATATTCCAAAGAGTGGAAAGTTCGGCAACGTCATATATAGCTGTACCTTCATTTACGTATGCTCCTTCCTGAACTTTCTTTTCTATCACCGTTCCGCTAATTGGTGAAAAGTATGTTAGCGTTATTTTAATTTCTTTGCTTTGTTCAAGTGTTTGAATCTGTTGCGCCGTCAATCCAAAGAGTTCCAATTTCATCTTTGCCGCAGAAACGAGCGAAGAAGTGGTTGTCCGGTTAGCCAGTGCAATCAAATATTCATTCTGTGCTTGCACTAAATCAGGACTGTAAATTTCAAATAGCGCCTGACCTTTTTTAATATAGTCACCGGTTTTATCAACAAAGAGTTTTTCAATTCTTCCGTTGAATCGCGCTGAAATTGTTTTGCGGTTGTTCTCAACAAAATCCAGGTAGCTGTATGCGGTAATTTGTTCTTGAAGATTTTCTTTCTTCACAACAACAGTCGAAACATTTGCGAGAGCTTGTTTTCTGCTGCTGAGTGTAATCATGTTCGTCATATCTTTATCGGTCGTAGGTTCTTCTTTTTCATCTACAACTTTTTTGATAAGATCCATTCCGCAGATCGGGCAGGCGCCTGGTCTATCCATGTGAACTTGGGGGTGCATTGTGCAAGTCCAATAATCTTTTTGTTTTACAACTTCATGTTCATGCTTTCCTTTATCTTCGGTTTTAGAGCAACCGGCAATGATTAACGATAGCGCTGCCAACGGAATCAATAAATATTTCGTGAAATTCATTTTATTACCTCTATTTATTCTTACAATATTTTTCATTTCGACACCTCGTTATTTTTTAGAGTTGTCCCAACCATCATTTCTATTTCTGCAAGTGACATCTGTGTATCAGCTTTGGACATATAGTAGTTCATTTGCTGCATCAATAACATCCGGTAAGAGTCAATCACGGTTGTAACGCTGGTTTTGTTGTTCTGATAAGCAGATACTTGCGATTCAGCAGCTTTGGTGTAAAGCGGAATTACTTTTTCGTTGTAGAGTTTTGTCAAATCAACAGCAGTGTTATATTTGACAAGAGCGGCTTTTAATTGAGAAGTCATTTCCCGCTGCATATCATTCTTTTCAGATTCAATGCTGTTGATTCCGGCGTAAAGTTCTTCC
>Ga0172369_10000456_pt1 | contig 61375 bp, 44 predicted proteins | sample LakKiv25m_FD_114539 | JGI IMG/M metagenome (GOLD analysis project Ga0172369, IMG submission 114539) | Freshwater microbial communities from Kabuno Bay, South-Kivu, Congo - kab_022012_11.25m | ecosystem: Environmental > Aquatic > Freshwater > Lake | place: Democratic Republic of the Congo...
GGTGCGGAAGAATACGGTTACGTTGTTGCCGATCCTAAAGATCCGAATATTATTTACGGAGGGAAAATTTCTAAGTATGATAAACGGACAGGGCAAACACAAAATATTTCACCTGAAATAGGTCGCGGTGGGAAATATCGTTTTATTAGAACCGCTCCAATTTTGTTCAACCCGGTTGATAATAAAACATTGTACTATGCCGGAAACGTTTTATTTAAAACTTTAGATGGTGGAAACAAATGGGAAATTATCAGTCCGGATTTATCAAGGGAGAATTGGGATATACCGGCAAGTGTTGGCATTTATATAAAAGACGAAATGAAAACAATGCCGAGACGCGGAGTTATTTATACTGTGGCGCCATCTTACGTTGATATAAATACAATCTGGTGCGGAACGGATGATGGTTTGATTCATGTTACAAAAAACGGCGGGAAGACCTGGAAAAATATTACTCCGCCGGAAATTACAAGCTGGTCTAAAGTTTCTTTGATGGATGCAAGCCATACAGATGTCAATACTGCTTATGCTGCTGTTAACCGTATCCGTTTGGATGATATGCGGCCGCATATTTATAAAACTAAAGATGGCGGTAAATCCTGGAAAGAAATTGTAAAAGGATTGCCCTATGCACCGATCAATGTTGTAAAAGAAGATCCGATTAGAAAAGGATTACTTTTTGCCGGAAGTGAAACAGCAGTTTACTTCTCTATTGATGACGGAGAAAATTGGCAATCATTAAGATTAAATATGCCGGCAACATCAATTAGAGATTTAATAATTAAAGATGATGACATTGTTGTTGCCACTCATGGTAGAAGTTTTTGGATATTGGATGATATAACTCAGCTTCGTCAGCTAAGTGAGGAATCAAAGTCATTGAATGCAATTTTGTTTAAGCCGCAAAATGCATATCGTGTTAGATGGAATATGAATACCGATACACCTCTTCCCCAAGAAGAACCTGCAGGACAAAATCCGCCGGAAGGTGCTATCATAAATTATTATTTAAGTAGTAATGCAAATATTATTAGTCTTGAAGTTTTAGATTCAAAGGGAACTGTTGTTCGAACATATACTGATAAAGACACTTTATATAAAATTCCGAATTTAAATATTCCGCTTTACTGGATTCGCCCTCAGCAAATTCTTTCGGCAGAAGCTGGCTCGCACAGATTTATGTGGGATATGAAATATACACCTCTTAACATTCCGCCATCTTATCCAATGTCCGCAATCTATAAAAACACTGCGCCACACCCGATATCACCATGGGTAATGCCCGGCTCTTATACTGTTAAACTAACTGTGGATGGGAAAGAATTTACTCAATCATTAAATATTGAAATGGATCCAAGAGTAAAGACGAGCATAAAAGATTTACAGCTTCAGCATGATTTAAGTTTAGCTTGTTATATGAATATAAAAAAATGTAGGGTAGTGTTAAAAGAAATTGCCGAAAAGAGAGATGGGAAGTTTTCTGATATCGAAAAAGAATTTGCAAGGTATGCGAGAACATTCTCTTCGTTACACAATTTACTACAACAGAGTGATATGCCTCTAACTTCTCAAATGATTTCGTCTTTGAAAGAATCTGAAGAAGGATTTAAGGATATTTGTACTAAATGGAATTTGAAATAAATGATGAGCATTAAAAAATTATTTTTTGTAACAAATATAGTTCTCTTTGTCTCAGGCTCATCGTTATTTTTTTATGCGCAAACCCAGAGTACTATTTTTCAGTTAAAGAATTCAGAAGTGACTTCAATTCCATTACCGCCGGTATTATTATCACCTTCTAATTCTGCTACAGAAGTTTCAATAACGCCTCAATTAAGTTGGAGATCATCAACCGGAGCTACCTCTTATCAAGTTCAAATTTCCACTCTTTCTTCTTTTAATAGTACAATCTTTAATCAAAGCGGAATAAGCGGTACTTCAATATCTGTAAATACTTCTTTATCGGAAGGGACTATTTATTATTGGCGAGTAAAAGCATCGAATGCTGATGGTTCAGGTAATTGGTCATCGAAGTGGAGCTTTACTACAACTATAAATGAAACAAGAATTCCTACTTTAGATTTTTCAGGATTGAGGTGGAATGTAAGTAAGGGATTCAGTGGACCAGGACCGAATAATTGGTTTAATGGAATAAAAAGCGTCTGGATTGATAGTTTAGGAAAACTTCATCTTGCCATTAGAAAAATTGGTGCAAATTGGTATTGTTCAAGTATTACTGCCCAGGATACTATGGGTTATGGAGAATATTCTTTTTCACTTTCAAGTGATGTTGAACTTTATGATCCCAACATTGTTGTTGGATTATTTATTTACGAAAATGATACAAAAGAAATTGATATTGAATTTTCAAGATGGGGTGAGATTACCAGCAATCCCGGCTGGTATGTAGTGCAGCCTGCTTCTTCAGGAACTTCAACTTCTTTTTCACTGAACCTTCAAGGTAGGTCATCAACTCATAAATTTACTTGGACCAAGGGAAATGTAAAATTTCAAAGTTTTCTTTCGTCGGGTGAATTAATCAAAGAATGGACTTATAAGGGTTCAAACATGCCGGTCCCAAATCAAATGAAACCACATATTAATTTTTGGTTGATGTCGGGATTAGCACCAATGAATTTAAGTGATGCTGAACTTATCATAAGTAATTTCAAATATATTCCGTCTATATTATTAGATGTTGATTCTAAGGAAAATGCAAAACCAGCAAAGTTTCAACTATTTCAAAATTATCCGAATCCTTTTAATCCAAGTACAGTAATCAGTTATCGGTTATCAGTTATCAGTAAAGTCACTTTAAAAGTTTATGATGTTCTCGGTAGGGAGATTTCAACACTTGTTGATGAAGAACAACAACCCGGTTCTTACAATTCCCAATTCTCAATTCAAAATTCTCAATTACCTAGCAGCATTTATTTTTATAGACTTCAAGCCGGGGAATTTTCACAAATGAAGAAAATGATTTTACTGAAATAATTTTCCTTTCTTACATTAACCTGACTTCTAGTATTTTATGGAATTAATTACTCAGTAGATTTTTTAATATAGATTAACAAAAAACCCAACTACTTCTGTAATTGGGTTTTATTTTGTACCGGAGGCCGGACTCGAACCGGCACCTGGTGTGAGCCAGACTGGATTTTGAGTCCAGCGCGTCTACCAATTCCGCCACTTCGGCATTTGATTTTTAATTTTGCACGCCAAATCTAAATCATATTTACTTTTATAGCAAGAAATCGAACAGATAAATGTTTAACTTTGCGTATAAAATTGTTCAGTAATCTATTAAAAGAATATGGAAGAAATAAAAGACACAAATAAGAATCCGGCTGAAAACAAATCCAAAAATTTTATCTACGAAATTATAGATGAAGATTTAAAAAAAAATAAATGGGGAGAAAAAATTATTTGTACTCGTTTCCCTCCCGAACCGAATGGGTATCTTCATATTGGTCATGCAAAATCAATTTGCCTTAATTACGGAATTGCTCGTGACTACAAAGGGAAATTCAATTTACGTTTTGATGATACTAATCCTGAAAAAGAAGAACAAGAATATGTAGATTCTATCATAGAAGATGTAAAATGGCTTGGAGCGGATTTTGAAGATCGTATTCTTTATGGCTCGGATTATTTTGAGCAGATGTATAAATGGGCTGTTGATCTTATCAAAAAAGGGAAAGCTTATGTTGATGATCTTAATGCAGATGAAATACGTTCTTCCCGCGGTACATTAACAGAAGCCGGTAAGGAATCTCCATTCCGGAATAGAAGCATTGAAGAAAATCTTGATCTTCTTGAAAGAATGCGTAAAGGCGAATTTCCAAATGGCTCAAAAACTTTGCGTGCTAAAATTAATATGTCTTCACCAAACATAAATTTACGCGATCCGATAATGTATCGAATAGTTCACGATGAACATCACCGTCAAGGGAACAGATGGTGCATCTATCCAACATATGATTGGGCTCACGGACTTGAAGATGCGATTGAAGGTATAACGCATTCCGTATGCACGCTTGAATTCGAAAACCATCGTCCTCTGTACGATTGGTTTTTAGATGAACTTGGAATTCATCATGCCCAGCAAATCGAGTTTGCGAGACTCAATTTAACTTATACTGTAATGAGCAAAAGAAAACTTTTACAACTCGTTAAAGAAAATTATGTAGATGGTTGGGATGATCCCCGAATGCCGACGGTAAGCGGATTTAGGAGAAGAGGTTATACACCGGAATCTATCCGGAATTTTGCAGAGATAATAGGCGTAGCAAAACGCGATGCACTTACTGATATTGCTCTGCTTGAGTTTGCGATTAGAGATGATTTGAATAAACATGCACAGAGAGCAATGACCGTTTTACATCCGCTTAAAGTCGTTATAACAAATTATTCGGGAGAAGAAGAACTCGACGGAGTGAATAATCCTGAAGATCCGTCTATGGGAATTAGAAAGATTCCATTTACAAATGAAATTTATATAGAGCAAACAGATTTTACGGAAGCCCCCCCGAAAGGTTATCATCGTTTAATTCTGGGTGGAGAAGTACGATTACGTTACGCTTATATTATTAAATGTGAAGAAGTGATTAAGAATGATAAAGGTGAAGTAACAGAACTCCGCTGTACTTACGATCCCGATACAAGAAGCGGAACCGGCAACAGCAAAAAGAAAGTTAAAGGAACAATTCATTGGGTTTCTGCAAAGCACGCAATTGAAGCTGAAGTCCGTTTGTACGATAGATTATTTACTGTTGAATCGCCTGATTCTGATAAAGAAAAAAGTTTTTTAGATTTTATGAACCCTAACTCATTGGAAATTATTCCCAACGCTTTGATCGAACCATTTGTTAAACATTCAAAGAAGGGTAACCGTTTTCAGTTTGAGCGGCATGGATATTTTTGTGTTGATACAAAATTCACTTCAAATGAAAAATTAGTTTTTAATAGAACTGTTACTCTGAAGGATAGTTGGGGTAAAATAAATCAATAACATTTTACTACCCAAGTTATAGCCGGATTTTTTTAATATGAGGGGAGAAAAATGATGTTATTTCATAATAAATTTCGAATTGAATCAACAAGATTGAAGAATTGGAATTATTCTAATCCATGGTGGTATTATGTTACAATAAACACAAAAGACCATAAAAAATATTTTGGAAAAGTTGACAGTGGAAAAATGGTTTTAAATGAATTAGGCATAGTTGCAAAAAGATATTGGGAAGAAATACCAATACATTCTCCTAATGTGGAAATAGATTATTTTGTAACAATGCCGAATCATTTGCACGGTATTATTATAATAAATCCAATTTCGGAAATCAAAAATGTAGAGACGCCCGATCGGGCGTCTCTACTAAAACCAATACTCGGTTCAATTGTAAATCAATTTAAAGGATCAGTAAAACGCTGGGCAAATAAAAATGATTATTCTTCTTTCACATGGCAGACACGATTTTATGATCGAATAATTCGCAACGGAAAAGAATTATTCAAGATTAGAAAATATATTGTTGATAATCCTATAAAATGGGAAATTGAGAAAGAGTTACTGGAAAATATTGAACTATAAAACAAATTTTTATAATATCATTTTTATGAATGAAAACAGTTCCGATAAAGAGTCTCCTAAGAAAGAAAAAGAAATAATCTTTAACGTACACGAATCTACCCCCGATCCCATAATCGAATTAGATGTTGTAGCGCAATCAATAACAGATCTTAAAGAAACCAAAGAAGCTCTCCGGGAAAGTGAAGAGAAATACAGAATGGTATTTTCTAATGTCCCGCTTGGCATTCTCCATTTCGATTCAACCGGAAAAATCACAGCATGTAATGATAATTTTATCAGTATAAGCGATTCGAAGAGAGAAACAATTATTGGTGCGTTACTATCCGAAGCTTTAGATATTAATATGGTATCGGCAATCGAGCATACACTTGCCGGAACGATAGGGCATTACGAAGGGGAATATTTATCTAAAACTTCAGGTAAAATTACGCCTGTTAGAGTAAACTTTGCGCCAATCATTCTTGATAACGGAACTATCAGCGGCGGTGTGGGAATATTCGAAGATATAACCGAGCGCAAACAAATCGAACGAATTTTTTTCCATGATATATTAAATACTGCCGGCAGTTTAAATAATATGCTTGAGATAATTGATGATGAAACATTGAGTGATGTTGAAAGGAAAGAGTTAATGAAAGTATTAGATGAAATTGCAAAAAGAATAATTGATGAAATAGTGACACATCGCCACCTTGTATCATCCGAAAAAAGTAAGATCAAATTGAATATTCAAAAGATCAACTCGATCAATTTTCTTAGACGAATGTATGATTCATTTAATCACCAGGACATTTTAGGGAATAAATTATTGCTGATATCCCCGGAAGGAATAAGTGCTGAAATTGAAACCGATGAAACTTTGCTTGGTAGAGTTGTTAGCAATATGATCAAGAATGCCGTCGAAGCTTCTTCCGAGGGTGAAACAATTACATTGAACTGTGGTGTTCGTAATGGTATGGTTTTCTTTTCAGTTCATAATCAGTCAATTATACCCGAAGACATTCAACCGCAATTATTCAATCGTTCCGTTTCTACAAAGGGTGCCGGGCGGGGAATTGGAATTTACAGTATGAAATTTCTTACCGAAAAATATTTGAATGGAATAATCTCTTTCACATCAACAAAGAAAAACGGAACTACTTTCGAAGTAAGTTATCCTCAAAAATTTGTAGGCAACACTCAATCTATTTGATTTTTTCCAATGCTGTATCAATTCTCTTAACTACTTCTTCCTTACCAAGAATTGTAACTATGTCAAAAACTCCCGGGCCGGTGCTGGTTCCCGAAATGGCAAGACGGAGGGGGTGAATAAGTTTTCCTTTACCAATATTAAATTCTGTTGCAACATTAGTGAGCTCAAGTTCGAAATCTTCTTTGATAGGATTACGAAGACTGGTAAATGCATTGCGGATTTTTCTTAAATGATTTGGAGTTTCGGAATTCCAGTTCTTCTCAATAGATTTTTGTTCATACTCCATTGGTGCGGTATAGAAATATTGGCAGTTAGTTATAAATTCTTTAATAAAACTTACTCGCTCTTTCATTGCTCCAATGATTGATAAGAGAAATTCATCAGAATAATTTTGATTACTGAATTCTGATTTCTGAATATTTTCTTTCAGCATCGTAAGAATTTCATTGTTGGTTTTTTTTCTAAGATGTTCTGCATTTAACCAATTTAGTTTTTCGATATCGAATACGGCACCGGATTTGTTAACCCGTTCTAATGAGAAATTTTCAATCAGTTCATTCATTAGATAAAATTCTTTATCGTCTCCCGCGTTCCAGCCTAATAAAGCAACAAAGTTAACAAGGGCTTCTTTTAAAAAACCTTTTGCTCGGTAGTCTTCTACGGCGACGTCGCCTTGTCTTTTACTCAATTTGGATCTATCAGGATTCAATAATAACGGTAGATGTGCAAAGATTGGCCTATCCCATCCGAACGAATCATATAACAATACATGTTTGGGAGTTGATGAAAGCCATTCTTCGCCACGGATAACATGGCTAATTTCCATTAAATGATCGTCAACAACATTTGCAAAATGATAAGTAGGGTAGCCGTCGCTTTTTATCAATACTTGATCGTCAACATTATTACTATCAAATTCAACATGGCTGCGAATAATATCATCAAAAATAATTTTTTGGCTCGGTCTAACGTTTAAGCGAACGACAAACGGAATTTTGTTTGCAATATTATTTTCGATCTGACTTTTACTAAGTAATAAACAGTGCTTGTCGTATTTTGCTTGAGGAAGTTTTTGCTTTTGTTGTTCCTTTTTTAATTCTTCAAGACGTTCTTGGGTGCAAAAACAATAATAAGCATCTCCTCTAATAATTAATTCTTGTATATATTTTTGATACATATCGAGGCGTTGAGATTGTAAATATGGTCCGAAATTACCACCAACTTGCGGTCCCTCATCAAAATCCAATCCGCACCATTTTAAAGCTGAAATCAAATTTTCAACAGCACCTTCTACATAGCGGCTGCGGTCTGTATCCTCTATTCTCAATACAAATTTACCGTTGTTCTTTCTTGCAAATAAATAATTATAAAGAGCGGTTCTAAGACCGCCCACATGCAAATATCCTGTAGGACTAGGGGCAAATCGGACACGAACGGACTTCACTAATTCTCCTTTTGAAATGTCTTGTTACAAATATAAAAAAGTTAATCTGTTTCTTATAATAATTAGATTGAAATGAGACAAAGAACTGAACTTAGCTTTGTGATAGTTATCATTATCTATTTTCTTTTCGATAAAAAATTCATAAGTTGATTTGTAGTTACAATGAATAATGATTGGATTCCCTCTTCTCCGGTTATTAAATAAAAAGCTCAGCTTTTCTTTAATATATATTCTAAAATAAATCGAAGGAGGAGGGATGAAGAAACATATTTGGTTTTATTTTATCGTTGTTAGTCTTTTTGCACTTTTTATGGCATCAAGCTGCAAAAAAGATGAAAATCCAAGCGAACCAAACAGCAACAATCCCCAAGCACAAAATTACGGTCTACTTCTTGGCAGAGTTCAAAATGAATCCGGAACACTGTTAGGTTCTGTTAGCGTAACTATTCAAGGCAAAGTAGTACAGACTAATGAACAAGGTTGGTTTAGTGTTTCAGAATTAACAGCCGGGACAAAAAAACAAGTTTCGTTTTCTAAGTCTGGATATTTGTCAACTTATAAAGTAGTTGATATAAATACTGGTCAGAGTTCATTTATTGATGCAACTTTATCAACAGCACCGCCTACTCAGACCGTAACCAGTACAGGCGGCTCAATAACTCCTACCGGCGGCGGTCAGATTACTTTTCAATCCGGTTCATTCACTGATTCGAACGGCAATCCATTTTCAGGTCCTGTAATGGTTTCAGCAAAATATTTTGATCCTACAGGTTCAACATACAATCAAGTATTTCCGGGTAATTTTTCTGGCGTAACTCAATCCGGTGCAGAAGCTACGTTTCAATCATTTGGATTTATTGATGCCAATCTAAAATCAACAAGCGGTTCTACAATTAAATTAGCAAGCGGTAAAGCCTCAACACTTACAATTCCTATTCCAACATCAATGCAAAGTTCCGCCCCGGCTACCATACCTATGTGGTATTATGATACTACTGCTGCAACTTGGAAAGAAGAAGGAGTGGCAACAAAAAATGGCAACAATTATGTAGGCACTGTTACACATTTTACCTCATGGAATTGGGATCGTATATATGATGTATGTTACATTACAGGTAGAGTAATTGATGGTGACGGCAATCCAATTCAGAATGCTTATGTAACTTGCGATGGTGTTGATTATACGGGTCAGTCCTACAGATACACAGGTTCTGACGGCAGGTTTCAAATTGGTGTACGTGTAAGTTCAACTGTAAAAGTAAAAGCTACAAAAGATGGCACTACTAGCTCGCCAATCACAGTAACAACCCCAACTTCGCAAGGTGGAACAAAAGATATAGGTGATATTGTTTTAGCGCCTCCAATTGCAACAATAACATTAACATGGGGTGCAACTCCTTATGATGTTGACAGCCATTTATATATTCCGACCTATAATTCACTAGGTCCAGGGCATGTTTACTGGAGTTCAAAAGGAACTGCGACCAGCTATCCGTACGCTAATCTAGATACTGATGATAGGAATGGCTATGGTCCCGAAGTTGTAACAATTTACAGAAAATTCCTCGGAACATATAAATATATAGTTCATAATTATTCTGGTGAAAGTTCAGCACCGTTAACAGGATCCAACGCTAAAGTTACTTTAATAATTGGTGGTTCACTTTATGCATATAATATTCCAACAAGTAATCCTAATGGTTATAATACTTGGCGTGTATTCGAATTAGTTATTTCTTCATCGGGAGGAGTAACAATTAATACTATAAATGATTTCCAGCCGAGTACAACTTCATTGCCCAAAATGACTTTGCAGAAAAAATAATTTCAGAAATCATTTTTCAAAAAAAGTCCCGCAAAAGCGGGACTTTTTTTATCAGAAATTATTTTAACAATGATTAGGCGGAAACATTTGTATAGTATTTCACTTTGTCAATGAATTCTTTACTGTCAATTGGTTTGGGTATATAATCCGTTGCGCCGGATTCCAAACATTTTTCACGGTCGCCTTTCATAGCAAATGCTGTTAAAGCAATTATAGGAACTTCCCGATAATCCGGCATCTCGCGGATCTTTTCAGTTGCTTCAAAGCCGTTCATTATAGGCATCTGCATATCCATCAAGATCAAATTAAATTTTTCTTGATGAGCCATTTTAACGGCGTCTTCTCCGTTTTCAACAACTACAACATTTTCAAAATTATTTTTCTTTAGCAACCGAGTAACAATTATTTGAGAATGTTTATAATCTTCTGCTAATAATATTTTGATTACGTTATCCTTGTGCATTACTTCTTCAACAGGAGGAGGAGTTTCGTAACGGTTGATCATTACATTTATAGTATCGGCTAAATCTTCAATATTCGTTGATCTCTTATCCAGCAGTTCCTCAAATAATCCTTCAATCTTATAAAGGTCCTCTCTGTAATTTTCTTTACCTGTATAAATAATAATAGGGAGATGGGCAAACTTTTTATCTGACTTAATAAGTTTGATCAATTCAAATCCGTTTGGTGCAGGCATATCAAGATCAACAATGGCAAGATCAATATCTTTATCTTTAATTCTATCCATAACCTTTGCGGAGACATTTTCTGCTATTGCAATAAATCCTGCAGACTCAATTGCTTGTTTAACTAAATTTAAAGTCGGTTCATCATCATCAACACAAAGAACATTTGAATTTTTTCTGAGTTTATAACTAGTTAAAACTTCAACAAGGTAATTGTAATTAATAGGCTTAATAAAATATTCAACAGCGCCCATCATAAATGCTTTTTGTTGTTCCGGTTCAATTGAACAAACAATAACCGGTGTATTTTTTGTCTGCGTATTATCATGAAGCTTCTTTAATAATTCGAGACCGTTGATATTCGGAAGTTCAATATCTAAAATGATTGCCAGTAACGCTTCTTTGTTAATAACACCAAATGCCTGTTCTTCAGTACTTACAATTGTCGGGTTATAGCCCCATTTAGTAAGATAATTTGTCAGAAGCTTCGATGTGGCATAATCATCCTCAATAACAAGAACTTTATTCACCGAAGTTGGTTTGGGTAATTGTGAGATACCGTTTACTATATCAGCCATTACTTCTCCATTAATAGTGAATATGAATGTAGTACCTTTTCCAGCCCCACTTGTTGTTGAAATTTCTCCGCCTAAATATTGTACGTATTTTTTTACTAATGTTAAACTCAGTCCTGTTAAAGGTGAGTTTTTAAATACTTCCATTTGAAAAAGAGTAAATGGATCGAATAGTTTATCAATAATCTTATTCTCTATTACAGTCCCGGTGTCAGATATAACAAATTTTACTAAATTATTTTGTATGACAGAAGCATTAACTGAAATTTCACCTTTTGTTGTAAGATTTGTTGAGACAAAAAGTAAACTGCTTAATATATAACGAAGTTTCTGGTCATCTAATATCACAGATTTATTTAATGTTTTATCAACAGTAACCGAAAAAGTAATTTTACGATTACCAAGATTTCTTTTAAATAATTCTACAATCTCATTAATAATCGGAACTAGATCTACACTTTTTTGATTTCTTGAAACTGAGTTAGACTCAATTTTAGAAATTTCATTAAGATCATTAATGTTCAAAAGTATATTCTGTGCGTTCTTTTTAAGTGAAGTAACATTTTCATGCTGTAAGGAGGAGGTCAAATTTATTAAGTTATTTGAACTAGTCTTCAGTTCATTAGTAGTCTCAGTAACAATTCTAGCAAGGGAAGCAGTGGAATGTTTTGTCCCGCCGCGTTTTTCTAACCATATTAAAATTAATGATGAAATAAGCTGGATAGCTTTTTCTAAGTTGTCTTTATCGTTTTGTTTTACCGTAATCTTCTTCGCTATTTTGATCATCATCTTATCTAAATCTGAGAGAGTGATCAAATAACATCCTTCATTGCTAGGGTTGTCCGAAATATGAATAGAACAATTGCTATCAAGAATTAAAGTATTGTTTTGAACTCCGGAGAAATGTTTACAGTTAGGACAAATGAATGAAGTTCCTTTGAGCTGATTTTTCTTAACACCGGCGGATTTACCTATCGGATGAAAAGAATTGTTTTCACCAATAGAAAAAAGAGCAGCACCTGTTAAGTCAAAATCGTTGGAAAGAAAATTACATATCTCATCCGGTAAAAATTCATCACCACGGCGAGCATATTCAGAAAGTTCACTTAACTTAATTAATAGATCTAATTTAGCTCCGGTCAAAGTAAGCTCACTATAAAAAATTATTGAAATTGTTCACAGATTCTAAACTGAAAATAACCATTTTATTGAAGACTTGAAAATGCCATGAGGAATTAACTCTAATCTCTTTCAAGTTCAATGACCTCAAAGGTTATCTAGAAAGTAGTCAGTTATTTTGTAATAAAGTTGAAGCGCATCTTTTCCACCAACTCCATGTCCTGAACCAATATATGGATAATAATCTAACGGTTTATTTAGCTCGGAACATTTCTTTGCAAATAAAAGTGTGTTTTGCCAAACTACAGTTGGATCGCTTGTTCCATGAACTAACAAGAGTTTTCCTTTCAGGTTGTCAACATAATTAAGCAAACTTGCTTCTTTGTAACCATCAGGATTTGTTTGAGGAGTATCCATATACCTTTCTCCGTACATTACTTCATAAAATTTCCAGTCAATAACAGCACCACCGCAAGCCCCAACTTTGAAAGCGCCGTTTGTTCTTAACATTAATGATGTCGTCATAAATCCGCCGTAGCTCCAACCGTAAACTCCGAAACGATTTCCGTCGACATAGGGGAGCGATTTTAAATAATTAACGCCTATCATTTGATCTTTAACTTCATTCGTTCCCAGGTGACGAAAAATTGCTTGCTCAAAATCTAAACCTCTGTTGGCCGAACCCCTATTATCCAAAGTGAAAACAATGAAACCTTTCTGTGACATCAGATAAAACCATAGAAAATATCTTCCGGCACCAAAAGAGTTTGTCACTTCTTGATCATGTGGTCCACCATATACATAAACAATAACAGGATATTTTTTAGTCTGATCAAAATTTGGCGGTGTAATCATCCTGCAATACAGTTCGGTTCCTTCATCATTTTTTATACTGAATATTTTTGTGTTTCCTATTTTATAATCTTTATACGGATTATCTGTTGCAAGTAGATTCCTGACTAATTCACCTTTTTTGCTCAGAAGATTAATTAAACGAGGTGTTGTTACATTGGAATAGGTGTCAATAAAATATTCTGAATTTGAACTTGGGTTTACATTATGAGTACCGCTGTCCTTAGTTAGATGATCCATTTTTCCATTTTCAAGATTTACGCGGTAAAAATGTTTTTCTAACGGACTTTCTTTAGTTGCTGTTATAAAAATATTTTTCCCGGATTTATCAAATCCGTTAAATGATAATACAACCCAGTTGCCATCAGTAACTTGTTTAATTAAATTTCCTTCAACATCATAAAGATAAATATGATTATATCCGTCTCTTTGTGATTCCCAAATAAAATTTTCATTAGAATTTGGTAGGAAGACTATTGGATTGAGCGGTTCGACATATTCGTTATCTTTTTCTTCAAACAAAACTTTCTTCAATTCACCTGTTGCAATATCGTACTTCTTCATTTGCATGTAATTCTGATCTCTATTTAGATGAGCAATGAAAAGTGTTTTTTCATCCGGAGACCAAGCAAGATTAGTTAGATATTGATCAAGAGGTTCGCCCGTTTTTAACCAAGTTGTTTTCCCGGTTTTGATTTCATAAATACCAACTGTAACATGATGACTTGTTTGCCCGGCCATTGGGTATTTAATATACTTTAAGCGAGCAGGTGTATAAGTAAGATCAACTAAGGGATAATCTGTAACCATAGTTTGGTCCATACGATAGAATGCTATGAAATTATTATTTGGTGACCAAAAAATTCCGCCGTTAATTCCGAATTCATTCCGGTGTACTGATTGTCCGTTAACAATATTTGTATCTTTATCAGCAGTGATTTGAATATTTTGAGTATCACTAAGGTTAAGAAATAGATTATTTTCTTTTGTATACGCAACTAATTTTTTATTTGGTGAAAGTGTTTGATTATCGGCTCCGTCAGGAATTGAATTTACTTTTGTAAGTTTCTTAAATCTTATGTTGAAGGAATAATAATTTAATCCGTTCCAGAAATAAAATTCATCGGCCGATACCCAACTAATAGGGGGTATTGAAGAAAGTGGTTTCTCGTTTTGTTTAGTGAAATAGGAATTTAATTCAGTCAACTTAAGCAGAGTATCTATTTTAGTACTTTTTGGTGATGAAACTAATAAAATAGATTTTTCTCCCATTCCTTCAGTCCAAGCAAAATTGTCTGTATTTGGAATCCAATTAAGTTGTCTCATACCGGATAATGCCGATCTGTTAAATGAACCTTGAACAACATCTTCTACTGTAAAAAATTTTTCTTGGGAAATTATTTGAGTTGAAATTACAAACAATAAAAGAACGAACATTTTTAAGGGTCTCATGTAAATTCTCCAATATCAGTATTTATTATGATTATATGTTTAAAATAAAAAAGGGGTTTGAAAACCCCTTCGAAAAGTTATTTCTTATTGTTATTCAGACTCGCTCTATGAACCAATATATTGTCAATCAATTTATATTCTTTTGCTTCTTCAGCATTTAGAAAATAATCACGGTCACAATCTTTAGTAATCTGGTCAAAAGTCTTTCCTGTGTGTTCAACAAGAATCTTATAAAGTGTTTCTCTGGTCTTTATCATTTCCTTCGCGTGGATTTCTATATCTGTAGTTTGCCCTTGCAATCCGCCAACCCAAGGCTGATGAATCATAATTTTAGAATTTGGTAGGGAAGAACGTTTTCCCGCTTCACCACCTGCAAGCAGAACGGCGCCCATACTTGCAGCTAATCCAACACATATAGTTGAAACTTTTGAGCGGACATATTTCATTGTATCATAAATTGCAAGTCCCGCCGATACACTTCCGCCCGGAGAATTTATATAAAGATAAATGTCTTTATCAGGATCTTCAGCTTCAAGAAAAAGTAATTGTGCTATTGTTAAGCTTGCAATATGATCGTCAATTGCTGTTCCGAGGAATATGATTCGTTCTCTTAACAAACGAGAAAAAATATCCATTCCTCTTTCTCCGCGGCCAGTTTGTTCAATTACATAGGGAACAAGCTGATTATAAATTTCAAATTTTTGATTCAATTGATCTTGTGTAAGAATATTATGCTTCATTTGATTTTCCCTTTTTCTCTTTAATTTTTTCTTCAGCATCAACTTCTTTGATCTTAGTTTGTTCTTTCAAGAACTTAATTACTTTTTCTTCGAGTAACATTTCAGAACGGTTTGAGTCTTTATAATATTTTACAAGTTTTGCTACAGAAATACCAATAGTTTCGGCTTCCTTCTTAGCTAATTCTTCTAGTTCTGAATCTTCGACTTTGATATTTTCAGCTTCGGCAAGATTCTCCAAAATGATCTGCCATTTAGCATTCCAATCGGCTCTAGGTTTATAGTACTCAGCAACAGCATGTTCATCGAAGTTTGGCATTTTGTAGCGTTTAGAATTTTCTCTTTCCAATTCAACCATTCTTTTATGAACTGAACTAACATAGCCGGGAGGGGGAGTGAAGTCATTATTCTTTACAATTTCACCAAGTAAGTTGTTAGTAAAAATTTCCTCAGATTGTTTGATGTAGTAATCCTCAATATTTTTTTTGAGGAATGAATTAAGCTCTTCCGGAGTAGCAGCTTTATCACTCGAGATTTTTTTTATAATTGCTTCTGTGAGTTCAGGTTTAACTTGTTTCTCTATCTTAACAACATCGGCTACATAATTGAACTCCTCTTTATGGAGTTCCTCACCGTGGTAATGTTCATCGGTAAAAATAAAATTGAATGATTCACCGACTTTTTTACCTTGTGCATTTTCTTTTATCTGGGGATTAACTTTTTCATCAGTTAAGTCAATGACCATATTTTCACTTCGGTGCCCAATCATAGGTACACCCTGGGCATCATTCCTTTGCAGGTTAACTGTAATTCTAAAACTTGTGCTTTCTATTTTATCGGCAGTTTCGAATTTAAAATACGGTTTTAATAAGAAATCAATTTCTCGTTCAACTTCACCATTTTTTATTTTGAAGATTGGCTTATCAATTTCTAAATTTTTATAATTTTTAAGATCGAGTTTTGGTTTTATTTCATACTTAACCTTAAAGGCTAATTTAGTTCCGGGGACAAAATCAAGGTCCATCATTTGTGGTGTACTAATAGGTTTTAAATTTTGTTGATCAACAGCATCCCAAAATTTTTTATTTGCGATTTTCTCACTTGCTTTATATTCAATAGCTTCACCATAAAGTTTTTTAATCATTCCCATTGGCGCTTTTCCTTTTCGAAAACCGTCTATGGTAATGGTCTTTCTTTCTTCATTATAAGCATCATTGATTTCCAGAAGAATTTCATCATAATTTAAGTTTACTTCGATTTCTTGCTGAGAATCTGATAGTTGATTTACTTTAATATCCAAAAATACCTCGTTGTTGTAGTGTTTTAATAAGTAATTAGTGCGAGACGGGGGACTCGAACCCCCACATCTCTCGATACTAGATCCTAAGTCTAGCGCGTCTGCCAATTCCGCCAGTCTCGCATTGGGCTCGCAAAATTAGTTAAATGATAAGAAAAAACAAAGAAAGCGATTTTGATACTTATTTCAATTAGTAATAACAAAAGAAAAAGGAGAATTTCTTATATTAGATTTAATAAATGTTAATGATAAGGTATGGAAAATCTAATTGGTAAAATGATTGAGAATTATCGAATTGTCTCTGTTTTGGGAAAGGGAGGAATGGGGATTGTTTATAAAGCTTTTGACACAAAGCTTGATAGATATGTTGCAATTAAGATGTTAAACTCCCAAGTGCTAGATAAAGAAAGATTCATTGAAAGATTTAAGCGCGAAGCTAAGAATCATGCTAAACTATCCCATCCCAATATTGTAACGGTACACGGTTTTATTGAATATTCAAATCTGCTTGGTATTGTGATGGAATACGTAGAAGGTGAAAGTCTTGAAAAAGTTATTGAACGTCAGGGCAGATTTAATTTATATGATGTGATCTATATAATCAAGCAATTACTGCTCGGTATTGGTTACGCACATTCAAAAGGATTTATTCATAGAGATATTAAACCGTCAAATATCATTTTAAATAAAGAAGGTATAACTAAAATAATGGATTTCGGTATTTCGAAATCACTTGTTGAAAATAATATGACTAAGACAGGTTCAAAAATTGGTACTGTCTATTATATGAGTCCTGAACAAGTACGTGGTGAAGAAGTAACAAATAGAAGTGATATTTACTCGATTGGATGTACGACGTATGAAATGATTGTTGGTCAACCTCCATTTGATTATCAAAGTGAATATGAAGTTATGGATAGTCATCTTAAGAAATCAGCACCAAGAGTTTCTGAAAAGATGACTGGAATTCCAGAGCAAGTTGATAAAATTCTGCTCAAAGCGATGGAAAAAATTCCAATGAATAGATACAGTTCTTGTGAAGAAATGTTCAATGAAGTTCAAGAATTAGATAAACATGTTGCTAAATTGTATACAAGCTATTTCAACAGATCGAAACCACGCTCCAAAAGATATAAGATATTTGCCGCATCAGCATTTGTAGGATTTACACTTCTGATGATTGCGCTTTCTTATTTTGTTTATAATCAAGTGAATGCTCTAATAACATCTAACCAGTTAGATAAATTTAAGAAATATAGTATCCAGCAACTCTTTTCATCAGAGGGTAAACAATTTAAATTCAGTGAAATTACCAAAATTGAAAACGGCGTTCAGAATAATTTAAATTCACTTTTTTTTTCAAGCGAGAAATTTGCAGCAGCTGTTGGTGATTCTGGAACTATTATTACTTCATCTGATAATGGGAAAACATGGATTAGTAAAAACCTTAAGCGAGCAATTCCATTAAGCGATATTTATCTATTCCCCAATGGAAGATCCTTAATTGTTGGTGATTCATCTTCTCTACTTTTGGGAATTAATAACCTTGATTCTCTTCAATCTATACCACTTGAAAAAGGCTATAAATATTTTAAGGTTAAATTTCTTGATAATAATATAGGCTTCATTACTGGCAATAAAGGACTAATTTTAAAGTCTACAAATGGTGGGATCAATTGGAATAAAGTAACGACAAACGTAAATGAAATTATATTTGATTTTTCCTTTTTTGATTCAAAAAGAGGATTTGCTGTAGGTTGGGATGGAACTATACTTTCAACTACAGATGGCGGTAATTCATGGAATAAAGTTGAAACTTCTTTAACTGATAATTATTTGAAATCTATTGATCTTAGAGAAAATGGATATGGATTGATTGTGGGTGGAAACGGTACAATACTCTGGTCAACAAACTATGGTAATTCGTGGGAAAGAATCGAGACTAAATTGACTACAGGATTTCAGAAAGTAGAATATATTTCGGAAGATCATGCTATAATTATTGGCAACTTAGGTACCATTTTAATTTCTAAGGATAAGGGAGAAAATTGGAATCTTGTCGAATCTCAAATATCATCTAATATGAATTGCCTATCAATTAGTCCAATGGGACAGATATTTATTGCTGGTGTAAAAGGAATGATGTTTAAAATTCAATAGGATATTTTTTGGATAAATTTGTAATAACTGGTGGAAAAAAGCTCAGCGGTACTGTAGAGGTAAGCGGCGCAAAAAATTCAGCTTTAGCTCTAATGCCCGCAACTCTCCTTAATTCTGGCACAAATGTAATTACCAATACACCTGAGGTAAGTGATATTTATACAATGATTAAATTGCTTAATCATCTTGGTGTTAAAATACAATTTAATGATTATACATTAACTTTAGATACAAACCAAATTATAAATCAGACTGCACCCTATGAACATGTAAAAAAAATGAGAGCTTCTGTTTATGTGTTAGGGCCTTTACTATCCCGTTATGGATATGCAAAGGTATCAATGCCAGGTGGTTGTGCTTGGGGTCCAAGGCCTATAAATCTTCATTTAGAAGCTATGAAAAAATTAGGTGCAATAATCCAGCTTGAAGAAGGATATATAATTGCTAAATCAAATAGATTGCATGGTGCTAAAATTCATTTTGATATCTCATCTGTTGGAGCTACCGGCAATACACTTATGGCCGCTTCACTTGCAAGAGGCACAACCTTAATAACAAATGCTTCTATTGAACCAGAGATAACTTTATTAGCAAAATATCTACAATTGATGGGAGCAAATATATCTGGTATTGGTACTACAACAATAGAGATAGAAGGATCAGAGAAATTAAACTCATCAACTATTGAAAATATTTCTGATAGAATTGAAGCTGGAACATTGATGACTGCTGCAGCTATTACTCACAGTGGAATAAATCTGAAATATAAAAATTTTGAGACCAGCCAATCAGTTTTATCTAAATTAGAAGAAAGTGGAGTTAATTTATTAATTAATAATAACTTAATTCAAATAGATGCTGAAAATTTTAATCCTAAGAGTGTCGATGTAATTACATCCGTCTATCCGGGTTTCCCAACTGACATGCAAGCTCAGTGGACTTCATATATGACACTTGCAAATGGTACATCTACTATTATAGATAGTATCTATCACGATAGGTTTAACCATGTTCCTGAATTGAATAGATTGGGAGCAAATATTGAAGTTATTAATAATAGTGCTGTTGTTAAGGGGGTAAGGTCATTAAAAGGCGCTAAAGTTATGTCAACTGATTTAAGGGCTAGCGCTTCATTAGTCATTGCAGGTTTAGCTGCATCTGGTACGACAGAGGTTCTTCGAGTATATCACCTTGATAGAGGATACCAAAGAATTGAAGAAAAGCTTAGATCATTAGGGGCAGAAATAGAACGTGTCTCAACGTCGGAATTTTAATTTGCATAATGCAAAAGAAGTATTTCTATCAAATTTCTCCAAAGTCTTAATTTTATTCCTAATTATTATAAATCTTTTTTTAACAATTTTACCACTAACAAATGTCTTAGGTTATGAATTTTCTGTAGTTAATGGAATTCTTTTATTTATCATTGGCGGGTTACAGATAATTAATGTACAAAGGAAAAATTTTGTAATAAGTGTTAACAATTTATTATTTAAGTATAAATGGTTTATTTCAATTTCAATAATTGTTCCTTTTATAATTGGATTTTTATCAAGTATTCTGAATTCTAATTGCCCAATCAAAGATGGTATTTATTTTTATCTAATAATTTCAATACCTTCCTTTTTTTTTGGTGGTGTGCTGGGAAATTTTTGTACAAGATTATCAAGAAAATATTCTTATTATTTTTTCATAATAATTTTTATTGGATTAATAATCTCTACATTGACAGAGCTCTTCTTTAATCCGCAAATCTATTTTTATAATCCAATATTTGGTTATTTCCCAGGTACTATTTACGAGGAAGATTTATCAGTTGGTCGTATTTTATTAGCGTATAGAATATTCAATCTAAGTTTTTTCATTTTAGTTTTTTACTTTTCTGTCATTATCATAAATAATAGCATAATTAAGAAAATTCTAATTGTATTAACTCTATTATTAGTATCATCTGCTTTTTCTATCTTGAAACCAAAATTATTTTTTGCAACTGATAAGAATCATATTGAAAAAGAACTCTCCTCAAAAATAATTACAAATAATTTCTGGATTCATTTACCTGATTCACTTCTGGGCAAGAATGACAGTCGCTATCATGCACTTCTTCATGAATACTACTTAGACCAGATTAGGACCCAACTTGATTTATCGTTTAATTATAAAATTGATTCATATTTATTTTCCGGAAGAGAAAGTAAAAGAGAATTACTTGGTTCAGGAAATGCTGATATTGCAAAACCATGGCTGAAACAGATCTTTCTGAACTACTATAATTATGGAGGAACTCTAAAACATGAACTGGTACATATCTTAGCTGGGGAATTTGGTCACACACCCTTTAAGGTATCAGCTGATTTTAATCCGGCAATGATTGAAGGTCTCGCTACGTCAATTGAAAATAATTACGATGGATACCCGATCCATTTTATTGCTAAACTTGCTTTTGTGGCCGGTTATAAATATCCCATTGAAAAACTATTTAGTGGTTATAATTTTTTCACGCAGACATCCTCCATTTCATATGTTTATGCCGGATCTTTTCTAAAATATCTTGAAGATAAATTTGGTATATCAAAGATCAAATATTTATATGGCGTGAATGATTTTCCAAAAGTATATGGTAAAAATCTAAATGAATTAACAAAAGCTTACGAATTATTTCTAAAAAATTATCCAATTGAATTCAATAAGAATAAAGCTCAACTTTATTTTGGAGGTGTAAATATCTTTAAAAAATATTGCCCACGAATGGCTGCTTCCGATGTAAAAAAAGCATGGCTGTTATTTAATAAAAAAAAATATTCGGAAGCTTTAGATTTATTCAGATATGTTTACAATTACTCAAATTCTTATCAGTCGTTACTTGGGATTGTTTCATCTTACTCAGCTGGGAAAAAATATGCAGTAGCTGCAGAGTTTTTGAGCAATCAAATAGTTAATTTTAAGACAAGTCAATTTTATTTTAATTTAGAATTGATCTTAGGGGACTTGCTGATCAAGACGAGTCAATATACTAAAGCAATTTCTGAGTATGATTCGCTTCTTGTCCAAAATCCCCATATCAATTTTACAAATGAAGTGTTGATTAGAAAATCTATTTTAGAAGAAGGCTTTGATTCCTTAAAAAATTATTTGAATTATAATAAAAAACAAAAATTTCAAAAAATATTGTCTCTTAATTTGAAAGGAATAAAACATTTTTCAATTCCATTTCTTATAAATCTTTCTGCTGATGAAAATTCTGTTCTTGACAATTTAATTTTTCAACTAAAGAATAGTATTAAAGTCCAGGATTTCTCATCAAGCTATGCTGCATTGGAAGTCTCTAAGTATGCTTTAAGAAATCTAGATTATGAAACAGCACAGTATTTTGCAGTAAAATCTTTAGATTATAAGAAAGATGATAATAGTAATTTCCAATTAATAGAAAATTTAAGAATGGTTAATTGGTTTAAGAATAACCACGAGAGAATAAAAGTAACTTATTCAAAGTGATGTGATGGATTTTAAAAAAGTATTTAATAAATATAATTATCTGGTAACTGCTTCTATGCTCGCTGATAAACGGGATGAAGAACTTTATCTCGTCGGTGGATTTGTTCGCGACATTATTTTAGAACGAAACAAAAATGAAATGGATTTTCTTGTTGTCGGTGATGGAATTAATTTTGCCGAGCAATTAGCAAATGATCTGGGAATAAAAGAAATCTCTATATACAAAAATTTCGGTACAGCGCATTTCAACTATCAAGGAATGGCGCTTGAATTTGTTGGCGCTCGCAAAGAATCTTATATACGCAATAGTCGTAATCCAAAAGTAGAAAAAGGTACACTTGATGATGATCTTAATCGGCGCGATTTTACAATCAATAGTTTGGCTGTCTCTTTAAATGCAAAAACATTTGGTAAGCTGATAGACAAATTTGATGGATTAAAAGACATTGAAAGGAAATTAATAAAAACGCCACTTGAAGCTGAAAAAACTTTTGATGATGATCCGCTTCGAATAATGCGGGCATTTCGGTTTGCTGCCCAACTCAATTTTAGCGTTGATGAATCGGTTCTAAAAGCTGCAAGTCTTATGGCTGAAAGACTTAAAATTGTTTCTGTAGAAAGAATAACTGATGAGTTAATGAAAATACTTGCAACTGATAAACCCTCTGTTGGTCTAATATTATTATTTGAAAGCGGAATCTTAAAAGTAATTTTTCCAGAACTGCATAATCTTGCCGGGGTAGAACAGAGAAAGGATTTTCATCATAAAGATGTCTTTTACCACACATGTATAGTGGTTGATAATATTGCTTCGTTTAGTGATAATTTATGGCTGAGGTTTGCTGCTTTAGTACATGACATTGCAAAACCTCCAACTAAAAAATTTGTTGACGGTATAGGTTGGACTTACCACGGACATGAAGAGCTTGGTGCACGAATGATGAAATCCATTTTTGAAAGGATGAAACTCCCTCTGACCAAGTTAGATTACATTGAAAAATTGATTCGGTTACATTTACGGCCTATTGCATTAGTTGATGAAGAAGTAACTGACTCAGCAATTAGAAGAATGATAGTAGCTGCAAATGAAGATTTAGACGATTTAATTACACTTTGCCGTGCTGATATAACAAGTAAAAATCCAAATAGAGTATCTAAGTATCTTGAGAATTATGAAATTGTGATGCAAAAAGTTCACGAAGTTCGAGAAAGGGATAAATTACGAGCGTTTCAATCTCCGGTTAGAGGAGAAGAAATCATGGAAGTCTGTAACATTCCACCTTCAAAACTTGTTGGGGAAATAAAGACTGCAATTGAAGAAGCAATTCTTGATGGCAAAATTGGTAATAATTATGAAGAAGCATTTTCATACTTTTTAACAATTAAAGATGAATATCTTAAAAATAAAAAGTAAACATCTTCTTATCTTTAAAATGTAACTTTTACAGTACTTATCTCGTCATAATACTTAAGTAAGTAAATCTTAATTGTTCTCAAAAGGAGAGACTAATGAAAAGATATTTTATTTTGTTTATAGTTTTGTTGATGGCATTACCGTTATATGCTCAGAAAAAACTAACCTTAGATGAAGCAATTTCAATTGCTCTTCAAAAAAATACTTTGCTCATAAAATCTAAGAACAATCTTTTATCAAGTGAGTCACAGGTGAAGAATGCTTATGGTGAATTATTACCAAGCCTTGGGGCTTCTGCTGGATGGAACTGGCAAAGAACAGAAGATAAAGGCGGTGTTCAGAGAGATTTTTTCGGTAATACAACTAATATTCCAGCATCAACTGCCGAAAATAGAAGTTACAGCGTTGGTGTTGGTGGTAATGTTATACTTTTTAATGGACTTGCCAACTATGCTACAATTTCCGAGAGAAAAGATTATTTGAAAGCGAGCGAATATAATATTGCAAAACTAAAACAGAATATTGTTTTTACTACAACAGATTATTTTTACGTAGTTCTAAATGCTGAAGAACTTATGAATGTTCGTGAAGAAAATGTTAAATATTTTCAGAAATTATATGAGACAGTTCAAGAAAGAAATCGTTTAGGATCTGTAACACTTGCCGACGTTTATTCAGCTCAAGTTCAATTAGGAAGTGCAGAACTATTACTGATTCAAACTCAGAACATTTATGAATCATCGAAGGCTTCCTTGTTAAATTACCTTTCATTAAATGTGCTAGAGGACTATACTCTTGTAGATCCGTTTACAAATAAAAAAACTTTAGATACTGATACGTACATGAAAGATTTTAACGATATACAAGCTATGGTAAACGCTGCTTTGGATAACCGTTTTGATTATAAAAGTTCGCAGTTAAATCTTAGTGCTGCAGAAAGCGGAGTTACAATTGCAAAGAGCGGATTGTTCCCTTCATTGAGTGGAAATTATTCTTACGGTACTAGTGCTGTTACAACCGGAGATTTATTTAACAGAAAAGTACTGAATGTTAGCTTATCATTAAACATTCCTATTTTTTCAAATTTTAGTTCTGAATCACAAATACAGTTTGCAAAAGTTGGCGCTTTGAATGCACAAGAAGATCTTCTCTCATTAGAGAGACAAATAAAAATAGAAATCAAACAAACCTATTTAGATTTAGTTGCTGCTAAAAAAAGTTTAGATGTTGCCGTTAAAAGTGTTTCGGCTGCTGAAGAAACAAGAAAAATTAATCAAGAAAGATATAACCTTGGTTCAGCAACTTTACTTGATGTCTTACAAGCAAGCAGAGATTACCAAGATGCACTTCGAAATAAAATTAATGCTGGATATGATTTTTACCGCCAGCGCGATAAGCTAAATAATGCTATCGGTAGATTAGATTTTTCAAAATATGAATAAATTTATATTAAGGAGTTAATTACAATGGCTAATGGGAAAAAATCAAAAAAGAAACTTTTTATTTTTGGAGGATTGGGACTTTTGCTTCTTGTTGTTCTTCTGCTCGTTGTTTTTAGCGGTAACAAAGAAGAAATTGTATCTGTCCAAACAGAAAAAGTTGAGAAAAGAAATGTAACTCAAGTTGTTTCTGCTACAGGTAAAATAAATCCTGTTTATCAAGTTAAGATAAGTGCCGAAGCAACCGGAGAAATTGTAGATCTGCCTGTACGGGAAGGAGATATTGTTAGAAAAGGACAGCTGCTTGTTAGAATAAAACCCGATAATTATGAAGCTCAAAAAAATAGTGCTGAAGCAAGATTAGCACAATCTAAATCTTCATTATCATCTACAAAAGCCCAGCTTGATAAAGTTGAATCAGATTATAAACGTGTTCAAGAATTAGCTCAGAAAAAATTAGCAAGTGATGCAGAACTTGAAAACGCTAAATCAACATATCTTCAAACTCTCGGAAGTTATGAAGCAATGAAATCTGGTGTAACTCAAGCTGAAGCTTCTTTAAAAGATGCTGTTACAAATCTTAATAAAACAATTGTTTATTCACCAATTAATGGAACGGTAAGCAAACGCAATATAGATTTAAGCGAAAGAGTTTTAGGAAGCGGTTTCAGCCCGGGCACAGAAATGCTCACGGTAGCTGATCTAAGTAAAATGGAAGCAACTGTTAACGTAGATGAAAATGATGTTGTATTAATTTCCGTAGGCGATACGGCAAAAGTTCATGTTGATGCATTTTCAGATAAAACATTTAAAGGTGTTGTAACTCAAATTGGTAACAGCGCCGTTACTAAAGGTCTTGGTACACAGGATGAAGTTGTAAACTTCGAAGTGAAGGTTCTTATTATAAATGCTGAAAATAGTATTAGACCGGGAATGTCATGCGATGCGGATATTGAAACCGAAAAGAAACAAAATGTTTTAACTGTTCCTATTCAAAGTGTAACAGCAAGATTAGATAAACAAAATATGAGCGCTCCACAGGGAGAGCAGACTGAGAATGAAGCAAAAGCAAAAAAAGAAAGAAGTAATAAACCGAAAGAAGTTGTATTTGTAATTAAAGATAATAAAGCAAACATGGTTGAAGTTAAAACAGGAATTAGTGATGATACTTACATCGAGATTCTAAGCGGATTGAAAGGAGATGAAGATGTTGTCAGCGGTCCTTACCGTGCTATTTCTAAAGAATTAGATGAGGGTTCAAAAGTCTCTATGCAGTCTAAGCGTAAGGGAACTGAGAAAAAGTAATTCAACTTAAAGAACGGAACAAAAATGAATATTATAAATATTGAACACATAGCTAAAATATATCAGGTTGGTAGTGAAGAAGTTCATGCGCTTAGAGATGTTTCGCTGAAAATAAATAAAAATGAATACGTCGCTATTATGGGTCCGTCAGGTTCAGGCAAATCAACTCTTATGAATATTCTTGGATGTTTGGATACACCAACTAAAGGATTATATGATTTTAAAGGAACTAATGTTAGCCAGATGAATGATAATGAATTGGCGGCTATTCGAAATAAAGAAATAGGTTTCGTATTTCAAACATTCAATCTCTTAGCAAGATCTGATGCACTTCATAATGTTGAGCTTCCACTGATTTATGCAGGCGTATCTTCTGCGGATAGAAAAGAAAAAGCTCGTCTAGCATTAGATCATGTTGGACTAACAGACCGCATCCACCATAGACCCAACGAACTTTCGGGCGGACAAAGACAGCGTGTTGCAATTGCACGGGCACTTGTAACTTCACCGGCAATTATTCTGGCAGATGAACCTACAGGTAATCTTGATACAAAAACTGGTGAAGACATTATGGCGCTCTTTAATGAAATTTATGAACAAGGTAATACAATCATTCTTGTTACTCACGAAGAATATATTGCAGAACATGCCGCAAGAATTATTAGAATTAGGGACGGCATGATTGAAAGAGACGAAACAGTGGCAAAGAGATATGTACCAAAGAAAAAAGGGGCTTAAAAAGTATAAAGGAATTTAAAATGAACAACTTTTTATTTGAACTGAAAGAAGGATTAGCAATTTCTTTACGCGCAATCCGGGCAAATAAAGTCCGTGCTGTTTTAACAACTCTTGGAATTGTCATTGGAATAGCTTCAGTAGTATTAATGTCAACTGCTATTAAAGGAATTGACAATGCATTTCAGAAAGGAGTTGCTTCTCTCGGTTCAGATAATCTGTACATTGATAAGTGGGAATGGTTTAACAATGATATCCCATGGTGGGAAATGAGGAATCGCCGGAATCTTACTTTGGACGAATATAAAAAGTATAAGGACCTGGCTAAGTTACCAATTGCAACAGCCCCGACCGTATGGAGTAACCAAACAATTAAATACAGAGAGAGAACAGTTGAGTTTATTATTCTCCAAGGCACGAATGATGATTATATCAAAACTACGAATCTGTCCTTTAGCGAAGGAAGATTTTTTAATGAAATAGAAAGCAACGGCGGCAGAGAAGTTGTTGTTCTGGGAAGCGAAGTTGCAAAAAAACTTTTTCCAAGAGGCGGGGCATTAGATCAGTTCGTTAAAATTAAAGGACACAAATTCAAAGTTGTAGGTGTACTTTCTGAACAGGGAAGCTGGGTCATGGGAAATTTTAATCCTGACAACCAGGCATTTCTTCCGATACAAAATGTTTTTAAGTATTTCCAAAGTGAAAATTTAAGAAGTGTTACTTTCAATGTACGTGCCGAAAACAGCGCTATGGTTGAAGCTGTAAAAGAAGAAGCTGTTGGAATTATGAGAAGAGTAAGGGGATTAAAATATAACGAGATGAATGATTTTTCAATTAATCAGCAGGAAGCATTACTAAAAACAATTAACCAAACTGTTGGAGTAATTCAGATAGCCGGATTGTTCATTACCGGATTATCATTATTTGTAGGTGCAATTGGAATTATGAATATCATGTTTGTTTCTGTAAAAGAAAGAACCCGTGAGATAGGAATTAGAAAAGCTATAGGTGCTAAAAGAAGAACGATTCTTGGTCAGTTCATTTCGGAATCTGCAATTATTTGTCTGATTGGGGGAATGATCGGTTTGGTGATTGCAATAATATTAAGTTTAGTAATTAATCAATTTCTTCCTACGTCGGTTCAAGCGGATGCATTTATTCTTGCAATAGTAATTTCAATTATAACTGGAGTACTTTCCGGTTTTGCGCCTGCTTATATGGCTGCAAAATTAGATCCGGTGGAAGCTTTGAGGTATGAATAATGAAAATTATTGAAGTTATAAAAGTATCGTTCAGTTCACTTCGTTCAAATAGATTACGCTCTGCTCTTACAATTCTTGGAATAGTTGTAGGAATATTTTCTATAATTGCCATTAGTACTGTAATAGAAGTTCTACAAAAAAGTATCGAAACAGGTGTGTCTCAATTAGGGCAGAATACTTTTCAAATTCAAAAATTCCCGCCGTTTAATACTGGCGGTCCAGCAGAAAGAGCAAAATACCGCAACAGACCTGACATCACTCTTGATGAATATTACAAACTAAAAGTAAAACTTGTTGAAGCAAAATCGGTTGGCGCTGAACAATGGAACTTCGGTAAACAGATAAAAATTGGCAACGTAGAAACCAATCCTAATATTCAAGTTTGCGGATGCACAACAGAAGCATTTCCGAATAATAAATGGTCTATTGATGAAGGACGTGCGTTTAATGACCGCGATATTCAACGTTACGAAAATTTTATAGTCCTAGGTGCAGATGTTGCCAAAAAATTATTTCCCAATAAAAATTCTTTAGATAATGTAGTTACTTTAGATGGACATAAACTAAAAGTAATTGGTGTTCTCGAATCTCAAGGAGCTGCATTCGGTAATAGTCAGGATAACTTTGCTATAGTACCCATAACGACTTTCCAGGATTTTTATGGAAGACGTAGTAATAGCATTAACATCACAGTAATGACACATAATAAAGAATCATATAATGATGTAATAGAATTTGCCGAAGGATATTTTAGAGTTATAAGAGGATTGAAAGGTAATGAAGAAAATAATTTTAGTTTCTTTTCGAATGAATCACTTCTTACACAAATTAATGATATAACCCATGGTGTTAGAATTGGCTCTATAGTTATAGCTGCCATCGCATTGCTGGCCGCCGGTGTTGGCATTATGAATATCATGTTAGTTTCAGTAACTGAAAGAACAAGAGAAATAGGAATCAGAAAGGCAATTGGAGCAAAAAAATTTAATATATTAAATCAATTTTTAATTGAATCGGTTTCATTAAGTCTAATGGGTGGAATTATTGGAATTATCCTTGGTGTGATTGTAGGTAATTTAGCAGGTTCTCTCTTAAAAGCATCGGCTGTTATTCCAATTGATTGGGTTCTTATAGGTGTATTTCTATGTGTAATTATTGGCGTTAGTTTCGGAACTTATCCGGCATATAAAGCTGCAAATCTCGATCCCATTGAAGCTTTAAGATACGAATAAACATAAATCTATTTTCCTTTCCTCTATAACGATAAGTCTGTTTATTAAACGGACCGGCATCTTAAAGTGAAATCAGAAAAATTCTGAGTAAGATGCAATGAAAATACTTGAAGTAATTAAAGTAGCCTTTGCTTCTCTTCGTTCAAATAAATTACGTTCTTCTCTTACAATACTTGGAATTGTTGTAGGTCTTTTTTCAATTATCGCGATTAGTACTGTTGTTGAGATGCTGCAAAAGAGTATTGAAGAAGGTGTCTCTATGCTGGGGCAAAATACTTTTCAAATTCAAAAATTCCCAATCTTTAACACAGGGGGACCGGAAGCGAGAGCAAGATTTAGAAACCGTCCGGATATTACTTTAGAAGAATACTACAGATTAAAAGAGAAGTTAACGGAAGCTCATTATGTCGGAGCTGAACAATGGTCTTTTGGTACACAAATTAAATTTGGAAATAAAGAAACAAATCCTAATGTACAAGTAGCCGGTACAACGTTAGAAGCGTTTCCCAATAATAAATGGGTAGTTGACGATGGTCGTGCTTTTAACGACAGAGATATTCAGAGATATGAAAGTTTTATTGTTCTTGGAAACGATGTAGCCAAAAAATTATTTCCTAATTCTAGTCCGTTGGACCAAGTTGTTACAATGGACGGCCATAAACTTAAAGTGATCGGAGTTCTTGAAAAACAAGGATCTGCGTTTGGACAAAGTAATGATGTCTTTGCCGCGATTCCTATTACAACTTTTCAAAGTTTTTACGGTAAGCACTCGAGAAGTATAAATATTACTGTCATGGGATATGAAAAAGAATCTTACAATGATCTTATCGAAATAGCTTCCGGTTATTTTAGAACAATACGAAAAGTGCCGCCCGGTGAAGAAAATAATTTTGAAATCTTTTCCAATGAATCTGTTCTTACGCAGATTAATGATATTACAGTTGGTGTTAGAATCGGCTCAATAGTAATTGCGGCTATTGCATTGTTAGCCGCAGGTGTGGGGATAATGAACATCATGTTGGTTTCTGTAACTGAAAGAACAAGAGAAATTGGAATAAGAAAAGCAGTCGGTGCGAAAAAAAGGAATATACTTATTCAGTTTTTAAGTGAAGCAGTTACTCTTTGTTTGATAGGAGGTCTGCTCGGAATAGTTTTAGGTGTTGCTGCCGGTAATCTAGCCGGATCTTTCTTAAAAGCTAATGCAGTTATTCCGATTGATTGGGTACTAATAGGAGTTTTATTGTGTGTTATTATCGGGGTTACATTCGGCACTTATCCTGCCTATAAAGCTGCAAATCTTGATCCCATTGAAGCTCTTAGATACGAATAATTTTTTGGAGGACAATTCTGTTAAAATTTGAGAATGCTTTTTTAGATTTTAAAATTGCATATTATTGCCCGTAATAAATATTTTAACAGTATGAAAAATTTTCTTATTGAATTTCCTGAAATACTTCTTATCGCTCTTCGGGCAATGCGTGCAAACAAACTTCGTTCCGTTTTAACAACTTTGGGAATTATTATTGGCATAGTTGCAGTGACAACAATGTCAACAGCAATTGTAGGTCTTCGAGAGGCATTCATTAGTTCAATATCGTCTTTTGGTAGCGATGTACTTTATGTAGATAAATTTCCCTGGTTCGCCATGGGTAACTGGAATCAGTACAGAAACAGAAAAGATATTACATATGAACAGTATGAAAAACTTCGTTCCGTATTAAAAAATTACGAAGCTATGGCACCGAGTAAAAGTACTTTTGGAGCCGGGGTAAAAAGAAAAGATAAATCAGTTCAGGCAACCTTAGTTTTTGGTACAACCGAAGATTATCAAAAAACTGGCAACGTTAATCTGGCCGAGGGAAGATTCTTAAATGACCTGGATGTTAAATCAGGCAGAAGAGTGTGTGTTGTTGGTAAAGATATTGTGGATGAATTATTCCCAAGAGAAAATTCTCTTAATCAATATATAAAAATTAATAATGTACCTATGCAGGTTATTGGGGTTCTGGAAAAACAAGGCAGCGGTATGATGGGTTCTTTTAGTATGGATGGGCAGGTCATTATGCCGTTAAAAACTTTTGAGACTGTTATTAGCAGCAGGCGGCAAAGACTAAGAATTGATATAAAAATTGGAGATGTTGCTCAGATTGAAGATGCAAAAGAAGAAATTATTTCTGCAATGCGTGTTATCCGAAAAGTACCTTTTGATAAACCGGATGACTTTGCAATAAATCAGCAAGAAGCATTAAAAGATATGTATGATAAAACTATCGGTGTAGTTGCTATTGCAGGAATCGTAATTACCGCTCTTTCACTTTTTGTCGGTGCTATTGGAATTATGAACATCATGTTTGTTTCGGTAACCGAGCGGACAAGAGAAATAGGAATAAGAAAAGCTATCGGTGCAAAAACATGGTCAATACTTTTTCAATTTTTAACTGAAGCAGCTATTCTTTGCATCATGGGTGGAATTATAGGTTTAATTATTTCTTTCCCACTAAGTTTGGTAATAAATCAATTTTTACCGACTGCAATGCCGTTAAATATTGTTTTTATTTCATTATTAATTTCTGCTTTAGTCGGAGTTATATCGGGATTTTTACCGGCATGGAAAGCATCAAAACTAAATCCGGTTGATTCATTACGTTATGAGTAATTAATATGCAAATATTTGAAAGCATTAAACTCGCATTTAGTTCTATCATAGCAAACAAGCTTAGATCGTTTTTAACTTTACTTGGTATTGCCGTAGGATTATTTTCAATAATTATTGTAATGACTGCTATTAGCGCAATTCAACAAAGTTTTGAAGATATTTTTAATTCGATCGGATCTAATAATTTTGTTGTTTCAAAATGGCCTGCGCTTCAAATTGGTCCGCACGATAGAGGAAGAAATCATAACCGTAAAAATTTAACTATTGATGAAGGTGAAAAATTAAAAGAGCTGACACAACTGCCTGTTGCAATAGGTATTCAAATAGTCAGAGGCGGTAGAACAATTAAATATAACGTTGAAAAAACCAATCCCGATGTACCCGTTGTAGGTATTAATCAAGATATTTTTGTTGCAAGAGATTTTAAAATTGGTGACGGAAGAAATTTATCAATGTCGGATTACGAATATGCAAGACCTATGGCGGTTATCGGTACCGATATTGTAAAATTATTTAAAAGTATTTCTCCGATTGGTCAACAAATCAAAGTTGATAATTTTAATTTTGAAGTTGTCGGTGTTTTTGAAAAACGGGGATCAATATTTGGTCAATCACAAGATAACTTTGTTGTTATTCCGCTTAAAACTTTTGAAAAATGTTTTGGCAGTGAGAGAAGTGCTTCATTTATTGTAACTGCGGCAGACAAAAATATTGTTGAGAAAACCATGGATGAAGTAATAGGGGCATTGAGGAAGATACGCAAGGTGCCAAGCGGACAGGAAAATGATTTTGAGCTCATCACAAATGAGCAGCTGATTCAGCAGTTTAATGATTTAACAAAATATTTTAAGCTTGGTGCTGCTGTCATAGCATTTATTGCTTTACTTGCTGCAGGTATAGGCATAATGAACATCATGCTTGTTAGTGTTACTGAACGGACGCGTGAAATAGGTATTAGAAAAGCTATTGGCGCAAGAAAGAAAACAATTTTAACTCAATTTGTTATTGAAGCTATATCTCTGAGCTGGTTTGGTGGTTCAATAGGAATATTTTTTGGAGTTCTTGGCGGGAATATGGTTGCATTACAGTTGGGTGTATCTATTGTCTTACCCGTAGAATGGATAATTATCGGTCTGTTAGTAACAACTTTTGTCGGGGTAGTTTTCGGTGTATACCCGGCAATGAAAGCTTCCAATCTTGATCCGATTGAAGCTCTTCGTTACGAGTAATTTCAAATCATCTTGAATTAGAAGGAGTATAGGTTTAGATTTATTTTACAGAATTAAATGAAACAAACTCTTGAAAAAAAATCTAATCCTTTTTCTTTTTATTTATTTTTTTGCTTCGCAGATATCTGCTCAAGGATTTTCTACAATTACTTTTACTACCGACACTCTTCTAATCAACATAAACAATACTTACAGAATACGATCCCTAAATATTCTTCCATCAACTGAAGAGATTAGAGTTTCTTCTCATTTACTAACTACATCAGATTATAAAATTGATTATTCGAACGGAACTATTGCCTTAACTGCGAATTCTAAATATTCATTACTGGATACGATTTTTATTTCTTATCAAACCATAAAACTAAATTTAAATAAAGAATACAAACGAAGAAGTTTAAGCGTTCGTTATGATGATAAAAGTTTAGATACAATTCGAGTAGCAAAAAAGGAAATCCCGTTTACAAGCGAAACTATATTTGGAAGTAATATGCAAAAGAGCGGTGCTATTGTGAGGGGGTTTACTATCGGGACAAACAGAGATTTTACATTAAACAGCGGATTGCGGTTACAGCTTTCCGGAAAACTTTCTGACGAAATAGATTTAGTGGCGGCATTAACTGATGAAAACACACCCATTCAACCCGAAGGCAATACGGAAAAACTTGACGAGCTTGATAAAGTTTTTATAGAACTACGGCATAAAAATGTTATCGGTACATTTGGCGATTATGAATTAAATCTTCGCGATAATGAACTCTCGCAAATAACTAGAAAGCTTCAGGGACTCAAAGGAGAGTTATTATTTGGTGATACAAAAGGTACTGTGGCAATTGCAGCATCGCGCGGAAAATTTAATACAAATCAATTCAACGGCTCCGACGGTAATCAAGGTCCATATCGTTTGAACGGAATTAATAATGAAAGAGCGATTATAATTATTGCAGGTAGTGAAAAAATTTATATAGATGGTGTACAACTTAAACGGGGCGAAAACAATGACTATATAATTGATTATTCCAATGCCGAAATAACTTTTACTCCAAAACGTTTAATTACATCGGCAAGCAGAATATCTGTTGATTTTGAATACACCGATCAAAACTACCGCAGAAATTTTTTTGGTGCCGATTTTTCCACTAAATTATTGAGTGATAATCTAAAGGTTGGAATCGGCTATTTCAGAGAGGGCGATGATGAGAACAGCCCAATTGATTTTTCATTTACTGAAGAAGATCTAAATATTTTAAGTTCCGCTGGTGATAATCGCTATAACGCAGCACGATCTGGAGTAAGTTTAGCTTTACCCGATTCAACAGGAAAAGTTCAGGGTGTTTATTCGAAAATTGATACTGTAATTTTTGCACAACCGTTTTCGTATTATAAATATGCGCCAGGAAGTATTTTTTCTATTTACAATGTGTCTTTTACTTATGTCGGTGAAGGAAGCGGGGATTATATTAAGGAGAGTTTAGGCAACTATAAATTTGTCGGGAAGAATAATGGTTCTTACTTGCCGGTAATATTTCTACCGTTACCGCAACTAAAACAACTTGGTAATCTTTCTTTATCAGCAAATATTATTGAGGGAATTAAAATTGATTTAGATCTTTCAGGAAGCAGCTGGGACAAAAATAAATTTTCCACAAATGATGATAACGATAATTACGGCTATGCTAGAAAAATAATGATTGATGTAATCCCCAAAGATGTAACGATAGGAGATTTATACTTGGGAAAGATAGGACTAAGCTTTAAGGATAGATTTATTCAAAGCCGGTTTACATCTCTTGACAGAATTGACGAAGTTGAATTTAGCCGTTACTATAATCTGCCTTCACAGTTGTCTCAAGATCAAATTTTAAGAGAAGCTGTTTTAAATTATCTCCCTTCCCAAAATATTTCTATAAACACGAAGTATGGTTTTTTAAAACAAGGGGACCAATTTTCATCCGATAGAATATTTTCCGGATTAAAGGCAGCAGATCCAAAATTGTATGAATTTAATTACGAAGTAGATTATGTCAGTTCAAAAAATAGTACGATCAATTCCAGTTGGTTTAGGCAAAACGGAAAAGCATTTTATTTATTTAGTGATTTCAAAATGGGAGTTGATTTTTTAGCAGAAGACAAGAGAGAAAGAAATTCAGGCAAAGATAGTCTGCTTATAACAAGTTTAAAATATTCTGAGTTTGCACCATCTTTGGAAATGGCGGGAATATCTGGATTTGATGGAAAAATTAGTTATTCATTTCGGGAGGAATCGTTTCCGTTATCAGGGAAAATGATCAAGCAATCAAATGCTGTCGGCCAGAATTATCAATTAAATTACAAAGGATTAAAAGAATTCACAACATCGCTTTCCGTTACATTCAGAGATAAAAAATATACAGATAATTTTAGATTGCAAGGTTTTTCAGATAACCAAACTGTTCTACTGCTTTCACGGAGCAGATTGAATTTATGGAACGGTGCAGTTCAAGGTGATATTTATTATCAAGCAGCTACCGAACAATCGGCAAAGTTTGAAAAAGTATTTTTACGTGTGCCGAAAGGAACCGGCAATTATATCTATCTAGGCGATCTGAACAATAACGGCATTCCCGAAGAAAATGAATTTCAAATTACTTCTTACGAAGGAGATTTTATTTTAGTTACAATTCCAACGGATAAGTTATTCCCCGTGATGGATCTAAAAGCCAATACACGTTTACGAATTGATTTTTCTCGCATGTTTAGTGATAATAATTTTTTTACAAGTGTTTTGAAACCAATCGCAACAGAGACATCATGGCGGATTGAAGAGAACAGTAAAGAACCGGATACAAAAAAAATATATTTGATGAATGTTTCGCACTTCTTAAATGATTCAACAACTATCCGCGGTACACAACTATTTCAACACGATATAAATCTTTTTCAAAACAGCAGTGAATTATCTTTTCGGTTGAGATACATTCAAAGAAAATCACTAAATCAGTTTAGCGGAGGCATTGAACGCGGGTATTTTCGCGAAAGAGGATTACGAATTAGATTTAGAATGATCGAAGAAATTAACAATCAAACCGAGTTTATCAATCAAGCTGATAATCTGATTTCACCTCCAACTTCAAACCGTGCTAGAACTGTTACAAGGAATGATCTTACAACAGACTTTTCATATAGACCAGCCAAAGATATAGAAGTTGGTTTTAAAGTTGCAACAGGAAGGAGCCAAGATGATTTTCCCAAAGCACCTACTATTGTTGATCAAAACTCTGTTACTCTCAGAATAAATTTTTCGTTTGAAAATATAGGACGGTTACGGATAGAAGCTGAGAGAACCGAACTTACTTCTAATTCAAATATTTTTAATATTCCTTACGAGATAACACGGGGAAATGTAATCGGAAAGAATTATTTTTGGAGAGTCTTTTTCGATTATCGTTTATCCGGATTTATTCAAACCTCATTGAGTTATGATGCACGCCTTCAAGGTACAAGCAGGGTGATTCAAACGATGAGAGCAGAAGCGAGAGCGTATTTTTGAAATAGCAATAAGCTGTCGGCAAAGACATAAAAATATATGAATGTAACATCATCACTAATAGAAATACATATTTTCCGAAGGATTGGAAATGATTTAGAGTTCTTACTTTTAAAAAGAGCTTCAAAGGAAAAATATCCCGGCCTTTGGCAAATGGTTACAGGTTCAATTGAAAATGAAGATGCACACCAAACTGCTCTAAGAGAAGTAAAAGAGGAAACCGGTTTAACCCCAATAAAATTTTGGGTCGTTCCAAATATTAATTCATTCTATTCACCAGAAATGGATGCAATCGTTATGATACCGGTTTTTGCTGTTTTAGTTGATGAGAGCCAAAAAGTAATCATATCGGATGAGCATACAGATTTTAAATGGGTACAAAAAGAAGAAGCGGTTAAATTACTTGCATGGCCTGGTCAGAGACAATCTGTTGAAATAATCTGTGAGTATTTTACGAACCAGCAAAGTTTTTTAAAGTTTATTGAAATTCACCTATAGTAATTCGAATATATCGCGTCAAATTCTTTATATTTCTGATAATAAAATTCAAACTATCGCTTGAGGAAAAATTGGGACTTTTGATTGTTGGTTCAATTGGGCTTGATGATATAGAAACTCCTTTTGATAAAGTACAAAATGCTCTTGGCGGGTCAACAACTTATATTTCACTTGCTGCAAGTTATTTTACGGGACCAATTGAGATAGTTGGAATTGTCGGCGATGATTTTCCTAAAGAGCACATGAAAATGCTGGAAGATCATAATGTAGATCTTGAAGGATTGGAAATTGTTGAAGGTGCTAAAACTTTTCGGTACGGATGCAAATATCATTACGATTTAAACGTACGTGATTCATTATACACTCACTTAAATGTTTTTGAAAAATTTGATCCTCAATTACCCGATAAAAGTAAAAAGAGCAGTTATGTAATTCTTGGCAATATTGCTCCTAAACTTCAGCTAAGTGTTTTAGACCAATTGCAAAATCCAAAGTTTGTTGTTTGCGATACAATGAATTTTTGGATCAATGGTGCAATGGAAGATTTACTTAAAGTTTTAAAACGCGTTAATGTTTTGATTATCAATGATTCGGAAGCCAGACTTTTGTCTAACGAGCCGAATTTGATTAAAGCCGCTCATAAAATTTCTAAAATGGGTCCGGAATATTTGATTATAAAAAAAGGTGAGCACGGTGCACTCTTATTTGGATCAGATACGGTGTTCTCAGCTCCGGCCTATCCAATGGAAAACATTTTTGATCCGACCGGTGCCGGCGATGCTTTTGCCGGTGGATTTACAGGCTATCTTCATAAGAACAGAGATTTTACTTTTGATAACTTAAAACGTGCTGTTGTATATGGAAGTATAATGGCTTCTTTCTGTGTTGAAAAATTTAGCACTAAAGGTTTGGAAGATTTAAGTCCATTAGAAATTAGGAATCGTTTTATTGAATTTAGAGAGTTATCAAGTTTTAGCTAAGATGAGAACTCAACCTGCAATTGAATTTAAGAATGAACAACTCCACATCATTAATCAAACAAAACTTCCTTTGTGTGAGGAATTTATTATTACGGATGATTATGAAAGAATTGCTATTGCAATAGAGCAGTTAGAAGTTCGCGGTGCGCCTGCAATCGGAGTGGCAGCCGCATACGGATTAGTACTTTCACTAAAGAAAGTTTCCAAAGAAAAATATTCAAACATTTTTGAAAAAGCCTATAATAGATTAGCTTCCACAAGACCAACGGCAGTAAATCTCTTTTTTGCTCTTAATGAAATAAAAAAAGTATTTGATGAAAAAAAGAGCGAAACTGATATTTATAATCTGTTAATGTCAAAAGCGGTTTCTATTCATCAGAATGATGTTGATTTGTGTGAAGGGATAGCAAATAATGGTTTGAATATTTTTTCTAAGAAAAGCCGAGTATTAACTCATTGCAATGCTGGTGCATTAGCAACTAGTGGGGATGGGACTGCGTTAAATGTAATTCGAAAAGCGTTTGAAAACGGTTTGATAGAACATGTCCATGTGGATGAAACACGTCCTCTTTTACAGGGATCTCGTTTAACTGCATGGGAATTAAATAAAATCGGAGTTCCATTTTCCATCAATACCGATTCTACTTCTGCATTTCTAATGCAGCAAAATAAAATTGATTTGGTCATCACCGGTGCGGATAGAATTGCTGTAAATGGAGACACTGCAAATAAAATCGGAACATACAATCTTGCAGTACTATGCCATTATCATAAAATCCCTCTCTACATTGCAGCACCTACAACTACTATAGACAAGAATTGTCAAAGCGGTAAAGAGATCAAGATAGAATTACGAAACAAGAGCGAACTAAGCTCTTTTTACGATAAACAAATTACAAAGGAAGAATATCCGGCTTACACACCCGCATTTGATATTACACCAAATAAATTGATAACTGCAATCATCACTGAAAAATCTATTCACAATCCACCATTTGATTTCAAAAATGTCTGAGATAATTAAAACAGAAGCAATTGTACTGCGCAAAATAAATTTTGGTGACAGCAGCCGCATTGCATTATTCTACTCAAAAGATTTTGGGAAAATATCCGGAATAATAAAAGGTGCACGTTCCTCTACTTCCAAAATCGGATCAATGGTTGATACGATTAATTTGTTGCAACTTGTTATTTATAAAAAAGAAGTGAGAGAAGTTCAACTTATTAGAGATGTTGATCTGATCAAACATTATCCACATATAAAAGACGATTATCAAAAATTAAAATATGCAACAGCTATAATTGAACTTCTCACAACAATGACTTCCGAAAATGAACACAACTTAAAACTTTTTGATGGAACTGTTAGAATTCTAACATTGCTTGATAGCACAGATGAAAATCCGCAGCTACTATTTGTAAAATATTTTTTCTTTTTTTTAAAAGAGATCGGATATGAATTTCAAATAGAACATTGTAATGTTTGCGGAAAGAAGATTCAATCAGGTGATCAAGCATCCTACAATTATGAAAGCGGACTAATGTGTTCTGATTGCCGTAAAGATAGATTAACAAATTTTAATTTCTCAGAGGAACTTTTTGATTTGCTAATTTGTCTAAACAGCAAAAGAAATAACATTAAATATTCTGAAAAAGATCTGGATATGATTATGAAAATGCTTGAAAAATTTTTAATGTATCAATTACATGAATTCAAAGGATTGAAAACTTTTAATCTGAATTAAATATTTAGGAGGAAAAATATATATGAAAAAGAAAAACCTAATAGGTACAGTCTCACTTATTTTTATCGGCATTGTTTTCGGAGCCGTACTTGTATCCGGATTCGGCTGGGTTCGCCCAAGTTACGGCGATGTAAAAATAGGAGCCGATAGACCACCGGTTGAACAATTAAATGCCGATGCCGCTGCTTTCAATAATGCCTTCATTCAAGTAGCAGAGAAAGTAACTCCGTCTATTGTCCAAATTACGGTCGTCTCTTCGGTTAAAAAGGATCTTAGCAATCCGCATTTCTTTTTTCAATTTCCTTTTGGAGATAAAGATCAGCAACAAGAACAGCAAGGCGGCGGAAGCGGCATAATTATTTCTGATGACGGATATATCTTAACTAATAACCATGTTGTTGACGAGGCAAAAGATGTTACTGTCAAACTGCATGATAAAAGAGAATTGAATGCAACAGTTATTGGAACAGATCCTTTAACAGATTTAGCAGTTATTAAAGTTGATGCAAAAGGATTGCCTGCCGCTTATTTAGGAGATTCGGAAAAGATAAAAGTTGGTCAGTGGGTAATGGCTATTGGAAATCCATTATCGTTAGCTTCAACCGTAACAGCTGGAATTATCAGTGCTACAAGTAGAAATATAAATATTAATTCTGATCGTTATGCAGTTGAAGATTATATCCAAACTGATGCAGCAATAAATCCGGGTAACAGCGGAGGAGCTTTGGTTGATTTGAACGGTGCTGTTGTTGGAATTAATTCTGCAATTGCTACCAACGGATTTTCTCAAACATATATTGGTTACGGATTTGCAATTCCAATTAACCTTGCTAAATCGGTTGCAAATGATCTGATCGCAAATGGAAAAGTAAGCCGAGGCTATATTGGTGTCGAGATTAATGAAGTGGATGCTGCTACAGCGAAAGCAGTCGGTCTAGGTGAACCACGCGGAGTTTTAGTACAAAATATTGTTGAAGGGGGCGCTGCATCAAAAGCTGATATAAAAGAAGGAGATATAATTCTTAAGATTGATCAAAAAGAGACTAACCAAGCGAACGAACTGCAATCTTATGTTGCATCAAAGAGAGCAGGAACTGTTGTGAAGCTAACAATATTCCGTGATGGAAAGCAGATTGAACGGGATGTTACCTTAAAAGCACGCGATGGTGGTGATGACTCAAAGACAGTTACAGCATCAAACAAACTTAAAAAAGGAAAAGATGTTGATGCAAAAGAAATGTCGTTTGATAATATCGGTCTTACGGTTAGAAATTTAACAAACGACGAACGTGAAGAATACAATGTTAAGAGCGGTCTTTTAATTACAAGTGTAAAAAATTATGGTAAAGCATTTAATCAAGGATTAATTGCCGGCGCTATAATAGTTTCTGCCGATAAAAAACTAGTTAATTCTGTCTCTGATCTTAAAGAGATTTATGATAAAAAGAAAGGTGATGCAATACTTCTAAAAGTTGTTGATGGTAAAGGTAATTCACGTTTAGTCGGCTTAGATATACCAAGATAAATTAAATCATATCTTCTGAAAGAAAAGCGCTCATCATTTGAGCGCTTTTTTTATATTTGCACATAGCACATAAAAGAAAATTAATATGATAAAATACGTAACTGCAGGCGAATCACACGGTAAAGGATTAATTTCTGTGGTCTCTGGATTTCCTTCCAATCTTAATATTTCAGAAGGCTACATCAATGAACAATTAAAAAGAAGACAGGCGGGTTACGGGCGCGGACTTCGTATGAAAATTGAATCTGATACTGCCGAGATTATTTCCGGAGTTCGTTTTAATAAAACTCTTGGTTCTCCAGTCTCTTTATTTATTAAAAATAGTGATTGGGAAAATTGGACCGTTAAAATGAGTGTATTGGAAAAAAGCGGCGATGTTGAAAAGATTTCTATTCCCCGACCGGGACATGCTGATTTGGTGGGAACACTAAAGTATAATTATGATGATATCAGGAATTCGATTGAAAGATCAAGCGCAAGAGAAACGGCAGCAAGAGTAGCAGCTTGTTCAGTTGCACGCAAACTTTTAAGTGTATTTGGTATTGAAATAGGAAGTTATGTTGAAAGTATCGGCGGAATATTTTCAAAAAATAATTATTCTGATAAATTATTTGATGGTAAAAATGTTGACTCGCTGAGTGCGGAGAAAATTAATCGTCAATCTGATAAAAGCAGCGTACGAGTTTTGGATAAGTTACAAGAAAAGAAGATCATAAATAAAATTAAACTGGCCAAGAAAAATGGAGATACGCTTGGAGGAACATTTTTTGTAGTTGCTACAGGGGTCCCGGTTGGACTTGGAAGTTTTGTTGATTATGAATCGCGTCTTGATGCAGAGTTATCAAAATCAATAATGTCAATTCAAGCAGTTAAAGGTGTTGAAATAGGATTTGGTTTTGAAGCATCTCAAAGATTTGGTTCAGAAGTTCATGATGAAATTACCTTAAAAGGAAAACAGTTTACAAGAAGAACTAACCGCGCAGGTGGAATTGAGGGAAGTATATCTACAGGATTACCAATTGTCATTCGCGGGGCTATGAAACCAATTTCCACTTTAATGAATCCGCTTGAAACAATTGATCTATCAACAATGAAAAAAATAGAATCAAGAAGGGAGAGAAGTGATTTTGTCGCTGTTCCTGCTTGTGCTGTAATTGCTGAATCAATGGTAGCATGGACTATTGCAAATTTCTTTTTGCAAAAATTCAGCGGTGATTCAATAGAAGATGTTAAGAATAATTATATGAATTACAAGAGCAAGTTATTTAGTAGGACAAAACAAAACTTTTTCGGTAGATAGATGTTCAATATTCAGAAATTTGTCTTCAGTCCTTTCTATGAGAATACTTATCTAATCTGGGATGATAACACAAAAGATGCTGCTGTTATTGACCCTGGCTGCTATGACGATAAAGAGAGAAGTACGCTGGATGAATTTATAAAAAAAGAATTGCTGGAAATAAAATTTCTTATAAATACTCACTGTCACATTGATCACATTTTTGGTAATGCTTATATAAAAGAAAAATATAATCCGACATTTTTAGCACCCGAAAAAGATTTATTTATGTTAGACTTGATGATAGATACTGCAAAAAGTTATGGAGTTGAATTCACACCATCACCTAAACCGGATAAATTGATTGATAAAGACGAACCTTTCATTCTTGGTGAATCAGCCGGAAAATTTATTTTTACACCTGGACATACACCGGGTGAATATTGTCTTTTTTTTGAAAAAGATAAAATATGTTTTACCGGTGACGTTTTGTTTCGAAGAAGCATAGGAAGAACAGATCTTTGGGGTGGGAATTACGAAACATTGTTAGAATCAATAAGAACTAAGCTGTTCACACTTCCTGATGAAACAATTATTTATCCCGGTCATGATTCACATAGTACAATTGAAGAAGAGAAAGAGAACAACCCTTTTTTCAAAATGTGACAATTGATTTAACCGCTATTAATGGATAAATTGATTTTAGAAAATTGAAGGATGCAATTCAAAAGTAATGAAAGAGAAAAAGATATTACTTCAAAATAGTGCAGCTTTATTTGTTACTCTTTTTTTTGTTTATGTAGTTTTGTTTGAATTCATATTGCCCATTAACAAAGTACTACCGAAACCAAGCTTACTTTACGAGTCCTTCATCCATATTTGGTCGGATTACAATTTACTTCTCGCATTTACTACAACTACTTCGGTAATATATATAGCAATTGCATTAAGTATACTTTTCCTTTACACAGGAGCTGGATACTATATAAAATTATTAGTCGAATTAAAGTATTCTATTCAATCTTTCCAAATATTTAGATTCATACCGGTATTTTTTGTTGCAGTATTATTCAATTTTTGGCTACCGAATAATTTGTTAGCGGAATTATTATTTGGTCTTTTAATAGCTACGTTCTTAGTGATCATTAAACTGTTTGATGAGTCAAAGAAAATAAAAGAAGAATATTTACTTGTGGCTTGGAATCTTAACTTATTACAGAGTAGTATCTATAAAAAGGTTTATTGGAAATCTGCACTGCCTGCTTTGTCAAAATATTATGAAAAAGTACATCTTACACTTTGGACTTTAATTTTGATTTATGAATTTATAGATAACACTCATGGTTTTGGATTTATATTCCGTACTGCTCTTGATTACAAGGATTTTACGGCATTATATACTTTGGGTATAATATTATCATTGTTAATATGGTTCGGTAATTCGGTAATAAGATATGTTAATAATAAAATTATTTACTGGAGTGCCGAATGATTGAAGTAAAAAATATTTCAAAAGAATATTCAGACGATAACGGTTTCAAAAAAAATATACTGAAAAATGTTTCATTAGATATCCCGTCTGAAAAAATTACTTCTGTCATTGCAGCCAGCTGTTCAGGCAAATCAACATTACTGAAAATAATATCCGGATTAGAACAAACAACACATGGTGAAATAATTAAAAACGGAAATCAAAAGATTATATACATCCCTTCGCAATTATTTTCATTTCCTTGGCTGAATGTTGAAGAGAATATTTCTTTTGGCATACTCAAAAAAGATTCTGCTAAAATTCAAAGTATTATTAATTTTGTCGGTTTGGAAGGATACGAAACTTTTCATGCGAATAATAAAAGTTATGGGTTCCGTTTTAGAATAGCTTTAGCACGATCGCTGGCGCATAATCCAGCGGCTATTCTTTTAGACGAACCATTCAACCAAATGGATATTCAGACTAAAAAGGAAATATTATTTCTTATACGGGAGACACAAAACACATACAAGACAAGTTTTCTTTTAGCAACTACAAATATTACCGAAGCACTGTTCTTATCGGGAAAAATTTATTTGATGAAGAAAGATCCCGGAGAGATAATATCCGATCATGTTGTAGATCTTCCTCAAAAACGTGATGAATCAATTTATGATTCCGAAAAATTTATTCAGTTTAGATTACAAATTGAAAAATCCTTCAAGAAAATAGATTCACAAAAGTTATTTAGTCTTTCCATATAAGGAATTAACCTGTGAAAGAAAAAATTGATAAACTTATTAAACAGCGTGAAGAAGCAAAACTCGGCGGGGGAATTGATAGAGTTAAAGCTCAACATGATAAAGGAAAATTAACTGCACGTGAAAGAATTCAATTACTGGTTGATGAAGGAAGTTTTAATGAAATTGATATGTTTGTTACGCATAGAGCAAGTGATTTTGGTTTAGACAAGCAGAAAATAGCCGGAGACGGAGTCATCACAGGTTTTGCTAAAGTAAATGGCAGACAAGTAGCATTATTCAGTCAAGATTTTACTGTTTTTGGCGGATCGTTATCAGAATCTCATGCAGAAAAAATTTGCAAAGTGATGGATATGGCAATGAAGATAGGTATTCCTGTTGTTGGTCTAAATGATTCAGGCGGCGCTAGAATTCAAGAGGGAGTTGTGAGTCTTGGCGGGTACGCAGAAATTTTTCTTCGAAATACATTAGCTTCCGGTGTAATACCTCAAATTTCAGCGGTATTGGGTCCTTGTGCCGGCGGTGCTGTTTATTCACCGGCTATAACAGATTATGTATTCATGGTTAGAAATACAAGTCATATGTTCGTTACTGGACCGAATGTTGTAAAAACTGTTACTCATGAAGAAGTAAGTTTTGATGATCTCGGAGGGGCGGATACTCATGCAGCAAAAAGTGGTGTTGCACATTTTGTTTTTGATAGTGAATTGGAAGTACTGGAGAATATCAGAAAGCTTTTAAGTTATCTTCCATTGAATTGGAAAGATCTTCCCCCGGAAAAGGATTTTGATCTAACAAAAAATCTTATAGAAGAAAAATTAGACAATATAATTCCGGATACTCCTAACAAACCTTATAATATGAAAGAAATTGTTACTCTGCTACTTGATGATGGTGATTTTTTAGAGGTTCACGAAAATTATGCTCAAAATATTATCGTAGGATTTGGAAGAGTTGGAGGAGTAGCAGTTGGTGTGGTTGCAAATCAACCAATGGTCTTAGCTGGAGTATTAGATATAAACTCATCTGTAAAAGGTGCCCGCTTTATTCGTTTTTGTGATTCTTTTAATATTCCTTTACTTGTTCTGGAAGATGTACCTGGATTATTACCTGGTACAGAACAAGAGTGGAATGGTATTATCCGGCATGGTTCAAAACTGCTCTTTGCATTCTGTGAAGCAACTGTCCCAAAGGTTACGGTTATCTTACGCAAGGCTTATGGCGGGGCTTATGATGTTATGAATTCAAAACACATTAGAGGTGATTTTAATTTTGCATGGCCGAGTGCTGAAATTGCCGTAATGGGTCCAAAAGGAGCCGTAGAGATTATTTTTAAGAAGGAAATAACATCTGATAAAAATCCTGAAGCTAAATTGAATGAAAAGCTATCTGAGTATATTGAAAAATTTACTAATCCTTACATTGCCGCAGAACGTGGATATATTGATGAAGTAATAATCCCCAAAGAAACTAAAGTCAAAATCATTCAAGCATTTCAGTTATTAAAAACTAAAGTAGATACAAATCCAAAGAAGAAACACAGCAACATTCCTCTGTAGAAAAGCTTTTTATGAAAGATTTGTTTTCATAACTCCTTTAATATCAATTACTAAAGTTAAGGAATATGATAAGTAACTTGACAATCCAAACGTAAGAGACTAAATTGCATCCAAAATTAATTTCGACGGAGTCTGTGTGAAAAAACTGCTATTTCTACCAATAGTTTTGTGTGTTACAGTTATTTTGTCCTCATGTTCAGTTCTAAAATCATCACAAAAATTTACAACACAAACTATAAAAGATACAGTACGCACAGTAGAAGCTTCATCTAATATTAATGAATTGTTGGAGAGTGCGCGCAAAGATTATGTAAATGCGCTTTATCAACAAAAGCTTGGTTTTAAGGTTGAGACTCTCAATTATTTTGAATCAGCATTATCCACGGTTAATAAACTTAGCTATTATCCTGAAATAGAAGAAAACACGACTTACGTTGAGTTAGAAAATTCAATCGTTGAAGATTATCAAAAATATATTGAAGGTCTGGACGAATTACCTGAAAATGCTTCCATCAGTGCCTTTGATGAATGGATGAATAAAAAAATACCGGATGTTATAGCTGAAGAGGATAGTACAAAACCCATTCCTGTGGAGAAGGGTGTTACAGTCGTAGTTGGTGATTTTCCATTAGAAGTTAATCGTTTTGTTGAACAGTATATAGAATATTTTACCGGAAAAGGAAGGCATTATATTGAAAGTTGGCTTTCTCGTTCAGGAAAATATTTCCCATTAATGGCTAAAATTTTTGAAGAAGAAAAAGTCCCTCAGCAATTAATCTTTCTTAGTATGCCAGAAAGTGGTTTAAGTCCATATGCTCGTTCGTGGGCAAAGGCAGTAGGGATGTGGCAATTTGTAAAAGGAACAGCACGCTTATACGATCTCAGTGTAAGTTTTAATATTGATGAAAGAAGAGATCCTGAAAAAGCCACACGCGCTGCAGCCAAACATCTTAGAGATTTATATTATTCATTAGGTGATTGGTATTTAGCTGTAGCATCTTATAATAGCGGTGAAGGAAGAGTTCGCAAAGCAATGAGAAGATCCGGATCAAGTGATTTTTGGGCAATTAGACCTTACCTACCTCGAGAAACTAGAAATTATATTCCACAATATATAGCAGTAACTCTTATTGCTAGTCAGCCGGAAAAATATGGCTTTACAAATATTCAGTATGAAAAACCCCACGAGTTTACCACTTATAAAATTAATGAGGCGGTTGATCTGGGAGTTTTAGCAAAATGTGCCGGAATAAGTGTTGAATTATTACGTGAGATGAATCCCGAACTCACTCAAAGTATTACTCCAGCTGATTACGATGGCGGGTATCCATTACGTATTCCAACAAAATCCTTCGATGCTTTTATTGAAAATTTGAAGAACATTCCTGATGATGCAAAAATTTTATATACATCCCATACTGTAAAACACGGTGAAAAATTATCTGGAATTGCTGCAAAGTATGATGTAAGCATAACACAACTTGCCGATTTAAATAATATTTCTACCCGGTCAAGGCTTCAACCAGGAACTGAATTAAGAATTCCGGTCTCCAAAATAAATGAGAATGATATAGCAATTAATACCGATATTCTCCCGGCAGTTGAAGAAGAAATAAAATCATTAGATGAAAATCCGTCTTATAAATTAGAACTTACCAATAATGTAGATCAGGATAAATTCACAAAGATGTATCAAGCGATGGCCGGTGATTCAATAAAATTTATCCAACCGGAAGGCAAATCACCAGTTATTTACACTGTTAAGAGTAAAGATAATTTAATTGATATTGCTGATTTATTCAACGTTCGTGTTACTGATATAAGGAACTGGAATAATCTACCTTACACATCTACAATAAGAGTTGGACAAGTACTTAATCTATATGTGCCTAACGAAAAGTTAGAATATTTTTCTTCCATTGATAAGATGAGTGAGCCAGAAAAGAATAATCTAATTTTTGTTAATTCAGGTGATACATGGGTAGAGCACCGTATTAGAAATGGTGAATCACTTTCAAGTATCGCCAACAGATATGGTGTTTCAACTTCTCAAATAAAGGAATGGAATAATTTAAAGAGCAACAGATTAGTTCGCGGCAAAAAACTAATGATTTACTCAGGGGATACGAAACGTATCGCGGGTAATTCAAAAAATTTAAATAGCACAAGTAGAATTACAAAGTATAAGGTTAAAAGAGGTGATTCAATTGGGGAAATTGCCGAGAAGTTTGGTGTTTCTACATCACAATTGAGAAATTGGAATAAACTTACCTCAAATAAAATTGTTGCAGGATCTATATTATCTGTTCATGGAAAAGATAATGCAAAATCAATCGGTGATAATACCAGCAGAAAAGAATCTAATGTTCTTAGTTATACAATTAAACCAAATGATACAATTGGTGAAATCGCGGAAATGTTCAAAGTAACAATTGCCGATATTAAACTGTGGAATAATCTAAGTAGTAATAAGCTCATTGCTGGGAAATCACTTTCAATTTATTCTGATATTGATGTATCTAAGGTTTCAAAATCAAAAACTGCTTCAATAAATAAAAATAATTCGAAAGAAGCATCTCTCAAAAGTTCGTCAACCTTTCATAAAATTAAGGAAGGTGAGTCCCTTTGGACAATTGCTAAAAAATACCAGGTACATGTTTCAGATTTGATTGAATGGAATAAATTAAAAGATGAGCGTGTTAAAATCGGTCAAAGTATAAGAATTCAAAATTAAAAAATTGTTCTATTAAATAATTTCAAGCTGTTAGGGGTGTCTCCCGATTCTCGGGACGTCTGAGAGTAAACCCTTGAACCTGATCTGGGTAATGCCAGCGTAGGAAAACGGAACAGGAATAGTTAAGTATAGCCGTTTTCCAAACGGCTTTTTAAATTCTTTTCGAAAGGAGAATTAAAATGAAATACTTAGTTATTCTTTTTCTTTTATTTGCAGAAAGTCTATTTGCTCAAGTTGTTGTAAAAGGACAAGTATGCAGCAGTGAAGATAAAACTCCACTCTCTTATGTTAGTGTCCAAATAGAGGGGAAGAAAATTGGCACAACAACAAATAACGACGGTTATTTTGAATTAAGCGGAGAAATCAAAGATGACGATATGATTATTTTTTCTCATGTCGCCTTCGAACCCTTCATCATAAGTGTATCCGAGTTTCAGCATGAAAAATCAAACATTATTTCCCTAAAAAGTAAAATTATTACAAGCCAAACGGTACTTGTTAAAGGTAGTATTGGCAACGAAGGAATCACACCAGTCACATTTTCCAAAATCAATAAGCTAATATTGAGAGAATCTTACACTGATCAAGATATTCCCGAATTATTAAGCTATCAGCCGTCTGTAACATTTTATTCTGAAAACGGTAACGGGCTTGGTTATAATTATTTAAGTATACGTGGATTTGATCAAAGACGAATTTCGGTTTCGATAAACGGTATTCCCCAAAACGATCCGGAAGATAACAATGTATATTGGTTAGATTTCCCGGACCTTCTTGAAAGCACAGAACTTATCCAAATTCAACGCGGCGCCGGTTCTGGAATAATTGGTTATCCGGCTGTTGGTGGTTCAATAAATATTATCACATCAACTTTTTCAGATAAACCGCTATATGAATTTTCATCATCATTAGGAGACTATAATACAAGAAAGTATTCGCTGCAATTTTCCAGTGGATTAATTTCAAATAAATATTCTTTATACACAAAAATCTCACAAACATTGAGCAGCGGATATAGAAACTCAAGTTGGATTAATTTTGTTTCATATCATTTAAGTGCGGTTCGCTATGATGAGAATGTTACTACGCAAATTAATTTATATGGTGGACCTATTTCCGATGGATTAGCTTACACCGGGTTACCAAAATTTGCAATACAAAATAAAGAACAGCGAAGAGCAAATTATTCTTATTGGGAAGCAAATGATAAAAATTATACATACACTCTCGATCGAAGACCTGATGAAATTGAAAATTTTTCCCAACCGCACTTTGAACTGCTAAATGAAATTAAATTCAATGATAATATTACTTTGAACAATACTTTGTTTTTAGTTTTAGGTAACGGATATTTTGACTACGACGGTTCATGGAGTATTTATTACAATGATTATTTCCGTCTGAGAGAAAACGGATTTGATACACTTAAGATTCCGACCAACGCTTTAATCAGAGCGCAGGTAGAAAATAAACAATGGGGATGGAATCCACGTTTGAGCATAAGACATAATAACGGAGAATTGATTTTAGGGGGCGAGGCAAGACTGCATAGGTCAGTTCATTGGGGAAGTATTGGTTATGCGGAAAATTTGCCCGCAGGTGTTACGAAAGATTACCGTTACTATTACTATGAAGGCGGTAAAGATATATATAGCTTTTATGCACACGAGAACTATCAGATTAATTCCGGTTTTAACATTCTTGCAGAAGCTCAATTGACCTATCATAGATATAAGATTGAAAATGAAAAGTATCTTGACAATGAATTTACAATAGATAACTTATTTTTTAATCCAAGATTGGGAATGAATTACCGCTTCTCTCCGGATTTTAATGTTTATTTTTCATTTGCAAGAATAACACGTGAACCCCGTCTAAAAAATTATTATGATGCCGCAGAATCAAGTGATGGAAAAACTTTTCCGCAATTTGAAACAACAGCATCCGGTGTTTACGATTTCAACAAACCTTTGGTTAAACCGGAAACCATGAACGATTTTGAAATCGGAACATCATATCGTAAAGGCAACATTTCAGCTTCAATGAATTTCTTTTATATGTTATTCAATGATGAGATTGTGAAACAAGGATTAGTTGACAGATTCGGTCAACCGGTAACTGGCAATGTTGACAGAACAATTCATTTAGGCGCAGAACTATCCGGCAGTATTAAGTTTACCGATAACATTGAATTTATTTTTAACGGCACTTATAGCAAAAATTATATCAGTAAAGGAACTACTTTTATTAAATACAATAAAGGTGAAAATATTATTCCGCTTGATATCAGCAGCAATAGAATCAGCGGGTTTCCGGATCTATTATTTAACGGGATGATCAAACTGAATTATGGAAATTTCTTCGCAAATATCTCGGCAAAATATGTTGGTAAGTTTTATTCCGATAATTATGCCGATAACTTTCAAAAATACCTTCAATTATATCCCGGCATAGTTGATGAATATGACGATGGTGCTGAAGATTATTTTGATAATGTTGTTCCAGCATATTTCACGGCAGATATTTATGCAAGCTATGAATTCAATTTATATCCTTTTTCCAATACGATTAAGATTTTTGGGCAAGTGCGTAATCTGTTTGATAATTTGTACGCATCATATGCAATTGGTAAAGAATTTTTCCCGGCTGCAGAAAGAAATTATTTATTTGGTATTAAATTAGGTCTATGATGAAGAAATGTATAATACTTGCTAATGGGCATCCTCCTAGTAAGAGTACAATCAAATTTTTGCAATCTAAAGGGTACAATATATTAATCTGTGCAGATGGCGGAGCTAATTCAGCTAAGATTTTAGATTTAATCCCTGAGTATATAATTGGGGATCTAGATTCCATTAGAACCGATGTTTATAAATATTTTAATGATAAATGTGAGATAATAAAAATTAATCGGCAGAATGATACAGATGTTGAAAAATGTTTGAAATTTGTAATTAGGAAAAAGTTTGATGAAGTAATGTTGCTTGGTGCAACAGGAGACAGATTAGATCATTCTTTCTGTAATCTCGGTATGGTATTAAAATATTTTAACGAAATTAATATCAAGATTATTCATCAAAGATCATTACTATCTGCATATACTGGAAATATTATTCTAAGTACTTTTCCTAATGAAATCATTTCACTTTACGGATTTGATTCTAAAACACGTATTAAGTCATACGGTTTAAAACACCCTTTGAGAAATATTACTCTTCCATTCGGACAAAAAGAAAGTACTAGTAATATTGCAGTAAATAACAAAGTGCAATTACGCATAACAGGCGGGAAAATTTTCGTTATACGTGATTTTGATTTATTGAGAAAACATGATCTCTTTTAGTTCACTCGATTTTATAATTGTATCTGTATTTTTTGCAATCCTATTTCTAATTGGTTTTTGGCCCAAGAAAGAGCATAAAGGGAATTCCTCCGAATATTTATTAGCTGGTAGAAATGTCGGTTTATTTCTTTTCATCATGACTAATGTTTCTACCTGGTATGGTGGAATTCTTGGTGTTGGTGAATTTACTTATCGCTATGGTCTGTTGAGTTGGTTTACGCAAGGGTTACCCTACTACATTTTTGCGATTTTGTTTGCAATATTTTTTGCAAAAAAAATTCGAAATGCTGAATTATTTACTATCCCCGATAAGTTAGAACAGATTTATGGAAGATCGGTAGGGATACTTTCTTCAGTTATCGTATTCATTCTTGTTTCACCGGCACCATATTTATTGATGACAGCAAGTCTAATAAGTATGATCTTCAACATTGATTTACTTTTTGCATTGCTCATAAGTTTTATTGTTTCTGGAATTTACTTGCTTAAAGGCGGGTATAAATCAGATTTATATACCGATGTCTTTCAGTTTTTTGTAATGTTTATTGGATTCATTGTAATTGTTTACATTTCCTTTACTCAAGTTGGTGATATAAATTTTTTAAAACAGAATTTACCACAAGAACATTTATCATTAACTTCTAATGCCCCACCAATTTACATTTTGGTTTGGTTTCTAATTGCACTTTGGACTTTTGCTGATCCCGGATTTCATCAAAGATGTTATGCTGCTAAAAATGGAAATATCGCCAAGTGGGGAATTATTATCTCAGTTTTGTTCATGGGTTTGTTTGACTTTCTTACAACAACGACCGGTTTATTTGCCAGAGCTTCGTTACCAAATCTGACAAATCCTGTTCAATCATTTCCACTGTATGCAGAAAAAATATTAGGCAGCGGAATGAAAGGAATATTTTATGCAGCAATGTTCGCAACAATAATTTCAACTCTTAACAGTTTTATTTTTTTGAGTGCTACTACATTCGGAAGAGATTTTGTTTTTAAGCTTAAGAAAAACTCATTTGTAGAAAAAATTCCAAATTATACAAGAGCTGGATTAATTCTTACAGCAATTGTAAGTATTCTAATCGCTTATTTTGTACAATCAGTAATTACTATTTGGTATTTGATTGGAAGTATCTGTATCCCTGGTATTATTTTTCTTGTCTTTGGGGCATACTATGAAAAAATAAGAATCTCAGAGACATTTGCTGTTGTAGAAATTATAGGAGGTGTAACTTCAAGTATTATTTGGTTTTTTGTTAAAAAGAAATTGAATAACGAATTTTTACAACAAATCGAACCAATGATAGCCGGATTATTATTCGTATTTGTTGTTCATATAATTGGGATAATTAATTTTAAGAAACGTGTTTTTTCTTCATTAAAGAAAGAATAACTGAAACAGCAATACATAGAATAATTATCCCTAAAGATAAAGCAGTAGATATGTCGAGATAATCAGCAACCAGCATTTTCAATCCAACGAAAGCTAGAATAACAGAGACACCATATTTTAGATATACAAACAAATCTACAATTCCTGCTAAAGCAAAATATAGAGCGCGGAGACCGAGTATCGCGAATATGTTTGATGTAATTACAATAAAAGAATCTGTTGTAATTGCTATAACTGCTGGAACAGAATCAAGATTAAATACAATATCAGCTGCTTCAATTAAAATCAAAGTTAAGAAAAGAGGAGTAATAAATAATTTGCCTTCCTGCGTCAAAAAGAATTTTCTTCCTTCATACTTTGGTAAAATTCTAAATGCTTTAGAAACAAATTTTATTAATCTGTTATTCTCCAGATCAATTTGTGTCTCTTCTCCAAAAGCCATATGATATGCAGCATAAAGTAAGAGAGCTCCAAAGAAATAAATAATCGGATGGAACATGTTAATGAGAGCAATGCCTGCCAGGATAAAAATTATTCTCATCGCTATAGCGGAAATTATTCCCCACTTTAATACATGGGGTTGATTCTCTTCTCTGATTCCCATTACATTAAAGATCATAAGAAAGACAAAAAGATTATCTACGGAAAGAGATTTCTCAACCAGATAACCGGCAAGAAATTCCAGCGCCTTTTGTTTCCCATCTTCTAAAAAAAGAAGAATGAGGAGATTAAATAGAAGTGCTGTACCAATCCACACACCGCTCCAGATCAGGCTTGTTTTTATACCGATCTTACCTTTTCTATGAGATGTGATGTTAAGATCAATATAAAACATCACTATGATTATAACTGAAAATATTACCCAGAAAATAAAATGATTATGCATATTGATCTCTTATGGAAGTAGAATTCCAACTGCAATCACCGTTGTCCATAATCCTTTTTTATCACCTTGAGCTGACTGAGTAATATTAAAAGTGTTAACAATTTTTCCGGACATTTTATAAACTTGTTCTCTTTCATTCCATGCTTTATCAGAATCGAAATCAATTCCTAAAGTGGTTGCAAGCATTGTAGCGGCAAGATCCTCTGCATAATCGCCGGCAACTTTTTCAGTTTCACCGTAAGGATGATGTTCTGATAGATAGCCATACATTTGTTTATCGGCAGGAATTGCTACACCAAGAGAGGATGCAATTAATCTGTTTGGTTCGCATGTTGCGTTCCTTGCCATTACACAATGTGTAATTTGCCCCGGCTTTAGTAATTTTAATCCTTGATCTTTGCTCAGTCTTTTACATCCGATAGGGAAGATGCTGCTGACCGAGACTAAATTACAGATTTCGATACCGGCGTTGCGAAGAGCAAGCTCGAATGAAGCGAGATACTCTTTATGTTTGCCGACACCTTTAGTAAAAAAGATTTTTGTTGGAACGTACAAGTTATAATCCTCCATTTTTAATTGCCTATTATTTTTATAAAATTTCTTTTCCCCACTTTAAGAATCATTGTTTTATCTAATCGAACTACTTCTTTAATATTACCAATTTTTTCTCCGTCAATTGTTACACCGCCTTGTTGAACTAAACGTCTTGCTTCACCTTTTGATAGCGCAAAGCCTACTTCAACTATTAAGTCAATAATTTCTAACTCCTTCTTGTTTGGATTCACTTTGTATTCAGGAATTTCATCAGGAAGACCTTTTTTAATGAAGATATTGTCAAACTCCGACTCAGCTTCAATTGCAGCTTCGGCTGAATGGTACATCTCTACTAACTTTCTTGCAAGAGTTCTTTTAATATCTCTCGGATTATTTCTCTTATCGGAAAGATTTTTTTTGATCGTTTTCAATTCTTCATTTGGAATATCAGTCGTTAATTCGAAATAAGGATAAATCAAGTCATCAGATATTGAAAGTGTTTTACCGTAAATATCTTTTGGAGTTTCATTTATTCCAATATAGTTGTCAAGGGATTTACTCATCTTCTCAACACCATCGGTCCCAATAAGCAGTGGCAACGTAAGAATCACTTGCGGCTGCATTCCAAACTCTCGCTGGATATCGCGTCCGACAAGCAAATTAAATTTTTGATCAGTTCCGCCTAATTCAACATCACTCTGAATTGCGACTGAATCCATAGCTTGGGCTAAAGGATATAGTACTTCGTGCATGCTGATCGGGACTCCGCCTCTATATCTTTTTGTGAAGTCGTCACGCTCCAACATTCTTGCAACAGTATATTTGGATGCAAGTTTAATCACATCTTCAAAAGTCATTTTGCCAAGCCATTCGGAGTTGTAAACTATTTTTGTTTTTTCCCGGTCCAAAATTTTTGATGCTTGTTCAAAATAACTTTTTCCATTTTCACGGGACTCGGTAAACGAAAGCGGCGGACGTGAACTATTTCTTCCTGATGGATCGCCTATCATTCCGGTAAAATCACCAATGATCAAAATAGCCGTATGGCCAAGTTGTTGGAACTGAGCTAATTTGCGTAATACAACGGAATGACCGAGATGAAGGTCGGGGCGTGTAGGATCGCATCCAAGTTTGATGTTGAGCGGTTTATTTTCTTTTATGGATTTTTCTAATTTCTGAACTAATTCCTCTTCCGGAATAATCTCGGAAGCGCCTCTTTTAATCAAGTCCATTTGTTCTTTAAGAGGTGGGAAGAGAGTTTTTTTATTCAATATTATCTCCTGAATAAGCTACTTAAATTTTCTTTGCATTTCTCTAATTAAATCCCGCTTGGCTATGTCTTCGCGTTTATCATATTGTCTTTTGCCGGTTGCCACAGCCAATTCAACTTTTACTAAACCATCCTTAAAATATAACCGTAAGGGAATTAATGTATTTCCTTTTTCCGTAACAGCTTTATTCAATTTTCTAATTTCGCTTTTGTTAAGAAGTAATTTCCTCTTTCTAACCGGATCGTGATTATTTATGCTTCCTTGTTCATAGACTGATATGTTCGCATTATGTAACCATACCTCACCGTTTGTGAGTGTTGCATAACTATCAACAAGATTAGCTTTGTTTTGCCTTAATGCTTTGACTTCCGTTCCTACTAAAACAATTCCCGCTTCGTAAGTTTGAAGAATGAAATAATCATGATTTGCTTTACGGTTGACGGTTATGTTCTTTTCTGCCGGACTCTCTGTCATAACTCTAAAATTGATGGCAAAATTTATTTTTATTGCAAGTTAATTGCAAGAATATATGGAAAATTCAAAAAAAGATTTTCTGCGCTAAAAGACTTGTAGAATTTTGGCTCGGTCGAAATGTTTGATTAAATTTTCATATAACTTCTTAAAGAATACTATGGCGGAAAAACATTTCTACGAACAAAAACAATATACAAAAGAATATTTACTTCCTTATTTCCAAAAACTGATTCCCGATTTTCACAAAAAGAAGGTTTTAGAAGTTGGATGTGCAGAAGGCGGTTTATTGGAAACTCTGCAAGAGATAGGAATGCAAGTGGCGGGAGTTGAACTTAGTCCCGAACGGGCCGAAACAGCAAGTAAGAAGAATTCCGCTGTTAAGATCATTGTCGGTGATATTATGGATCCAAAACTTCCGGAAATATTATCTGAAACTTTTGATGTAATTATTATGCGTGAAGTAATAGAACATGTACCCGATAAAAAAGCCGCTTTTGATAATCTTGGTAAACTACTTAATGATAACGGATTTCTGTTTATTAGCTTTCCTCCAAAACGATCGCCGTTTGCGGGTCATCAGCAAATTGGGAAAAGTTTCTTGAAGGTAATTCCTTACTTGCACATTCTTCCAAAATCTATCTTAAAACCAACAGCAAATTTATTTGGTGAAAATGCCGGTTATATTGATGAGATCAAGCTGCATTACGGCACCGGGTGTACAATTCACGAATTCGAATTTCAGTGTTCACTACAGAATTTCATTCCGATTAAAAAAGATTTTTTTCTGTTTAGACCCATATATGCATTGCGTTTTGGATTACCGACGATCAAGCTTCCAAAGATTCCTGTATTAAAAGAGTATATCTCGTTTGGGTGTGAGGCGCTACTTCAGAAAAAAACTTTTTAATTAACTATGCAATCAATATCTTTACACAAAATCTGAAATAGTTAGAGGTTATAATGTTAGAAATGCAGAAGAGACTCTCCAATACTTTTTATTCAATATTAAGTTTACCCTCAACGGCAATGGGTTTTGCTTTATCAATTCAGATTGCAGCGTTGAGTTGGTTAATGCGTACAAAATATAATTTAGATCTTCATGAAATAGGATTCGTTTGGGCGGCGGGACCGTTGGCCGGGATTATTGGTCAACCCATTGTAGGATTAATAAGCGATAAAGTTTGGTTCTGGAAGGGAAGAAGAAGACCATTCATTTTGATTGGCGGAACAATTGCTGCATTAATGCTATTTGCACTTCCAAACATTGATAGGATAAGCAGTTTTTTCGGCATGAGTAATATTATTGTTGTTGCTGTCTTTGTTGCTTTAACATTGGATTTGGCTATTAATATTTCATTTAATCCAACAAGAGCTATAATTGCAGATGTAACACCTGAGGGAGTTCCAAGAACAAAAGGGTATACATGGATGCAGACTATATCCGGTTCATTTGGTGTTCTTGCATATGCTCTTGGTGCAATCTTTGGAAATTATTTTTTGATCTACTTCGGAGTATTTCTTGTTTTAGTATTTTCTTTAATTCCTATGTTTTTTATTAGTGAACCGCGAGAATTAAAAACTGCTCAAGCTGAAGACGAACCTGAATCAAAAACCGATTGGAATCAATATTTGAAACTTCTATTTGCACATTCATTTTCGTGGATTGGTGTTCAGACGATGTTTGTTTATATGATAGGTTATGTGGAACAGAAATTAAATCCGTCTTCACCGGATGAAACCGGGCAAATATTATCAATATCATTTTTAATTTTGAATGCCGTTGGTGCTCTGCTTCCGGCGCTAGTTCTGGAACCAATTACAGAAAAGCTAGGGAGGGTTAAGACTCATTTATCGTGCGTAGCCGTTATGTCGCTTGCTTACCTAGGAATTGTTTTACTAGGAACAAGTTCTATGATTGTATGGATTCTAATGGCTGTTGCCGGAGTGGGCTGGGCGGCGATTGTGAGTTTACCTTTTGCAATAATGTCTGAAAAAGTAAATAAGAATCGTATGGGTTTATTCATGGGCGTATTTAATCTTTCGGTTGTATTGCCGCAATTATTTGTAAGCTTAGTACTTGGTACTTTTGTTCAAAATGCAGGAGACAAGAATATTATTTTTATTATAAGTGCAGTATCATTAGCAGTTTCCGCACTTCTATGGTTGATGGTTCATGATTCAAAAGCAAAAACTGTTGGTGAAAAGACATTTGTGAAAGGGCATTAATGTTAAATAAGTCTTTTAAGAGGAGAGGTAATTCAATGAAAACCTGGCAATATGTTTTCGTTTTGATAATACTTATATCTCATGCCAATTATGCTCAAGAAAAATCACAAAAGATCCAGGTTGATTTTAATGAAATCAAAGGAGAGTTAACGGCCAAGGATTTATATAAAAAAGATTTTGGTCGGTATGACGGTTATGAAATTGAACTCTTTGAGGGAGAAACGGTTAATTTTGTTGTTTACACACAAAAATTTCAACCGTCTCTTGCGTTGGTAAATTCAAAAGGTGAAATGTTTAAGCAAAGTGACAGAAATGATAAAGGTTATGGAAATATTGTAACTACTGTTCCTGTATCCGGGAAATATGTTCTATATGTTGTTGGGACTGAGAATTCTTTTGGGAGTTATGTTTTACAAACTGCGATAGCAGAACCAAATGCTTTAACGCTTGATAGTACATCAGATTTTTGTAATACATTAGATTTTTTAATTGCACACTCTATTGCATATTTCTTCTTATTAGAAAACCCAAATTTAGCTACACAACAACTAGTAAAATTGAATGATGCCCAAGATGCTTTTATAGGTGAAGAGGATGGTTCATATAATGCTACTTTTTATACGGGTGATGATCTTCAAAAAGCAGAGAATGTTTTTAAAACTTTAAACGATAAAACAAAATTGTGTGTTGAAAAAAATTGGCAAGTGAAATCCACAAATTGGCAAAAGGTGGAAGATTACAAGGAAAAATCCGTTTCATATACTGAGAATATAAAAGACAAACCAAGATATATTAAGATTGGTATTTATGATTTTACTTCTTCAAAGCAAAGTAACCGAACAAAATACAGCGTTGGTTTTGAAGTAAACCGGAAACATTAAATAAATTTTATAACTTTAGCTGAAAGGTTTATTGATAAGTAAGTACCAATTAAAGCAATCGCATAAATTTATTATTTGATAATACTGTAAGTACTAATAATTTAATATTAGTTTTAATAATGGGGATGTCTTTTGATTAAGAAAAGTATTCACTTAGTTAAAACTTTTGTAGGTTATTTCCGAGTACATAGAAAGATTAATCTTCTAAAAACTATAACTAATCCATTTCTAATAAGTGCACTTCTTTCGATTATTATGATCATTATTATTCCGCCAATTTTCAACAAATATAATGTTGCAATTCAAAATCAACATAGTATTATTCCAGAAGTTACGTATTATTATGCAGATCTAAATAGTGATGGTAGAAGTGAAGAAATTGAATTTAGGCAAATTAGAGAAAACTATTTGGGTGTGACAGTTAGAGAAAAAGAAAAAGTTATTAACGAATGGAACTTTGAAGGGAAATTTATAAAATCTAAAAATACATTAATCGCTAAAGCTGATAATGATAGTATTAGTTCGATTTATTTTTTATCATTTGAAAATAATAAGTTGTTTCTTAACTGTTTGAATCCATTTGA
>Ga0172369_10000457_pt1 | contig 61207 bp, 68 predicted proteins | sample LakKiv25m_FD_114539 | JGI IMG/M metagenome (GOLD analysis project Ga0172369, IMG submission 114539) | Freshwater microbial communities from Kabuno Bay, South-Kivu, Congo - kab_022012_11.25m | ecosystem: Environmental > Aquatic > Freshwater > Lake | place: Democratic Republic of the Congo...
CAATGATGTCGCCCTATCTAACTTTACCCAAACAGGGGGAGAGTTTGTTGCCTCCTCTACTACTACCCATGTCTCCGGCAACTTCGACAGATCAGCCGGTACCGGTACCTTCACCCATAGCTCCGGCAATGTTGACCTAAACGGTGCAGACTCTTCCACCCAAACTATCTCCGGAAGCACTACCTTTAATGACCTAACAATCTCAACCGCCTCCAACTCTACTACTAGAGCTATTACCTTTACCGCCGGTACGACCCAAACAGTCTCCGGTACATGGACTGTGACTGGTTATTCCGGTAAGGTCATCACCCTCCAATCTTCCACTACCTCCACTTATGCCTTAAGTCTCTCTAGTACTCCCTCGGTGACATACTCTGATATCTCCTACCTGGCTGCTACCGGCGACGGAACTCCGTTCTGTGCTACCTATTCCCAATCAACCAGCGAAAACAACAGCGGATTTGAGATCGGTTCGGGTGCAAGCTGTAACGGGGCGCCTGCCAACAATTCGCTAACATTTACAAATCCTTACGGCGGAAGCGGCAATACGGCAATAGACGATGATACGACTGAGTGGAACTTCCGGGCACTTGTTACGGACGATGACGGCTCGACCGATATTGACTACGTCGAATTGCACCTTGCCAACTCGTCAGACAGTACGGCGCCGTATGATTCGATCAAGTTGCGCTGGACACAAGCGTCAGATACATTTTCAGAACAAACCGATACCCAAAACGCTGTTACCCTTACATCGACAAGCGCCGAGTCGAATGCTTCCGGCGACCAATGGACCCTTGATTTTAAATTCCAGATAAATGACAGCTTTTTGGCAAAAGACACGGAATACGCCGCAGAACTCCTATCTGTGGATAACTCCGCGGCATCGGACTCTGACAATTATGCTGATTTTTACCAAGTATCGGCTCTCACACTCTCGATATCGGTCGATAGCCCGACATTAGCTTTCGGGGGCCTTTTGCCCAATACCGTAGTATCAGGCACGACGGTTGTGACTGTTTCGACAAATTATAATAACGGCTATACGCTCTCTGCCCACGATGGAGTAGATGATTCTGATTCCGCCCTTCTACATACCGACCAGTCCACCAGAATTGCCGATTATTCCGCACAGATTAGCAGTCCCTCTCTGTGGGACGGCACCGGCCTGGGGATTTCAGTCTATGTTGCTACCTCTAAAGATACGGACCAATGGGGTACAGGCACAACAGAAACAGATTCCAATAATAAGTATGCCGGCGTTCCCGAGATAGCCACAATAATTCATACGAAAAGCAATTCTCCGACATCAGGCGACCAAACCAGCGTCGGATATAAATTGGTTGTAGGTAATAATCAGAAAACCGGTGATTATGCCGGAGCTGTCACCTTTACTGCAACCGGTGTTTTGGATTAGAATAATTATATAAGCGGAGTAAATATGACAAACCAACCTAAGCGACTCATCGGAACCGGTTTTATTTCAGGTGTACTTTTGATTGCATTTGGTATTCTTATTATTCCCGTAAGCGTAAAAGGGGACGACGATCCCAAGGATGTTTCTGTAAATGTCAGTGTTTTAGCTGATTATATTGAAATCGAATTAACCGGAGGAACCAGCATCGATTTCGGAGATCTTGTGCCGGGCGAACCCTCAAAAAGCGGAAGCGGAACGGAAATCAGTGTTATGACTTCATCGGCCAATGGCTACCAACTTTTTATTAAAGATGATGTTCTTAATTCGGACTCGTCACTTCTTCACACGGACGAAAGTACCAGAATCGCCGATTATGCCGGCACTGTCGAGGTTCCCACTTCCTGGTCCGGAGACGGTTTGGGTTTCTGTCTGTACCATGGCACGAATAAAGACGCGAAATGGGGGACCGGCACAACTTACGACGATGCAAATAATAAATATGCCGGCGTACCTCGTACAAATACGTTGATAATGAATAAGACCGGTTTTAGCGAATCCTGGGATTTATCACATATCGGATGGCAGATCAATGTGTCCAACTCCCAGAAAACAGGCGCTTATTCCGGTATAATTACAATCAGTGCTACTCCGTCTATTTAATTTTTGGGAAAATATTTGACATTTATTTAGCAATAAAATATTATTAATAATAATGGTTTTTTAAAAAACCAGCTTAAACTGTAAGTTCTATTTTATGATAAGGGAGGATTAGAGATGAAAATAAAACTATTGGCTGTCGCAATCGGGTTATTGGTTATAAGTGCTTTTATAATTCAGTTTGGCGGCCCTGCCAAAGCGGACGATACCCCCAAGACGGTTTCTTTGACCACCGATGTTCAGGAATATTTGACCTGGGATTTTGTTCCTTCCAGCCCGGAAGTTGATTTTGGCAATCTCACTCCCGGTACAGCGATACCTGCTCCCTCCGGCGGCGTGGTGGCCAGTGTCACGACAAATGCGGCAAACGGCTACTCAGTCGGCCTTCATGACGGCAGTGGTACCAATTCGGCGCTTCTTCACACAGATGAATCAACATATATCGCCGATTATGCAGGTACAATTACTACGCCTACAACCTGGACAGGCACAGGCATCGGGATTACTTTATTCGCCGCCGACACCACCAAGGAAGCAAAGTGGGGCACGGGTACTACATATAATGATGTTAATAACAAGTATGCCGGAATTCCTGCCGAGTCAGCGGTTGCCCATACCGCCGCGACATACAAGGCAAGTGCAGATACAAGCACCTGGGCATTCAAAATAGATGTTCCGAATACTCAAAAAACCGGTACATACGGAGGTAACGTTACCTTTACAGTAACAGCAGCTTTAACATAAAAATAAAGGAGGGGGATGAATATCAAAAAACCTAAATCATTATTAATAATAACTGCTTCAGCAATTTTGGCATTCGGATTTGGTGCCTCTGCCCAAGCCTCGGGAATGAGAATTTCCCCCCTGACTTACAATTTTGAGATATCGCCCGGGGAAAGCCAGATTGCCAATATGGTTATCACTAATAGGAATGAAACTCCTCTGAATTACGTTACGGAGGTAGAATTATTTTCGAATGTATCGGAAGAGGGTGCCCCTTCTTTCACGGCTAATCCGCCGCAAACAGGGATTACCACTCTGATGGATTGGATAGAGTTTGATTCCGATGATAATGAAGGCGTAATAGCGCCAGGTGAAGAGAAGGAAATAAACTTTACTATCAATGTGCCGGAAGGGGCAGAGCCGGGCGGACATTATGCCGGTGTTTTTGCGAAAGAGATAAAGAAATCCGAGACCGGCGCTACTCAGTTGGGCGTAGCAAGCAGGTTAGGTTTGCTTGTCCTTGTTTCCGTCCCCGGGAAGGTCACTAAGACCGGAGTGATAACCGACTTTATTGCACCCAAATTTGTCTGGAGGGGTCCGATCGGCCTTCAACTTAAAGTAAAAAATACCGGCTCCGTTCATTACGATTCAGAAGCGGAAATATCAGCCAAGTCGCTGATCGGCAGCAATCTTGTTGCCGCTTTCGGCGAAAAGCCTGACGGTGAGATTAATAACACTAGGACAGTTATTCCGGGTAACACGCGTTTATTCGAAGCAAAAATTGATAAAAAGTACCCCTTTGGTAGGTATGTTATTACTGCGACCGCCCTGGATGGAGATGATGTACCGATGACTGCTACAGCAGTTGTCTGGGCACTGCCGCTTATTATTATTATTCCTGTTCTTGCCGGACTACTTCTGCTTATTATTATTATCAAATATTTACGGACGCATTTACGGTTTGTTTCAGAAAAGGATAACACTAAAATTTCCTAATCAAATGAATCGGACTCTCATTGCCATATTAATGGGAGTGTCAGCGACTGTGATAATTAGTGCACCTGTTGCTTTTGCGGGAAGCAATGATTTAAATGTGTCAGTAAATGTGGTGGAGCGGAAATCCACCGATACGGTCAACGATTTTGATTTAAGCCAAATATCAGGCGGTAGCGGGGTTGTAGGCGGTGCCAGTACTCACTTCGAAAGCAGTTGGCTTTTTTGGGAAAAGGTGATTGCGGGCAGTTCAGTGTTATTAATTATCTGGATTATTTTATCTTACGCTTTACGTTCAAGAAAACGACACCGGTCAAGTAATCCTGTTAATAATTCAATGGTAATGGCGGAAGAGGTAGTGCCTTCATCCTAAGATCTTCCATCCTTATATTTTATAACTGTTGACTGAATCTCATGTATTTGTTATTATAGATATAATGAATTATAAATCGCACAATTTCTGGTTTTACTTTTTTACTTCTGACCCCAAGGCCAGCGATTTTTGCTAAATACTAAATACTAACCCCCATATACTAATTAGGCTGGCCGAGAGGCCAGATTTTTTGTTATAGAAATGTTTTTATGCGGTATTCTTGGAATTTGTTTCAGGAATACGGCAGCCAGAACATTTAGAGGAGCCGGGGATGATAAACGAAGAGCATGTCACTCGTATTAGAAAAATTCCGGAACGCATCCGGGTTAGGGCAGCCAGGATCACTGATGATTCGCCTGCACTATGGGAGTGTTATGTCCGTCAGTTTGGCTTTACCAATCCGACGGAGGAGAGTGAACTGGGTTGGTTGGTTGGCCTTGCTATGGAAAATGGTGTCTCTTATCTCAGAGACTTATGTAAAATCGCAAAAAGCCGGGAGGTGCCAATTGCTTGAAATTTTTAATCTGCCTGAAGTTGACGATTTTCCCGTATTGCCAATGAAATGGCCGAGTCTGATAATGGCAAAAGAGATAAACAGTCTCACAAATCCCGAGGTACCATTGCAAGCTTATTCGGTCAGCCATCTTCCGATCGGAGACAGCTGTTATTGGGTCTATTCCTTTCAAAGCGGTGAGGCTGGGTTTAATAAGCATGGCATCGCTTTCATCGTTGTGGACGGGTTGGGCTACCTTGTCGCCGGGGTGAAGGAGATCCATCAAGCTGGTCTCAGAATTGTCCCTCTTCCGTAGAGGACGGGAATCTATCCGGGTGGTCCCAGCGTTTAAAGGAGAACGCTGGGACCCCACCCATTTCCCATAATATTTCAATTATTAGTTATCAATTTTCAATAAACAAATGGTTCGTATTCAGACAAAAAACTGGTGGTGGCAAATAATTATCTGGCAAAGCCGGCGATTTTCAGCTACTAAGTTAATGAGTTAATAAGCAAGTAAGTTCTCAGGAAAGAGTCGCCGGCTTTGGCCGGCTCTTTTTGTTTGCCTGGAGGGATTCGATAGATACCGATCGAATCTCCGCATCACATCTGAAAGGAGCACATTTACAATGGGTAAGCGGGATCGCGTGTCTGCAGCAAGGGGTTTTGGCGATAGTTGGAGACGGGATGAGGTAACCCTTTTCAATTATCAGTCATGGTCAACACGGATTGTCGTTGTCCGCCATGAAAGCGGCGAAGAAGTCCGGTCATTGGTGCAGTTTGGCAAGCCGAGTGGCAATCGGGCAATCTGCACCCTCACCGGTCAGGTCTATCAGCAGACAAATGGCTGTTTTGTTGCAACCGGACGGTTTCATAAGAAGAACTTTGTTCAGCATGAAATCTCCAGGTTAAGTGCCCGAAATCAGGGAGGCGGATGGTAACCGCCGAAAGGGGGAGGTATGAAGAGGGAGGAAGTCGATCAATTTGTGATAACAATCCCGGGGATGATACCGGCAGAAAGACAAAATGCCGGTATCGTCCTGGCTTACTTGAACGGTGCAGGGGAGAAGATCGCCAATTTGACGCTAAAGTTTTCTTATGCAGATCAGCAACAACTCATTGAGGAAATAAAAGCGATGGGACTTTCGGAAAGGCATGAGAATGCGGCAATCTTTTTTCTCCGTTCCGTCGGCAGGCGGTTTGCGGAAGCACGAGAAGGGAGGGCAAAAAAATCCAGCCACTTTCTGTCATAGGAAGTGGGATCCGTGCCGGCAAAGACATTCGGTCTTTGCCGGCACTTGCGTTTTTTGCTATACTGGGAAACAGAATTGGAATATCATTTAAGTACTGACACTCTGTGTCATCCTGAACTCGATTTAGGATCTGTTCTTCATTTAGAATTCAGGTTATATAGATTCCCGATCGGGTCGGGAATGACAAGGGAGAAAAAATGGAAAAATACGCCGCTGTTATACTTGCTGCCGGTAAAGGTACTCGGATGAATGAGGGCCTAGCTTCGCCAATCCCAAAAGTGATGTTTCCCATTGCCGGAAAACCGATTGCTTTTTGGGATATCCAATTGATCCGTGATGCCGGCATTGAAAAAGTCGTTCTCGTTGTCGGCTATAAGAAAGAGCTGGTCCAGGATTATTTCGGTGACAATGTTGATTATGCCGTCCAGGAGCAACAATTAGGCACAGGCCATGCCGCCGCCGCCGCCCGCCCACTCTTGGAGGGCAAAGCTGAAAACGTCATCGTCTTTTATGGCGACAATCCGCTTTACAAACCGGAAACGGTTCGCCAGTTGATTGAATTATATGAGAAAGAAAATCCGACTATTGCTATGCTCTCGGTCGAATTCGATGACCCCAAGTTTTGGGCTTTTGGCCGGCTGATTCAGGATAAGGAAGGTAGCTTAAAATCAAAACAGGAAAAGATAATCAACTTTACGGTTAATGTTTCTGCTGATGCTGATCCAGGTGGCCATTACGCGGGAGTTTTTGTGCGGAAGGTTGAGTCCGCTACTGCTGGCCAGGTTGGCGTTGCTGGTCGGGTTGGAACATTGGTCTTGGTGACTGTTCCTGGACAAATTACCAAAAAAGCTGAGATCAAGGATTTTGAAGTTCCCGAATCAACCTTTAAGATACAGCCAGTTGATTTATCTGCTAGGGTTTATAATAGCGGTAATACTTTTTATGAGGCGAAAGCCGAAATAGAATCAAGTTCGATCTGGGGAACAGATAAAATAGACTTGGGTTCTCATGTCATTCCTCATCAGAATAGCCGGTCCTACTCTGCTTCCTGGTCTCCAAAAATTCCTTTTGGTCTGTATAAACTAACACTAAGGGTGACAGATGGGGATGGTACTGTTCATGAAAAAAATGCGTCGGCTTGGATTCTTCCGTATGAAATTGTTGTGCCATTTATAATTATTATCATCTTAATTATCTTGGCAATCGTGTTTGCGCTTCGCCGAAAGCCCAAGGATCAAATAGGACCAACACCCCAACAGGTGTAAGTATTGTCGAGGTGTTTTTGGCTGTTTGCTAAACCGGTTTGTCATTGACAATTTATTAGTTTGGTGTTTATATATAATAATTCAGGCCGTTGATAGGGAGTACCGCCCCTTGAGGCCTGACGCAGACTCGAGCGAACGAGTAAATTAAGACCCAATTGGGATGGAACCTTCCGTTGTTGCAATGCAAAGCGGAATCCCAAGCAATTATTGGGTCTTTTTGTTTAATTAATATTTTGTTGGAGGTGTATGGAAAAAGAAGTAGTTATCCGTGAAGTCAAAAAAAATGATTATCCGGCAATTGCCGATCTTTCTTGTCAGCTTGAGCATGACATGACCAAAGAAGAAGCTAAAGAAAGAATTAATAATGTAATCAAAGACCCAACCCAAACTATTTTTATCGCTGAATCTCGCAAAGAAATACTTGGTTACGTTAATGTTGTTGCCAGATACGAACTTCTCTCCGGTGTTCAATCTAGAATTGAAGGTTTGGTTGTTGATCAGAAGGCCAGGGGATTGGGACTAGGAAAGCTGCTCATGAAAAAGGCTGAAGATTGGGGAAAAGAGATGGGTAGTAAAACAATGAAATTAGTCTCTAATTCAAAAAGAATTGATGCCCACAAATTTTACGAACACATTGGTTATTTAAAGACCAAAGAGCAAGCCGCATTCAAGAAATTTTTAGGAGATTAAAATGAGGACGATTCATCGAGATATTGTGGCTGCTATGATTTTTTCCAAGGATGGGAAATTATTTTTAGGTAAGAAACATGCTGAGAGAGGGGGAGTCTATGTTGATTGTTGGCATATCCCCGGTGGTGGTGTCGATGACGGAGAAAGCCTAGAGGTGGCACTGCAACGTGAAATTAAGGAAGAAACCGGCATTGATATTTCCAGATATTTGATTGAATTAATAGATGATAAGGGTAATGGAGAATCAGAAAAAATCCTTAAGGATACCGGCGAGAAGGTTATGTGCCAAATGCATTTTACGGTCTATAAAGTCATAGTTGATGATAAAAGTGCCGACGAAATAGAACTGAGATTAGATGATGATTTAGAAAGAGCAGAGTGGGTGAGTACAGAGGAATTAAATAATATTAAACTGACCCCTCCCTCTGTTGAATTATTTAAAAGATTAAAAATATTATAAGAAAGTAGGTACAAATGCAGGAAGAAAAAAATATTGAAACAATTCGCCACTCGTTAAGCCATGTGTTGGCAGCGGCGGTGCAAGAGATGTTTCCGGAGGCCAAGCTCGGTATCGGGCCGGCAATTGAAAATGGTTTTTATTATGATTTTCTTCTGCCAAGAACATTGATTCCGGAAGATTTACCTCTTCTTGAAGAAAAAATGCGTAAAATTATCAATCAAGACTTTCTCTTTGAAAAGAGAGAATCGTCAAGAGAAAAAGAAATCGAGTTCTTAAAAAAGATCAACCAGCCGTTCAAGGCTGAATTAGCTGCTGAGATAAAGGATAACAATGTTAGCTTTTATAGCATCAAAGATCCAGCAAGCGGCAAATTTATTTTCATCGACCTCTGCGCTGGACCACATGTTAACTCCACGAGCGAACTAAAACAAGCTGGATTTAAACTTGATAAGATTGCTGGAGCTTATTGGAAAGGTGATGAAAAGAACCAGATGCTTCAACGTATTTATGGTTTGGCTTTTGAGTCTAAAGAGAAGTTGGATAATTTTTTAAAACAACGGGAAGAAGCCGAAAAGCGAGATCACCGCAAATTAGGGAAAGAGTTGGATCTGTTTGTTTTCTCTGATTTAGTTGGGCCGGGCTTACCCCTGTATACTCCAAAAGGCACTGCTATCAAGGAAGCTTTGCAGAAAAAAGTTGAAAAGATCTGCCGTCAATATGGTTTTGAAAAAGTTAGCTGTCCATCTTTGGCTAAGATAGATTTGTTTAAAATCTCTGGCCATGCCGACAAATTTGGCGATGAACTTTTCAGAGTCAGTTCAAAGAGTGGTTTAGATTTTGTTTTAAAACCGGTCCAGTGTCCCCACCAAACTCAAATTTATGCTTCAAAAAAACGGTCCTATAGGGATTTACCAATTCGTTATATGGAATCAGACAAACAATATCGCGCAGAAAAGACAGGCGAAGTTGGTGGATTGTCCCGGGTTTTTGCCATTACCGTTGAGGATGGACACTCTTTCTGCCGAATCGATCAAGTTAAAGATGAAATTCGTAACATAGTAACAATTATTCGAGATTTTTATTCCGAAATTGGACTCTGGGGCAATCAGCAAGTTTCTTTGTCAGTTAGAGATTATAGTCATCCTGAAAAATATATCGGCGATGCCAAGGATTGGGATCATGCCGAACGGATGCTAGAAGAAATTTCCGAGGAAATGGGCCTAGATGCCAAAAGAAACGAGGGTGAGGCAGCTTTGTACGGGCCGAAACTTGATTTTATGTTTAAAGATGCGATGGGTAGGGATGTACAAATTCCAACAGTTCAGCTAGATTTCGCCACTCCTAAACGTTTCAATTTAGTCTACACTAACGAAGAGGGCGCTGATGTTAATCCTGTTATGGTTCACCGAGCAATTTTGGGCTCATACGAGCGATTTATCGCCCTGCTAATTGAGCACTTTGCTGGAGCTTTTCCTGTTTGGTTAGCTCCGATTCAGGCAATTATTTTGCCGATTGCTGACAGGCATATTGAATATGCAGAAGAATTAAAGAAAAAATTACTCCAATCTGATGTCAGGGTTGAAGTGGATGCTAGAACCGAATCAATTGGAAAGAAGATCAGAGAAGCGGAGCTTCAAAAAATTCCCTATATGCTAGTCGTCGGCGACAAGGAAATCGAGTCAGATAAAGTGGCTGTTCGAAGATACGGAGAGGGAGATAAAGGTCAAATCTTGTTAGATGAGATTATTAAGGAGATAAATGACTGAATTGTTAGAGTTCAAAAATAAACAAAACGAAACACTGCGTGGGATTTTTGACAAAGCAGATTCTCGCAAAGCTGTTGTTTTTATCCATGGTTTTGAAGGCACATCGATCAGAACTCGAAACAATAATATTATCGAAAGACTACGGGGCAAGGTTAATCTCTTTCGCTTTGACTTTGCTGGCTTAGGGATGTCTAGCGGTGATTTTTCAGAGATGACGGTTGAAAAATCAGTCCAAGAATTAAAATCAGCAATTAAGAAGCTCAAAGAAGCAAATCCTGAAATAAAGCAGATTTTGCTTGTTGGTCATAGCTTGGGTGGATGTATCGCTTTAGAATACTGGGATCAAAATAAAGAAGATATTTCGAAGGTCCTTTTATTTGCTCCGGCGTTAAACCAAGCTGAATTAAATCGTTACTTCTTCGCAACCTATTTAATGAAAGAGAAAGACTCAAGTTTTAAAATTACCTGGGATAATTATAAAGATTATGTGAACGAAGAAGAGTACAAAGAATACATCGCCGAAGAACCTAAAAAGATGAAAGAACATTACCTAAGTAATAAGTACCACACAGAAAATGCCGACAAAGATTACCAGCCTTTGTTGAATGAGATTGATGCGAGCAATCTCCTTATTATTCACAGTAAACTGGATGACAAGGTCCCAATTGAAAGTAATGACAAAATTCCCAAAGGTGTTCAAATTCTAAAACTCGAAAAGGGCGACCACCACTTGCAAAGTCCTGATGTCGCAGAAAAGTATTTAGATAAGGCAATAAATTTTCTTTTGAGTGATTGATTCCAGATTTTACCCCCATGAAAGCCTCAATCGTTATTAGGACCAAAAATGAAGAAAAAAGAATAGGGGATGTTTTGAATTCTCTTGTTGAGCAAACCGAAAAAGATTTCGAGTTGATTATCGTTGATTCAGGATCGACTGATAGAACATTACCAATCATAGAATCATTCAATCAGAGTTTAGATCTAAGAATATTCAAGATAGCTTCCAATGATTTTACTTATCCATTTGCTTGCAATTTTGGCGCTGAAAGAGCAAGAGGGGATTATCTTGTATTCTTAAGTGGCCACTCCATACCAAGAAATAAAGATTGGTTAAAAAACGGCTTATTAGATTTTACTCAGAAAAATAATATTGCAGGTGTTTATGGAACAGTTCTGCCCTCAAAGGATGCGACATTGCTTGAATGGTTTTACTATGTGCCTGGCTTTTTAGAATTTAGAAAGAAAATTGCCAATAAAAAAAGAATGGGGATTTTGGGAAACACTAACTCGATTATCAGAAGAGATCTTTGGTGTGATCATCATTATGATGAAAGTTACAAAGATGGCGGTGAGGATGGCGAGTGGGCTTACTTTTTCATAAATAAAGGCTACAATATTATTAAAGACCCTCAGTTCGCGGTTTATCATTCCCATGGCTATTGGATCAAAGACACCATTCGCCAGTATCGGCATTGGAAAAAAGTCGCAAATAAATTTATAAATAAATATAAAATAGACTAGGAACAAAATGGCGGAGTTAAAACCCGGGAGAGATTGTATTGGAGTGAGTGTTTTTGGGTTGGTTTTTAATCAAAAAAAGGAATTTTTATTAATTCGTACTAAGCCATCAGGTAAAAAGACAAGGGAATACGATAAAATATGGTCAATGCCTGGCGGGACAATTGAGATGGGTGAGACAGCCGAAGAAGCCTTAAAAAGGGAAATCAAAGAAGAAGTTGGCCTAAAAATTTCAGATCCAGAGCTCCTTTGTTATAACGATTATATTAAAAAAAGTGAAGATCGGCACTGGCTCTCTCTTAATTTTAAGGCCAATACTAGTAGCGACCGATTCCAGATTGATGACAAAGCGGAGGTTGCCGATTGCAAATGGTTTACATTTGCCAATGTTCCAACAAATATTTCCCCCTTTACACAAAAATGCTTAGCGCTTGTTCAAAAAGAGATCAAAGCGGGTCGTGACTATATCGGAGTTGGTTGCGGGGTTTTTATTACTAACAAAAAAGGCGAAGTCATTCTTCAATTGAGATCTAAAAACTCCAAAAATGAAGCTGGTAAATGGGAAAAAATGGGCGGATCCATTGAATATGGCGAAACAGTCGAGCAAACCCTAAGAAGAGAATCACTAGAGGAATCGGGAGTTGAAATTACAGATATTGAATTCTTAAGTTACACTGATCACATTCTCAAGGATGAAAACCAACATTGGCTAGGATTGAATTTTATGGCTCTGGTTAAAGATGGCCAAGTTCCTAAAAATATGGAGCTTCATAAACATGACGACTTGCGCTGGTTTAAATTTTCAGAAGTTCCGGACAATTTAGCGATGCCAACCAAGGAGTCTCTTTCTTTTATGGTTAAAAGCTGGAAGGAAAAATATGGAGAAATCAATAAATAAATTGAAGCCATTTTTAGCCATTCCGTTTAAAAAAGGTGCCAAATTGCAAATCACAGAAGGGTGGTTCTACTCCGATCAGGAAAGAAAAATTCATCGTCACAAGTTGCACCGAGGCATTGATTTTGCGGCGGATCGAGGGACTCCTGTTTTTGCCGCGGCTGATGGCTGGGCGATTTCCTCATTTCACTATAAAAGGCGTCTATCATATCAGCACACACTAATTGGATTGTCGCTCGGAAATTTTGTGCAAATTTGGCATCCTGACCAAAAGTATTTTACTGGGTATGCTCATTTACAGAGTAGGGCTGAAAACATGCCATACTTTAAACCAGTTAAAATCGATACTGGTTGGTATCCCGAAATTATTAATAAGCCGACTGGATATTTAAAAAACCAATCTAAATTCGTCAAGCAAGGTGAAATTATCGGTTATGTCGGGGATAGTGGACTTTCAGAAAATTATGACGAACTACCAGATAATAAAGTTAATAGAATCAAATTTCCGGCATGGGATGAAACACACCTGCATTTTGAGGTGTTCCAGCGGACAAGTTTTGGTAAAAAGAAAAACCAAATCGATCCATATGGAATTTATGCTAAGTTTGATAAATATGATATAGGCAAAGTTGGCGGTCTTTGGTTAGCTGATAAAAATGGTAATATTTTGTATGCAAAATAGTTTTCCTAAAAATTTTCTTTTCGGTTCTGCTACCTCCGCCCATCAAATCGAAGGTTGTCAAAATAATGATTGGTCGGAGTGGGAAAAAATTAAAGGCAAAATCGATGATAAGAGTAATTCGCAAAAAGCATGCGATAGTTGGAATAAGTGGCGAGACGATATTAAGTTGCTTAAAAAAACAAACCAAAACGCTTATCGCTTCAGTATTGAGTGGTCAAAGGTTGAGCCAAAAGAAGGAAAATTTTCTACCAAAGCCATTGATCATTATAAGAGCATCCTTCTCGAATTAAAAAAAGAAGGCATCAAGTCTATGGTTACATTGTTTCATTTTACCTTGCCTCTTTGGCTTTCGGAAAAAGGAGGGTTTGGCAATAAAAAAGCCAGCCTTTATTTTGCTAGATTCGCTGAGAAAATGGGGAGAGAATTTGGCAAGCTAGCTGATTTTTGGGTAACAATTAACGAACCACAAGCCTACCTTTTAAGTGGTTACATCAATGGTGATTATTGTCCTGGTGAAAGGAATATTTTTAAAGCATATTTTAATATTCGCAAAAATTTGGAACGTGCTCATATTTTAGCTTACAAAAAGATGAAGCCCCTGGTGGATGGTCCGATTGGGATTGTTCAGCACCTAGTTGCCCTTGAGCCACTAGTTCCGCACCTAATCAATCAGTTTTGGGTTAAGATTACTCATTTCTTTACTACAAATATTTTCATTAAACCGATTGCTAAATTTAACGATTTTATCGGAATAAATTATTACATGAAGTTCAAACTACAAGCCCTTTTGCCGAAAGTTCATATTGATGCTAAAAAATTAACCGACTATGGTTGGGGAATTAATCAAGAAGGTCTTTATCAGGTAATTATGGAAAGTGCCCGATGGAAAAAGCCAATTTATATCACCGAAAATGGGGTCGCTGATGCCAAGGATCAGCATCGAGGAAAGTTCATTAAGGATGCCTTTTTAAATATTGCCAAGGCGATTAAAGATGGAGCGGATGTTAGAGGCTATTTTCATTGGACTTTGCTTGATAATTTCGAGTGGTCGAGGGGCTATACTATGAAATTTGGTTTATTTACCAAAGAACGAGAGCCTCGAGAGAGTGCTAATATTTATTCTGATCTAATAAGAAAATATCAAATTTCTTGAAGCTTTTGTTTTCTTTTTTCTACATGCACTTTGCGTTTTTCAAGTTCGGACTTCTCCATAAAATCAATGCCTTTTTCTTTCATAATAGCAATTTTTTGTTTTTGATAATCCTTTGTACTATGCGGGTGATTGTCTAAACGTGGAAGGGGAACTATCGTATCGAGTAATTTTAAATCACTTATATCTAAATCTCGACAGAATTCATTGAAAAAATATGAATTAGTTTCATATCTATTCTCGTCGACAAAAAGAAGTGGTAGGCAATCTCGATAAGAGGTTTGCCAAGTAGTCAAAAATTTCTTCATAATTGAGGCGGAGGTAAAGCTATCTTCGTCAACTTTGATATTTATTTCGATGCCTTTGTTTTTAAAACGTTTTTCCAACTCTGGTTTGGTGGTCTCGCATTCGGTCATATTATTTTCGTCAAACATTCCGCCGGAAATATAAATATCGGCAATTCTATCCTTAAAAAGCGTCGCAGCTTCCACGAAAGCATTTAAATATTGGTCATAACCAATTGTTTCAATCGGATGCCTAAGTTCGGGTGCCCATGATCCGTAACAGTTCATACAAATAAACAATTTTTTCTTTTCCATCTTTTTAGCTTAATTATTTAATAATAATTTAGCACATTCAGCTTGTATTTTCACCTGTTTAGTTGATCAAATAGTCTTTTTGTGGTATAAACACTAGGGTTAATCGACATAGGGGGAAGAATCTTGAAAATTACCGCAACCTCCGCAGTAATTTTTTTGGTGGCGATGATCACTGTTGCAGGTGTCAAAAGTTTGTCAGCCGCGCCGCCAAAAGCAGAGTATTTGTATGTCAGCATCAGTCTCTTCAATGTTGACAAAGCGACCGTTAAAACCAAATCCGGTGTGTGGCCAAAGCCAGGCATGGCAGCGGCAAATACGATGGATTTGGCTCACAACCCAATGCCCTTGGAATCGGAAGTTTTGCCGTTTGCTTTCTATTTGCCAGGCAAGGACAAAAAACATCCAGGTAAATGGAAGGAGTGCAAAGTTAACCGATTCACAGTGGCCGACTCAATGGGCCCAGCTCTTCGGAGGTTGGCTCGAAAAGGAACAATGACTGTTATTAAAAACGGCAAGAAGGTTAAGGTTCCATACTATCGCCTTGACCTTTATTACAAAGGCAAAGTACCACCAAAAGAATTGGCGGAAATTAACAAAAAGATTTGCAAGGTTAGGGTATACAAGTAGAATGCCCGAAGTCTTGAAACTAAACCGAGGCTCCCCAGGAAGGGGAGTTCTTGCGTTTACAAAAAGAAATGTATGAGTTTTGGGCAGAAGAACTATAATTTATGATTGGCCAGTTGATCTAAAATACGCCAGCGGCGTTGTTTTTCTTCCCATGATATTGGATCGCCTAGCTTGTAGGCGACAGTGCCCGATCGGGGGGAATATTTATTATTGAAAGCTTGGGAAAATCTAACTATTTTAAAAACATCTATAGTCTGCTGAAAATCTTCCTCTGTCTCCCCTGGAAATCCGACAATAGTATCAGTTGTTATTTCTACCCCGGGAATTTTATCTTTTAATTTTTTAACGAGTCTCAAATATTGTTTCTGGCTATAGGGCCGATGCATGGCTTTTAGTATCTTGTCGCTGCCTGATTGAAGTGGCAGGTGAATACGCTTGGCAATTTTGGGAAGTTTAGCTATTACTTCAATAATATCATCCGTCATATCTTTGGGGTGATTGCTGGTAAAATAAACTATAAAATCTCCAGGGATCTCATCTATTCTTTCAAGGAGTGTTGCAAAATCAGATTTTAGCTTTTCGCTTTTCACCTTTTGCTTTTCACTGTCTCTGTAGCTATTAACATTTTGACCGAGGAGCCAAATTTCTTTTTGGCCTGCCTCAACTAATCGTTGAACATCATCTAAAACCTTGTCCATTGGTCTTGATGTTTCACGCCCTCTTGTGTAGGGAACGGCGCAGTAGGAACAGAAATTATTGCAGCCTTTCATAATTGGAATTAAGTTGGTAGACGAGGGGTTGTCATCTTTTGTTGAGACGATCTTAAGTTCAAATATTTTGTTTAATGTCTCAAGGCTTTTGCCATCCCAGATTACAATACCTTTTTTTTCAAATTTCTTACGGTCCGATTCCAAAATACAACCAGATACCACAACAATTTTTCCTGCTTCTAAAAAATTCCGACAATAACCGATTGTTCGATCAACTGCAGTTTGGCGAACAGAGCAATTTAAGGTGATAATTACTTCACAGTTCTCAATTGATTCTTCGATTAGTCCAGATTTCTTAAGTTGGAAAGATAGTCTGGCTGAATCCCACTCGTTGTATTGGCAACCAAAAATTTTAATATGAAATTTTGTCGGTTTTTTCTTCACAGTAAATTATATTACCTCTTTTGAAGCCCAAAATAAAGAATTAGTTCGGCCCTATTGCACGATCGTGCAATAGGGCCGAAAACCAAAGCATTAATCTCTGTTGCGCTCAGCCTTAGTCCGCTGTCCTTGCATCCCAATCATTTAACGTTAAACAACGCCGCTTATTTAACGCTAAACAAAAACACCGCCTGATTTCAGGTGGTGTTTTTGTTTATATAGTTCAGTAAATTCTATATTCGATCTGGTCGATTTTACAGCTTATATTATTCAGCTTTTTTCTCTTCTGTTGGTTGGCCAGTTTCCCCTTCTTCACCCTCTTCTTCCTTGCCCTTCTCTTCGACCTCGACAGCTTCAACATCCTCAACAACTTCTTCGTTCAAAGCCTCTAGCTCCTCTTCGCTTCGTGGTTCCTGTACAAAGGCAACAATTTCTTCTGGGTCATTTAGAATCTCGATGCCTTCAGGGATTTTGATATCAGAGATTTTGATATTTTTCTCAAAATCATCCAAGCCTGAAAGATCGACTTCAAATTCAGGAACCAAAGCGGCTGGTAGACACTTGACTTCAACAGCATCAACTGGAGTAATTAATGAACCTTCAAGATTGAGAACAGCAGGAGCATCCCCGATAAATTTGAGAGGAATTTCGGTTTCGATTTCCTCTTTCATGTTAACTTTGATTAAATCAATATGGACAAAATCGTTATTGATTGGATCTCTTTGAAAATCCTGGATTAAAACTGGGAATGTCTTTTTCTCGTCGATAGATAAATTTATCAAGTTAGAAGTACCAGCATCGCGGAAAATACGATTGAAAGCAATTTTATCAATCGCTAAGGAAATGTTGTCAAAATTGTGTCCATAAATGACAGCAGGAATCATACCGGCATTGCGGATATGCTTTGCTTTTTCGTTTCGTTCTTTGGCTTCCAGTTTAAATTCTACCATTTAGATTTTCTCGTTATTTTCTTTAAATACTTTTTCGAATCCGCCGTTAAAGTTCTTAAGAAACTTATAAGTTTCGATAACGTCGTTATTTGTTACATTTTCCCCCGGTGTCTTTTTTCTTTGTTTTGTCATTGCGACTGTAGCAACGAGAGGGGAGTGAGATGGACAATGAAGTTCAAGAAAAACCATTGAATCAATAATGCCTTTTATGTCGATACCTTCAAACATATACTGCTTACCGCACTGCGGGCAGCGGACATTTTTTTGAATCGTCTTTAGGAGTTTGTATAAGTCTTGATGATTCATTGCTTTTTGGATTATAGCTTTATTGGCCTAAAAAGTCAAGGGAACTTGAAGGCAAGCTAGAGATTTTTTTCCATCATTAATATTTGGTCACGTAGTTCGGCTGCACGTTCAAAAGCAAGTTCTCGAGCGGCTTTTTTCATTTCTTCCTTGAGGTCGCTAATTGCCCTTTTCTTTTCTTGTTTTGGTAATTTTCTAAAAATTTTATCGATATCACTGAGCTTGTTTTCAACCTTTTCTTCCTCCTTGGGCAACTCCTTGGAAATGCCCTCAGGTGTGATATTGTTATCTTTGTTGTATTTTTCCTGAAGTTCGCGGCGGTCCTGGGTTTCTTTTATGGCACTGGCCATTGAGTTGGTGGCATTATCAGCATACATAATAACTTTGCCGTTGATATGTCGAGCGGCTCTCCCCATAGTTTGGATTAAAGCTGGCTTGCTTCGCAAAAAGCCTTCTTTGTCGGCGTCTAGTATTGCAACCAAAGAAACCTCAGGCAAATCCAATCCTTCGCGTAGCAGATTTATGCCAACCAAAACATCATATTTGCCAAGTCGAAGATCACGCAAAATTTGAAGCCTTTCAAGTGTTTCAATATCTGAATGTATGTAGGCGACTTTAACTCCTTTGTTTTGCATAAAATCTGTTAACTCCTCAGCCATCCTTTTGGTCAGAGTCGTAACTAAAACCCTTTCCTGGTTTTTAACTCTTTCTTCGACTTCGTTAATTAAGTCACTGATCTGGCCTTTTGTTTTTCGTACCTCAATTAAAGGGTCTAATAATCCAGTCGGGCGAATAAACTGTTTAATAACATCTGACTTTTTACTTAAGCTCAGCTCGTATTCCGTGGGCGTAGCAGAAACAAAAACAACTTGTTTGATTTTGTTATAAAATTCCGGATATTTTAGCGGCCGATTATCTTTTGCTGATGGTAGGCGAAAGCCATATTCTACCAGTTTTTCCTTCCTCGATAAGTCTCCAGCATACATTCCTCTTATCTGGGGAACAGTCATATGAGATTCATCAATAAAAAGCAAAAAATCGTTAGGGAAATAATCCATCAAAGTTGTTGGCGGTTGCCCAGGAGATCTTTGGTCAAAATAACGCGAATAGTTTTCAATGCCTGAACAAGTTCCTGTTTGTTCAATCATTTCTATGTCGAAATTGGTCCTCTGTTCGAGGCGTTCTGCTTCTAATAGTTTATTATTTTTACGAAAAGATTCTAGCTGAACTTTTAAATCTGATTCAATTTCTTTTATGGCTCTTTTTTGGATTTCAAAAGGAGTGATAAAGTGTTTAGCCGGGAATATTTCTATTTCCGCCAAATCCTGTATACGTTCGCCGGTAATCCAATCAATTTCCGAGATTTTTTCGACTTCGTCGCCAAAAAAATCAATTTTAAGGGAATTGTTGGCATAAGCGGGCATAATTTCCAAAGTATCGCCCTTTAATCGATATGAGCCTCTTTTTAGTTCGTAATCGTTTCTTTGATACTGTAGGGTATTAAGACTATAAAGAAATTCTTTTCTGTTAATTTTTTCACCAATCTTGAAGATAAAATTTTCGGCCTTGTAAAATTCAGGTGAACCAATGCCGTAAATACAGGAAACGGAAGCAACAATGATTACATCGTTTCGGGTAAGCAGTGAATGGGTCGCAGCATGACGCAGCCGATCTATTTCATCATTAATCGAAGAATCCTTTTCAATGTAGGTATCAGTTTGGGGTATGTAAGCTTCCGGTTGGTAGTAATCATAATAGGAGACAAAATAATGTACTGCATTATCAGGAAAGAATTCCCTAAATTCGTCAGCTAACTGGGCGGCTAAAGTTTTATTATGGGCTATAACCAGAGTAGGCTTATTTATCCGCTCTATGACGTTCGCCATTGTAAAAGTTTTACCGGAACCGGTTACACCCCAAAGAGTTTGGTGTTTTGTCCCCCCTTTTAAATTTGCGGCAAGTGACTCAATTGCTTGGGGTTGATCGCCGGTTGGTTTGAATTTTGATTTGAGGTTAAAAGACATAATCAATTATTATACACAAAAACCTTTGCGTTGACAACAAAAGAAGCGAGTGGTAAAATCCTTGCATACCCAAACCAAATCAAGTGCCTGCTGTTAGGAGGGCATTTGAAAGGGTAGCGCACCAAGTGGCGAGACCTCTCAAATCTCTTTCCCCTGAGAGGCCTGAAAGTATGTGAGGAGCGAGAAGCCCATGGTTTTAGTTACGGATCGGAGAAATTCGAGAGTTGGTCGTGTGCGCGGTGGCGGTGTTGTGGCACCCCAAACCACTCCTGTTCAGCAGCTTGCCGGCCTGTGCCTGCAACTGGTCCAGGAGGACATGCGGGTGGTCATGACCCACAAGCAGAAGGGCAATAAAAGTCCGAAGCTCGAGTTACTCGCGGTGATGCCGGAAACGCATCTCCGCACGGTGGAAGATCGCATTGCCGACATGCACGCTTTTGGCAGCGCGGTGATCGAAATCGTGCCGGAAGCACGTCGTGCCGTAGAGGTTATAGCTCAATTCCAGGCAATTGGGATGACCGTCCTGGTAACGGGCACACCAAAGCGCGCCGATGTGGTGCAGCCTTCCGAGATCACGATTTCCCCGGGTGACACCTCGGCAAAGATTGCCGCCGCCATCCGGGAGATTGGGCCGGATCTCTACCGGCTCGTCCTTATTTGCACGTATTAGTAGCCCCGATGGGGCCCGAGTTGGTGGGTGGGGTCTGGCTGGATCGCCAGACTCCGCCCCGCAGGGAATAGCCATTTGATAGGGCTATTTTTATTTAGGTCTATTTTGTTCCCGCCATTTTTTAATTTCGGCATGATTACCAGACAACAGTACTTGTGGTACTTGCCAGCCCTTATATTCCTCCGGTCGAGTATATTGGGGATATTCAAAGAGGTAGTTTCCAAGTTTGTCTTTTTTCATAAAAGTTTCTTCTTCGGCCGAGCCTTCTGTTAAAACTCCCGGAACCATCCTGGAGACGGCATCGACGAGCAACATTGCAGGTAATTCGCCACCGGTTAAGACAAAATCGCCAATGGAAATCTCCTCATCGATCAAATGCTCCCGAATTCTTTCATCAAACCCCTCATAATGCCCGGCTATTAAAATTAATCGGTCGTAATTTTTGGCCAATTCAATCACCTTATCTTGTGTTAATCTGGCGCCTTTTGGAGTCATTAGTATTGTTCTGATTTTAGACCCTTGACTTGGGACTTGGGACTTGATCGAACTTATAGCTCTGTCAAGTACATCCACTTTCAAAACCATGCCTTTACCGCCGCCATAAGGTGTGTCGTCTACAGTTTTATGCTTATCAAAAGAATAATCACGAATGTTATGTAAACCTATTTTGATTACTTCTTTTTCCTGCGCTCTCTTTAAAATACTCTCAGAAAGAGGGCCGACAAACATTTCGGGAAAAAGTGTTAATATATCGTATTGCATAATTTATTATGAATTAATAATTGTTGTACTCTTTTTCAGTTGTGATGCAACCTATGGTAGGGTTGACTCTTTATTTTATTAATCCTCTGGAGTCAAAAAGTCGCCAACAACTCCTAAAAGCTGTGGCGACTTTTGTATAAAAGTTTTATTTTAGTCAAGAATATCTTCTGGAACGTCAGAGAGATCTTCTCTTTCCTCTCTGGTTTCTGATCTTTCTGCTCGCTGGCTGCCTTCTGGCTCAACAATTTTTAGGTTAAGTCTGGCATTTTCCTTGGCACCCATAACTCGAAGTAGAGTTCTGATTGCCTTTGCTGTTTTTCCGTCCTTGCCGATGATTTTTCCCATATCGGACGGATCTACATAAAGGGAAATTAATACGCCTCTTTCGTCGATTGTTCTTTCAGTCTTGACCTTGTCTGGATTGTCAACAATTGCCTTTACAACATCCTCGACAAATTTCTGATCCTTTTCCATGATTTTCCTTTCGTTAATTTTGGAAATATGGTATTAATTACTCGCTTTTGGTTTCTTCTTCTGGGGATTCTGGAGCCGTTTCGGCTGGTGTTTCCTCAGTTGGTGTTTCTTTGGCTACCGGTTCTTCTACAACTGCTCCCTCGGCTTTAGGAGCCGCTGGCTGTGGTGCCTTGCCGGCATTAGCTGCCTCCTCTTTGGCGGCCTTCTTAGATAATTTTTTGCCATAAACTTTCTTTACTTTGGCTGATTTTGGTAGAACGCTGGCATCAACCATTAGATTGTTTACAGTATCAGTTGGGAGAGCGCCCTGTTTAATCCAAAAAAGCGCCCGATCCTTGTCTATAACAAGTTCTTTAGGCGTTAAAGTTGGATTATAGTGGCCAATAATCTCAATAAATTTTCCCTGAACTGCTCTTTTTTTATCGGCAACAACTACCCTGTAAGCTGGGCTGTTTCTCTTACCGACTCGAGTCAATCTGATCCTTAACATTAATCTCCTATATCTTCTAATTCAAGAGTATTAGCTAAAATTTAGCAGATTACTGCACAAATGTCAATTCTTCCCTATATCCTTGTCTGAAGTCATTGTAGGCGATTTCCTGTTTACTTTCAGGCTTAACCCGGTCGATTACAAGCTTTCCTTCTTTGTCGAAATGAGCGGCAGTTATTTGAATTACTTTCCCGTTTGTAAGTTTGGTGTATACTTTTGGCCAGTCGTCAAAGGCTCTTATTTTACGCTCAACTATGACCGCGCTTGTTTTTTTGTCGACACAACCGTCTTCTTTTTTAAATAATCTGGTATAGGTAGCTGATTCTTCTTCTTGCGGATATGGTTTTAGGTCTCCGGCAAGGTAATAAGGGATTGAATTTAAGAGGAAATTAGCGGCAACTTTTCCGAGATAGTCCTTAAGTACGGTATTTGATTCGGTTCCTCGAAGTTTTACTTCACCTTGGGCAATGATCTCGCCTGCGTCCATTTTCATATCAGTTTTAATCAGGGAAATACCAGTAATCTTGTCTCCTTCTAAGATAGTCTGTTTTATAGGGGACGGCCCGCGATATTTAGGAAGTAGGGAGGGATGAATATTAACAATGCCGTACTTCGGGATTTCAAGAATTTCCTGCTTAATTATCTGGCCAAAATCGGCCATAATTCCTAACTCTGGCCGAACGCGCTTAATTTTTTCGATAATTTTTGGATCATTAATATTTTTTGTCTCTAGAATTGGCAACTTTAGTTTTTTAGCAGTTTCCAATATTGGATTTATGTTTGATTTCCTGCCATTTCCTGTATCTACCTGGCTAGTAATCGTCATGGCAATGTTATACTGAGGGTCAGACGCCAATAGCTTTAGTGATTCGACGCCGAGAGTGCCTGTTCCAATGAAAATAATCTTTGTTTTTACAATTCTGTCAATAAAGAGAACAGAATAGAGATGATCTATTTCATGCTGAAGTACTCTGGCCATAAAACCTTTGGCTTCTAATTTAAAATACTTTCCGTACCTATCTTGTGCTTCAACGGTAATACTCTTGGGACGCTTAATCAAAAGTTCGATGCCGGGAAAGGACAAGCAGCCCTCGACCATTTTGCTTTTTTCTTTCGATGACTTCACTATTTTGGGATTGCATAGAACAGTTAAGGGGAAGGAGTCGGCCCCTTTCCTTTTCTTGTTTTTAGAGTTTTTTATTTCTAGCTCCGCGACTAAAATTTTCTGAGAAATACCTACTTGCGGAGCAGCGAGACCGACGCCAGTTTCTCTGAGAGTTTCAATCATATTGTCGATTAAATTTTGTGTTTCCATGCTAAAATCAGTCACCTCAGTTGCTGGTGCTCTTAAAATCGGGTCTGGAAATTTTTTAATATCGAGTTTCATTCTAATTATTTTTATAACCTTCCGGATGATTTTTATGCCACTCCCAAGCGCTTTTGGCCATATCTTCTATCGAATATTTTGCTACCCAATCGAGCAATTTTTTAGCTTTCGTTGGGTCGGAAAATGATATAGCAGGATCGCCCGATCGTCTTGGGCCGATTTCAAATTCGATTGTAAAACCGCAAGCTTTTTCAGCAGCTTTGATTACTTCAAGGACTGAGCTGCCTTTGCCAACACCAAGATTTACCGTTTGCGAAGCCTTGTTTTTAAGGAGATATTCTAGGGCTTTAATATGACCATCAGCCAAATCGCAAACATGAATATAATCTCGGATTCCTGTTCCGTCGGATGTGGGATAGTCGTTGCCAAAAACAGTTAACTTGTCCCTTTTACCCAGAGCTTTGTAGATAGTTAATGTCATAAGGTTGGTAGGATTGGGTTTATCCTCGCCCATTTTTCCGGATGGATCAGCACCAGCTACATTAAAGTATCTCAAAGTTATAAATCTTAATCCGAACTGATCATCATACTTTTTAAGAATAATTTCGTCAAGTAATTTTGTTAGACCGTAAATTGAAGCGGGAATTCTAAGTTTAGTGACCTCCCTATCAGTAAGAGGCAAACTTTTGCCTTGGTTTGTTTGGTTATATTCCTTTATAAACTTATTTAGAAAAGATTCACCTTCAAGCCTTTCGTCTTTCCATGCTCCTGGCAACAAGGATGATTTGTCAGGGATAAAATTTTCTGTGTATTCCTCTTTGAGAGGAAAATCCGAATCGTTTAATGGTTCACCATAAGTGGATGCAGTTGATGACTTGATGATATATTCACAGCCCTTTGCCTTCATGACATCCAATAGATTTATAAAATTCAACACATTGTTTTTTAGATATTTCTCGGGCTGTTCCATGGATTCGCCGACTGCCAAATAGGCGGCAAAATCGATAACAGCAATAGGATTATAATGGTCAAAGATTTTAGACATCGCTGATTTGTCGCCAACATTGGAAACTTCTAAAATTGCTCTTTGATCAACCGCTTCTTTGTGTCCATTTTCTAGGCTATCTACCACAATAATTTTATAGCCAGCATCACAAAGTTTTTTAACGGTGATGCTACCAATATAACCGGCGCCACCAGTTACTAAGATGTTTCTTTCTGTTTGTTTACCCATATTATCCTTGTTGTTGATTAATTGACCTTATATTTATTATAACAGATTTACCGGTTCAACATCCCAGACTAATTCAGGGAATTTTTTTGCAAGCATAGAAATCTCATCATTGGGAAGCTCAGCAATCTTAAAAAGAACGTGGTATCTGTATTTGTTGTGTATTTTTCGGAAAAAACAGGCACCTGGTCCAATAAAATTCAATCCTTTGGGTATAGATAAAGTAAAATTAGAAATATTTCTTTTTGCGATTTCTTCCTTTATATGTTCTGAGATGACCCTGACAATTTTGGTATATGGCGGATCCATAAAAAGCTCTCTATTTTTAATTTCCTGGCTATAAAAACCCTGGAAATCGTGCTGACTTGCAAAAACAATTGCCGGAGACTCGGGCCAATATGATTGAATTATGGTCTGGCCAGGGTTATTTTTTCTTCCGCTTCGCCCAGAAACTTGAGTTAAAATTTGAAAGACTTTCTCACTTGCCTTGTAGTGCGGCAGATGAAGTCCGGTATCCGCCGAGACCACCCCAACTAAATCCACCCCTGGAAAATCAAGTCCTTTTGCTATGATTTGAGTCCCAATTGCTATGCTAACTTTATGTTCGCTGAAATCTTTATAGAATTTCTCATAATCTTTTTTTGTTTTTATATTCGTCGAATCAATAACGGCAATATTGGCTTCTGGGAGTAATGCTTTAACTTCCTGTTCAATCTTTTCTGTCCCTGCCCCAAAAAATCTAATTTTTGCGCTATGGCAAACAGGGCAGGTAGTGGGAATTGCTGATTTAAAATCACAATGATGACAATTGAGGTAGTGGTCTTGGTTTTTTATGTGGTAAACCAAGGGGATAGAACATCTTGGGCAGACAATAACCTCGCCGCATTCTCGGCAGGATACAAAGGTTGAAGTTCCTCGACGATTTAGAAATAGAAGCGCTTGTTTTTTTCTGGATATTATCGCTTGCAATTCCTGTTGCAATACAGCGGAGATGGGGGAGTTATTGCCGCTTCTTATTTCCTCTTTTAAATCAACAATTTTAGCCGGGGGCATTGGAAGTTTATGATGGCGTTCCTTTAACTCTAACAATACAATTTTTCCTCTTTTGCAATCATAATAGGTTTCGATTCTCGGAGTAGCTGTTCCAAGTAAGCAAAGAATGCCAAAAGACTTCGCAATGTATTTTGCCAAATCGACACTATGGTAACGAGGTGACTGGTCTTGTTTGTAAGAATCTTCCTGTTCTTCGTCAACAATAATAAGACCTAGATTTTTCGATGGGACAAGCAGGGCTAATCTGGGGCCGATAAGGATATTAACTTTGCCATTAAAGAAGTCAAGATAACTCTTAAGTCTTTCTGATTTGGAGAGTCTCGAATGTATTACCAGTACTTCCTGGCCAAAAACTTCTTGAAACCTTTTAGTTATTTGGGGGGTTAGAATTATTTCAGGCAGCAGAAGAATGACTTGCTTTTTTTGTTTTAAAACGTCTTTTGCTAGCTTGATATATATTTCCGTTTTTCCGCTTCCGGTAACCCCGTGGAGAAGAACCGGTTTAGGCTCTTTTTCTATTAGCTTTCTCTTTAAAACGTTTAGTGTCTGTGTCTGTGTTTCTGTAAGTTTTATTAAATCTGCTTTTAAACCGGGCGATAACTCTTTTTTAACTTCCTTGGGTCTTTTCAGATTTGGAGGCAAAAAGAGTGAAACTGCTTCCCCTAAGGTACATATATAATACTGGCTAATCCATTCACAGATTTGTAGATAGGCCGGTGGTAGGGCAACATCATCTAAAACGCTAGAGATTGGTTTAAGTTTATAATCATTTCTCGCTACTTGGCCGAGTTTGTAGACAACACCGCGTAATTTCCTGTTTCCAAGATTTATTTGAACGACAGAACCGATTTTTATCTTTGCTATAAACTCATCAGGCACTAAATAACTAAAATATGGAATAGTGCCTGTTTTTGTTTCTGGTATTATATCGGCTATCATTTCTTAAATATATCAACAAAGCCTTTTCTTACAAAGGTTTGACCATGTAAGTACGATCCAGAAAGTAGCCAAGCTTTGCAAAATATTCTCTAACTCCAATGCCAGATATAACTGCTAATCCAGAAAGACTAAACTCACTTTTGGTGATTTTCTCAGCCTCCGAAATTAAGAGTTTGCCGTATCCATGGTGCTGGGCAGCCAGATCATTTTTTTCGCCAATGTCCAATTGGGGACCATAGGTATGAATTTCTCTGATAATTGCGCTTTTACTTAGAACTGGCAGTGGGCTTTTGCCGTTGTTATAGAACTGAGACGGAATCCGTAATCTTAAGAAGCTCAGCAATTTGCTGCGGTCTCTTGATTCAACACTTAAAAATATTTCAACTCCTCCCGAGGCTTTGTAATCAGTCCGAAAAACCCTATACTTGTTTTGCATGTTAAAATCCGTTTTTATCTCCCGGCAACGAATACATTGGCAAGAGGTATTCCTTTTTTGCATTTCAATGGCTACGATTTGCCTCAAATTTGAAATTTTGGCGCCACCTTCGACGATATCGGTGGCGGGAATATCCCGAATTACCCGCTCAATTCGGCAATAAACCGGAATTTTAGCTTTAATTTTTGCGAGAAGTGAGGTCAATTCATCTTTGTTATACGGCTTAAAGTTGCCCTTTTGATACAATTTAAAAACAGGAGTATTTTCGAGAAGAGCTAGGGGATAAATTTTAAGATGGTCAGGCTGGAAACATTCATCTTTAAATAATTCACAGAACATTTCCTCGTCCATCCTCGTATTTGACCCCGGTAAGTTAAGCATCATCTGGTAGCTTACTTTAAAACCACAATCTTTGAGTAGTTTTGTTGCCTCAATTGTTTTGTTTACGTCGTGACCTCTCCGGTTTATTTTTAAAACCTTGTCGTAAATAGATTGGACACCGAGCTCGACTTTAGTAATACCAAGAAATCTAAGCCGCTTGATTTCTTTTCCGTTAATATAATCTTGTCGGGTTTCTATTGATATTTCGACAATCCGATGGTTGGAGCTCTGGTTGATATTCTGGAGCGTTGCCAAGTCAGTTGCTTGAGGTCCTTTTTGAAAATCTTCATTCGCTGCCCGAAAAATCTCTTTAATAAATCTAGTTTGATATTGAGGCGTATAGTAAGACCAAGTTCCACCGATCACCCTGATATTTATTTTAGAAGTTTTATGGCCAATTGCCTTGAGGGCATCCAATCTCATTTTAGTCTGCGTGTATGGATCAAAATGGCACATTACCGCTCTCATTACCGCTGGTTCATTGGAAAGATAGCTTTTGGGAATGCCTTTCTCTGTAGGGCAATAAAGGCACCTTCCCGGGCAATCATACGGTTTAGTGAGGACTGAAACCACAACTATTCCCGAGAGCGACCGAGTACTCTTTAGGCGAATTAGTTTTTCCAAAGTTTCGCTACGATTCATTCTTTTTTGCGCGACCATTCTATGGTACACTTTTTGTAATTCGTCGTTAGTAAAAAAGGGCAGACCAAACTCTTTGGCGATTTGTCGTTGAACTTTATTAAAGTCGTTTAAATCTCTAGCCTTTAGGGTTATTAGTTCCAGAATTAACTTTTCTATCGCTTTATTTTTCATTATGAAAAACTCATACGCTGACTATTTGCTTAAAAAAACAAAAGATGATTATAACAAAATTGCGGACAAATTCTCAAGCACTCGACGCTTTTTGTCTGCTGATATTATAGCACTTAAAGAGTACTTACCCGAAAACGGCCAAATTTTAGATCTGGGTTGCGGTAATGGTCGGTTTTGGGAAATCGCTAAACAAAAAAATCTTAAATACATAGGCGCCGATGTTTCTGAAAAAATGGTTGAAATTGCCAAGGATAAATATCTAGATGGTACTTTTGTGAAGCTTGATGATTTTGTCAATTTGCCATTCCCAGCAGAAAAATTTGATGTTGTTGCCAATCTGGCAGTTCTTCATCATATACCTGGTCAAGAATATCGCTTGAAATTTCTTAAGGAGATCAAGCGAGTGATGAAAAAAGGCGGTACCTTAATTTTAACAGTTTGGGATATGGCTAGAAACGAAAAAGCTAAAAAGTTGAGAATTCAGTTTTATCTTCGAAAAATTATCAGCAGTTCGCCGTTAGATTGGAATGATATTTTATATCCGTTCAACACTAGCAAGATAACGGTTGAACGTTATTTGCATATCTTTTCGGTCGCCGAACTGACCAAACTCTTGGATCAGGCCGGTTTTGAAATTGACAATATTATCCAAATCCCGAGAGGGGAAAGGGGTCGTTTTTGGAACATTCAAGCTGTTGTTAAAAAATAAGAGGGTTTTTATGGTTGAAGCGGTTCTTAAAAAGATAAATTTAAAGGAAGTTATGTTCGCAAATATTTCCCTTAGTTTGTCCAAAGAGAATAGCAATGCAATAAAAACGCTTGCCTTGGCTTTTATGGTAGTTGATCATATTGGGGCAGTCTTTTTCCCTCATTTAGTTTTTTTAAGAATTATCGGCCGTCTAGCTTTTCCACTTTTTCTTTATCAACTAAGTATTTCCTCAGAAAAAACTCAGCACCCCCAACGTTATTTTTTTTATCTGCTTCTGTTTGCGCTTTTCTCCCAATTTCCTTATTTTTTGCTTTTTGGGTTAAAATTTAATATTTTGTTTTCATTCCTTTTTTATGCGCTTTTTGTATTTGTGCTAAAACGGGGATATTATGTGCTACTTCCCTTGATCTTTTTTGGAGCGATATTTACTGATGCTGGCTGGTATGGGTTAGTTTTAATGCTTGTTTTTGTATTTATCAGAGGAGAGATCCTTAAAATGATATTATTTGCACTTTTGACAATAATTGTTGTTTTATTTGAGCATAATACTATCCAACTTTATTCTCTGTTCTCGATTTTTTTAATTGCTGGTATTTTTCTATTAAATCTACGGCTGAAAATAAATAGGCATTTTTTTTACTTTGCGTATCTTGGCCATCTTTTATTGATTCTAGGAGTAAAGGCCCTGCTGTGATTGTAGCTAAAACCTAATAATTATGATAATATTGTCCTCTTATGGAAAAGATAAAAATAAATAAACTTGTTTTTGGCGGCCAAGGTCTTGGGGAAACTCCTACTGGTAAGAAGGCCTTTGTTTGGAATGCTTTGCCCGGTGAGCTTGTCGAAGTTGAATTTACAAAGAAAAAGCGAGGATATGTTGAAGCTGTGGCCGAAAATATTATTGATCCATCAAAAGATCGGATTGACCCCAAGGAAGACCATTTCTTATCGTGTAGCCCTTGGCAAATAATGACTTCTTCTGCTGAAAATAGTTGGAAAGAAAAAATAGCCGCAGAAACTTTTGAAAAAATAGCTAACTTGAGTTTGAATTGGGAGATAAAATCAATTGAGAATCAATCATATGGATATCGCAATAAGATGGAATTCTCTTTTTGGTGGGACAATGACACAAATAAAATTTCCTTATCTTTATTTAAAAGAGGTTCAAAAGGTAAATATCCGCTTGATGGTTGCCTATTGGCCTCTCCGGCTATCAATAAAATCGGCGATAACTTAGTCAAATGGTTAAATAACGAAGCAGTCGAAGCAAGAAAGCTCAAAACTGTTATTATTCGAAGCAATATCAAAGGCGAGGTGATAGCGGGATTATTTATTAAAGAGGATATAAATTTCACATCATATCCTGAGTTGCAAGATGGATTAATCGGCTTAACCATTTTTTATTCAGAACCTAAATCGCCGGCTTCTGTCCCGACAAAGATTCTTTGGCACATAGGAGCTGAATATCTTACAGAAAAGATATCAGACAAGGCGTTTCAGTATGGCTTATTAAGTTTTTTTCAAGTGAATTTGCCTGTTTTTGATTTGGCGGTCAGCGACATAAGAAGCGGCATGGAAAATGAATCAGGGACACTTGTAGATTTTTACTCCGGAGTTGGCTCTATCGGAATATCCGTCGGGTCTGATTTTGAAAAATGTTTGTTGATTGAAAATAATGCTGAGGCAGTTTCATTTGCGCAAAAGAATATTGAGATAAATAAATTAAGCCAATTCAAAGCAATTCTCTCGCCCTCAGAAAAGATGCTGGACGAAATAAAATCGGATCGCGTAATTATCTTTGACCCGCCAAGGGCCGGTCTTCATGATAAAATTATCGAAAGGATTCTTATTCAAAAACCTAAAAAAATTGTCTATCTTTCGTGCAATTTATCTACTCAAGCAAGAGACGTTGGTCTGCTCAAAGACCGATATAAGATAACTTTAAATAAACTGTATAATTTCTTTCCGCGAACCCCTCATTTTGAAGGATTGATAATATTAAATTTGATAGATGGAAAAAATTAAACTTAACGAATTTGGATTAGGAAAAGCAGTTGGCGAGGGTATTTACGCCTTTGACAAGCCTCTTAGTTTTACCTCGAATCAGTTGCTTACCTTGATTAAAAAAGAAACTGGAATAAAAAAAGTCGGTCATGCTGGAACATTGGATCCATTAGCAACCGGTGTTTTGGTCGTTGCCATTGGAAAAAAATACACAAAGCAACTTTCTCAATTTGTTGCTAAAGAAAAAAAATATGAGGCCAGATTTTGTTTGGGTGAGGAAAGCGAGACTGATGATGCTGAAGGTCCTCTTATAAAAAGAGAAATAGAATCTATTCCCACAATAGAGCAGGTCAAGCTAGCCCTGGATGAATTTGTAGGTAATATTAAGCAACTTCCCCCGATTTACTCCGCGGTTAAAATTAGAGGGCAAGAGGCTTACAAGAGAACGAGGAGGGGAGAAAAAATCGAACTAAAACCAAGGGATGTTTTTGTAAAAAGTATTAAAATCGTCAAATATTCTTGGCCTTTTCTTGATCTAATAGTTGAAACCGGGCCGGGGGTTTATATTCGATCGATCGCCCGTGATCTCGGCGATAAGTTGGGTGTCGGCGGCTATGTTTGCAAACTCATCCGGACAAAAGTGGGTGAATTTGAAATTGAAAGTGCTATTTCAATTCAAAAAAAATCAGCCAATTAACATTGTTAAAAAACACTTTTTGTGATATAATCAAGCGTATGTTTAGTGAAGGTAAAACTGTAGCTTTGATAGGTCGGCCAAATGTTGGCAAGTCAACTCTTTTTAACAGGCTGGTTGGCAAGAAGATAGCTATCGAAACTCCAATTCCAGGAACAACCAGGGATCGTCTTTTTGGTGAGGTTTTTTGGCAGGGTGAATCTTTCAATTTAATCGACGTTGCTGGATTTGAAACGCAAAAAAAAGATGAGATCAATAAACAGATGCAAGATAGTGTCATGCTGGCAATAGAAATGGCCGATCTGATTTTGATAGTTTTTGATTGGACCGACAAGAACAATGAAGCCGACAGGGAAGTTGCCAGAAAGATTAGACAGAGTAAGAAGAAAGCAATTATCGTAGTGAATAAGGCCGACAACATTGATCGAATTGAAAATGCAGCGGAATTTCAAAGGTTCGGAAGCTTTCCCGTTGTCCCGGTCTCAGCCATTTCTGGTAAAAACAGCGGTGAGCTACTCGATTTAATTATAGAAACCTTAAAGGAAACTAATGCAGCTCCAGTGCCAGCAGAAACAAATTGCGATATAAGTTTAGCTCTCATTGGTCGGCCGAACGTTGGCAAGTCAACCCTTCTTAACGCTATTATCGGCGAGAAACGCGCTATTGTTTCCGATATTCCAGGCACGACCAGAGATATTGTTAATGTGACGCTTAATTATCTTGATAAAACCATCGAAATTTTAGATACTGCCGGGATTAGGAGGAGGGGAAAGATTAAAAAAGAAAGTATTGAATCCTTCAGCGTAATTAGGAGCCTTCGGGCGTTAAAACGCTCAAATGTAGCGCTTATTCTAATTGATGGCAGTGAGGGGATGGTTTCGGGTGAATCAACATTGATAGCCCAGGCGGTTGAGTGGGGCAAAAGCGTGGTGTTGGCGGTCAATAAGCTGGATTTAGTGCAAGACCAAAGAGAGTTTGTCGTTAGAACTTTGGCCATTCTTCAGGATAAGCTTGGTTTTGTGCCGTGGTTGCCGGTTGTTTTTATATCGGCAAAGGAGGATATAAATGTCCAAATTCTTCTCGAAAATGTAGTCTCAGCCTACTCAAACCGTTTTACGGAGATCCCCGAGGAGGAGCTAAATAAAATTTTTGAATTTGCCAAGGAAAGAAACAGCTCATTATATGGCTGTGTTTCTTTAAAACAAGAGAAAAATAATCCTCCAATATTCAAATTAGTTTATCGAGGTAAAAAAGGACTACACAAAAGTCTTGTTCGATTCATTGAAAACAAGATCAGAGATATCTATCCAATGAATGGGACACCGATTTTTATAGATCTAATTAAAGCCGGTAGGGCTAATAAGAAACGTTATAATTAACGTGATGATGAACGCTGAATTTATTTATTGGCATTAGGGTTAACCAAGCTCTGCCGGCAATATTTTGCTTGGGTAAAATGCCCCATTCGCGAGAATCGGAGGAGTGCGGCCGATTATCTCCAAGAACGAAATATTCATCTTTACCTAAAGTCTGTGTTAGCTCCTCATTATTTCGGTTAGTATTTGTAGGCGTTCCTGAGCTTAGGTAGCTTTCTGATAGTATTACCCCTGTTGGATAATCGGAATTAATGATTATTACTTTGCCGTCTTTAATTTTAACTGTTTCTCCGGGCAATCCAATAATTCGTTTTATATAGTTAATATTTGGATTTCTTGGGTATTTGAAGACAACGGTGTCTCCTCGTTTAGGAGAGCCGAAAAGGTATGAAACTTTTTCAGCGAGAAGATATTCATTATTGACATAATTGGGCATCATTGATTCGCCATCAACAATAAAAGGCTGAATCGCAAAATATCTTACCGCAAACGCAACAACAAAAATAATAACTCCGGTCTTGAGGAGGTCAAGAAAAAAAGCAAAGAATTCCTTAACTGGAGAAACCTTTGCGGGCTCAAGGTTGTTCAATTGCTCGGAGTTATTTTCAATCTCTTTGTATGATTCTATAACGGTAAACTCGTTATTATCTTTATCTTCCATAAACAAATTATAACAGCTAATCAAATACAAGGTCAAACCGAAATATATTATTTGGCTATCTTTTTGTTCGCTGTCTGTTGTGATATTTTATAACAATATAAGGCGAAAAACTTGAGCCCCTAGGAGAGGGGTTGCTTGAAAAGTAATCGCCCGAAGCATGTTTAAGCAATAAAGATGTTATAGTTTTACACGCATAGAAGAATATTTATGTTTCCACTTTTGGTAAAAATTGGCAGTCTTGAAATAACCACCCACGGCGCCCTGTCTCTCCTGGGTATATTTTTTGCTTTATTGCTGGCATTTCGCCTTGCTGACTTGACCAAGTTAAATAGGGCGGGGATTTTTGATATTGCCTTGGTTTCAGTATTATTTGGCTTTATTGGAGCTAAGGTAACTTATTTTGTACTTTATCGCGAACAGTTTGATAGTTACTTTGATATTTTGAAATTTTGGGAGGGTGGATTAGTTTCTTTAGGGGGGTTCATCTTTGGGGGGATTGCTTTTTTTGTGCTTCTTAAAAAATACTCTCAGCCATTACTGAGATGGCTCGATATTTTTGCCATTACATTTCCCTTTGGATTATTTTGGGGCAGAATTGGCGATTTGTTTGCCGGAGAGTATGCTGGCAGGTGGTCGAGTTTATTCCCGATTTTTAATCATCAAGTACCGATTCCTTTATTTGAAGCCGCTCTTTGTCTGGTTATTTTTTCAATTTTTATGTTTCTTTTTCTTAAAAAACGAGACAAAATTCCTCAAGGTATATTTTTAAGTTCTTTGATTTTATTTTATCCTTTAGGTAGAATCATAATAGATTTTTGGAGAGACGAAAAACCGTTGGTAGCGTTTCTTTCCTTAGGTCAAATTGTCAGCTTAGTGCTGATTGTATTATCCTTTATTTTATTTAATAAGTATTTAAAAGGAGAAAATTATGGATCAACAATTTATAAATGAACAGGAAAGCGCTTTGCTCAAGGAGAAAACAAGGCTTGAAAATCAGATCAAAAACTTAAAAAAATATCCAGACTATGGTTATTCCGAGGAAGACAACATTCAAGAGTTAATTGATTATGAAAATAATATGTCGGCAGAGGAGCAACTAAATTTTTTACTAAATAAAATAAATCAAGCCTTGTTAGCGATCAAGAAGGGTACTTATGGCAAATGTGCGGCTTGCGGCAAAGCGATTGAAGAAGACCGGTTGAAAATTATGCCATATGCTGAATTATGCGTAAATTGCAAACCCAAAAAAGATTAATTTTTGTTCTTTTGGTTATTTTTTTAACGGTTGTTTGCCAGTTTGCCAACGCTTATTTTTGGAAAAAAGGCATCACTTTAGACAATCCAGATTTATTTTTCGGTTTTGTTAAACTAAAATATTTTTCTGCTTTGACAACAATCTTGTTTTTTGTTCTCTATATCCTAATTGGCTATGTTGGCAAATTTTTATTCAATATTTCATCTACCTTTATCCTAGCTGGCTTTTTTTCTAATTTATTAGACAGAATATTTTATGACGGAGTAGTTGACTATTTGAGCATTGGGAAATTGGTCACCTTTAACTTTGCCGACCTATTATTAATATTTGGTTTCGGTTTATTGATTTATGAGCTAGTAATAAAAACACCCTCCCAAATACGAAATGTATAGGGAAGGTGTTTAATTGAATAACTGAGCATTTGCTCCGTTTTTGATCCCAAAGTAATCATTTTAACGAGTTGCTTAACGAACGTTAAACAGCTCTATGATTGGTTTGGATATAATGGATCAAAAGGATGCGTCAGTCATAAATTACAGTATTTGATCTATTTCAAAGAAAATACTCAAAAAATTAACTTTTTTTGATGTTTCTTTTGTGAATATTTCTAAATGACTTTTTAGTCATATTCTTTAATTTTTTAGGAAAACGCCCAATGATTCTTTCAGCTGAACTATTTAAAATTGGTTTCATGACAGCCGATAAAAAGAAAACAAATAATATTGGTGAGGATGACCTTGTCGGGGAAATTTTTGGCGAGGATTTGCTGACTTCTGATTTAGAAGATGAGGAAACGGAGGTACTTCCTGATTCCGATTTAATAAGTGAAGTCGAAAATGACGAGGAAGATGACAGTCAAACAATTTCAGGAGTTAAAAAAAGTCTCGATAATTTAAAAAAGAGAACATCTTCTCCGGGGGATATCGTCGATGGCGATATTGATGCAGATTGGGAAGCGGCCGAAACTGTTGGCGAGGAGAGCGTGCTTGGGGACAACCCAACCCCTGACCAAGATCAGGTTGAGGGTATTGGTAGCCCCTGGGGTATTAAGTATGACAGTAGCGAAGAACTGAATGTTAAGAAAAAAATAAGACAAAGAGAAGATGAGAGAATTGAGGACGAAGATGAGATAAGTCATCGTTCTTCTGAATAATGTTTTTAAAAGCTAAAATCTTACCGCTTGTTTATATTAAGGACGCAGTCATTTTTCCGGATGTAATTGCCGAGATTACGGTTGGAAGCAGGAAATGCAAAGAAGCTGTTGATACTGCGGGACGGGGCGGATCTGTTTTGGTTGTGACTCAAAAGAATCCGAATATTGATCTGCCATCGGAAAAGGAATTGTTCTCGGTCGGAGTGATCGGCAAGGTTCAACAAATTATTGGTTATGATGGGGTTTATAAAATTTATTTCAATGCAGAGAAAAGAGCCAAAATTGAAAAATTTAAAACTACCGAGCCGTTGTATGAGGCAGAATTCTCAGAGATTAAAGACGATAAGCTTTTAGATGAAGAAGGCCAAGCTATTTATAATGTCTTTTCGCAAAAAATAAAGGAATTGGTTAATTCACAAAAAGCATTACCCCTGGAAGCAGTAATTAAAATTTTTTCTCTGAGTGATCCGAATCAGTTGATAAATAATATTATTTCTTTTCTCAATGCTAGCATTTTAGAAAAACAGGCGATATTGGAGACTGTTGATCTTAAAGAGAGGCTAAGAAAATCTACCGCTTTGGTAAATAAGGCGCTAGAGATCTCAGGTTTAGAAGAAAAAGTTTCAAAACAAACCCAAGAGGAGTTAACTAAGGCCCAAAAAGAATTGTATTTAAGGGAAGAGCTAAAGACTATCCAAAAAGAGTTAGGCGAGGAGGGGGAGAGCGAATACGAAGAAATTAAAAGAAAAGGAATAATCGCGAACTTACCGCCGACTGTTTCTGATGTCTTAAACAAAGAATTATCAAGGCTTAAAAAAACACCATCATTTTCTCCTGAAGCGCCCTATATTCGAAATTATATCGATCTACTGTTGGATCTTCCTTGGAAAAATAGCAAAGGCACGGAAATTGATATAAAAAAGGCAAGGGAAATTCTTGATAAGCGCCATTATGGTTTAGGCAAAGTTAAGGAACGGATTTTAGAGTACCTGGCGATTTCAAAATTGGCGCATCAAATCAAAGCGCCGATTCTTTGTTTTGTTGGACCGCCCGGGACGGGTAAAACTTCAATTGGTCAATCCATTGCTGAAGCACTGAATAAAAAATTTGTCAGAATTTCATTGGGAGGAATAAGGGATGAGGCGGAGATTAAGGGGCATAGAAGGACCTATGTTGGCGCGATGCCCGGAAGAATTATTCAAGGGATGAAAAACACGCAATCCAAAGATCCGGTTTTTATGCTTGATGAAATCGATAAGGTGGGCAGTGATTATCGAGGTGATCCCAGCGCGTCATTACTTGAGGTGCTTGATCCGGAGCAAAATAAAAATTTCTCCGACCATTATCTAGAAATTCCCTATGATCTTTCACGGGTTTTTTTTATTACGACTGCAAATGTGTTGGAAACAATTCCTCGAGCGTTGTTGGATCGAATGGAAATTATTGAATTTTCCGGCTACACGGCGCTTGAGAAATATCATATCGCCCGAAAATATATTATTCCCAAAATAACTGAAACCCATGGTTTATCGAAAGACGACTTTATTATATCTGACGAGGGCCTCTATGAGATAATTGAGCGCTATACCCACGAAGCTGGTGTTCGAAATCTTGAGCGGGAAATCTCGAAGCTAGCCAGGAAGGTAGCAATAAAAATTGTTGAAAAGAAGCCAATTCCAAGGGAAATTGGCAAAAATGAAATTGAAGAGTTAATTGGCTCACCTAAGGCGGATCTTTGGGTTAGGGAGGTTAAAAGTCAAGTAGGATTGGTAGCTGCTTTAGCAGTTACTGAGGCCGGCGGGGAGGTTCTGTCCGTTGAGTCAACTCTAATGCCTGGAGGTAAAGGCAACCTTGTTCTAACTGGCCAGCTTGGTGATGTAATGAAAGAATCAGCTCAAACAGCTCTATCTTATGCCAGATCAATTTCTCCGAAATTAAAGATTGATCCACCGATAGATTTTAATAGGAATGATATCCATATTCATGTTCCGGCGGGAGCAATTAAGAAAGATGGCCCTTCTGCCGGTGCGGCAATTGCCTTAGCTATAATTTCAATTTTATCAAAAAAACAAATTGATAACGAAATGGGAATGACTGGAGAGATTACACTTCGTGGTCGGGTTCTCAAAATAGGCGGATTAAAAGAAAAAATCCTGGCAGCCAAACGAGCCGGATTAAAGAAAGTGATTTATCCAAAATCAAATTTTGGCGATTTTAAGGAAATCAATAAAGACGATTTGGAGGGAATAAATTTTTTTCCAGTCGAAAATATGGACGAGGTTATGGCTATTGCCCTGGGGACGGATTAAGAGAAACTATAATAAGTGCCATTATTTCTTGCTATTTCTGATAATGCTTTATTAGCCCTAATCTGGCTAACTATAAAAATATCTATAAATAAAGAAAGCTGTAGTATGGAAGAGCAGAAAAAAGAGAAAGGCCGCGGCTGGCATGGCAATTCGGAAGGTCACGCCAAAGCTGGCAGAAGAGGGGGGCTGGCAAAGTCTAAAAAGAATCGCAAATAGTATTTTTGTAATAATTTACAAAAAATAGACAAAAAGTTGGCTCTATTTATAATAATTAGTTGACTTTTGTTTGCTAAAAGTATATTATACTTCGTTTGTAAGATTTCACAAAGTAAAAAAAGGAAGCTATGAAAATTCCAGAATCGCTTGGAAGGGAAATTAAGGATTATATAACCAATTTGCTGAATCGCGAGGCCATTGTTCTAAATAAGGATGGCAAGTGTATTTCTGCTCCTGATCAGTCGCTTGTTAACAAAAAAGTTGAGTGGACCGAGGAATCAAAACATCGAGAATATTCAGATGTTGTGCTCGATTCCCAAAAAATGATACTTATTCCGCTGATGGAAAGTACTGAAGACAAGACATACCTTTTAATGGAAAAACGGCCAAATGACAACGATGACCAACTTGTTCCACTCGTAAAAAGCTTCTCGGAACTCCTAATCGACCAATATTTGCAAAATAATCAACCAAAATTAGACACAGTCGATCATTTTGTAATTAAACTATTAAATAATGCTAGCACTAATGATTTACCCCTTTATAATTCAGAGGCAAAAGCTTTAGGATACGATACCTCAATTAAAAGAATAGCGATAGTTCTGCATCTTAAGGGTTTTTGGGAAAATTGCTTGCTTGATTTTGACCAAGCCAGCTTTGAAAGAGACCAAGTTATTCAAAACTGGAAAAGAAATATTGAAGTAGCCATTAATAGCTTTTTTACAAAAAACAATGATTTAATTTCCGCATACGTTGGGAGCGATAAATTTGTGATTTTCAAGGCCGTGGATGACAACACCGAAAAAGATGTGATAACTCATCTAAAAAAGTCCTACAAAGCGATATTTGAGCCGATTAAAAGCCATCGCATCTCCGGACTGACAGTTGGTTTTGGTTCATCTCATTTTGGAATAGATGGAATGATTTCCGCTTACCGCGAATCGGATTTGACCCTGGAACTTGGCGAAAAAATTTGGGGTGAAAATAAGAGCTATTATTTCGATGATCTTGGCATATTAAGCATTATTGCCCAAGGTGACCGAGAGAGAAAAGTTGATTTTGCAACGAAACTATTAAGCAGACTTAATAATGATGATCTGCATAAGACATTAGAATGCTTTTTCGAAAATAATTTAAATTTGACAGAGACTGCTCTTAAAATGGGAATTCATCGAAACACTGTTATTTATAGATTGAATCAGATTACAAAATCTCTGAATGCCGACCCTAGGGTTTTCGAACAGGCCATGTCGATTAAAATTGCCTTAATGATTAAGGGGTTATTCGGGGTTACTGGCCAGCACTTAATGAAATAATTGAAAGTTCTATTTCTTTTTTGATTTGACGTAGTTTACGCCCTCGTAAACGGACCATATTCCCAACATTGCCAAAGCGGGGATAAGAAGAGATACGGGCAGAGGCAGCGTTTCCTTATTTTCATTTTTTTGATCTTTATTTACCGCCTGGGTTGTATCTATGGCAATATTAGAATTCGTTAAAGTTTCTGCTTTTTGTCCAACTTTTAGAACCTGATCGCTCTCTTTTGCTTGTACATTTTTTGTGTTAATCGAGCCAGAAGATGGTGAGAAGCCAGCCTTTTTTGAAATCGCTAAGGTATTATTATTCGGGATAGTTTGGGAACCCGATGAGGTAGAGATAGTTTTTTCGATTTCCTTATGGGTAACTACTATATCTTCTTTTTTACTTGTTTCTATAGCTTTTTGTTTGTCTGTTTTAAAGCTCCCAGACCAATTTCCAAAAATATTAGTGACAGCAATATAAAACTTATCAAATTGCTCCGAGAACGAATTAACCGCATTGATGATATTGTTGTAAACATTTACCGAGCCGGTTTCGAGGCTATCAACAGTGGTATTTTTAACTATTTTGTTACCTCCGGTATTGGCGTCGATATTTACAATATTATCAACGGTTGCACTGTTGTTAATTTCAAGACCGATGTTATTTTCAGTGTTTGACGCATTTGAATTGTTAGAATTTGGGCCGGTAACCTGGTTTACCACCACATTTTCCGGAAGATCTTTTTGGGGATTGAGCCATTGGCCGAAAAGATTAATAACATAGAGAATCGGAATGCCTGAATTAGTTGAGTTAATAATTGAATTTTTAACAGAAGTTTTTCCGGTCTTAACGCTTCCAACTTTAGAATTTGAGGAAACCGAATTATCGCCGGTTTGGGCATTTAGTTTTACGTTATTATTAATTGATGATTGGTTGGCTACACTGGTATTTTTATTCTTTGTTGCAGTTTTTGAATTAACGTTATTAGAATTTGGGCCGGTTTTCTCAGAAATTAAGCCGGAGGGGACAATGATATCGCCATCTAGATTTCCTAAAATAGAGAAAAGATCAAGATAGAGGGTTTTTTCAGGGCCGGTTAAGTTCGCCAAGTTTATGGTATTTAGCGCAATTTTAATGCCTCCTGTTTTAATTTTGCCAATCTCAGTATTATTTAATATCGTATTGTTGCCAGTGTCGGCCTCGATCGAGAGGTCGTTAGCAGTTGTGCTGCTGTTGTCGTTATAGACCGAAATAAAGTTATTGCTATCGAGCTGATTTGTATTATTGGAGCCAGGACCGGTAAGCGAGTTTAATAAATAGCGGTCGGAAATTGGCAATAGATATAAATCGTTACTGACATTATCAAGCGATTTGGCACCTACTGAACTACTGCCTGAGAGGTTGCTGTTTGTGGTGTTTAAGAGTGTCATATTTCCGTAAATATCGCCTGTTTGGAGGCCGCCAATTGAGGTATTGCTCTCGATATTGTTTTTTCCTGAGGAAAGCTTGATATCTGCGGTGTTAATGACTTCAGCTGTATTAGCCTCTGTGACTTTGGTAGTCGAATCTTTCTGGGAACTATTCGCATTATTGGAGTTTGGTCCTGTTTGAGTATTGGCGAGAATCTCAGGGGCATTATGCTCCGGTCCGGTTGGCTCTACGGGCCCGCTCATCTCTACTGGACCCACTGGTGCCATCGGCCCGGCTGGTAGGATATTTCCTGTTGGCTCTATGGGCCCAACAGCTTCCTTTGGGCCGACGAGCGTTTCTTGATTTTCTTTATTTGCCTCTGTTTCAGTCTGCGCTTGCCCATCATTTTTCTGATTACTAACCAACTCTTGACTGCTAGCTAATGTATAGGGTGTGGCTGAGTAGATAGTCAAAAGAAAAACAATGACAAGGTAAAAAATTTTGAAAAGACGTTGCATTTTTTTCTTCCCTTTTAAGTTTTAAGGAAGGCCGGGAAATACCCAGCCTTTCCTAAAAACTTAATTAGCCGAATTCACACCTGTAATACTAACAGCGATATCTCCGCTTCTAACATTTCCGACGGTGGTATTATTAACGACATCATTTGAGCCAGAATTAGCAGCAATATCAAATTCATTAGCAATGGCAGCATCGTTTGTTGCCACAATGCTTGAATTATCCTCAACATTGAGAGTGTTTAGATTCTCAGAGTTAGGACCAGTCACATTGTTTCTAAAAGTCGATCTAACATCGCCGTTGCCATCGTTAAGACTTGACCACATAATAGCCGAGCTATTTCTGTTGGCGCTATTTCGGATGTTAGCGTTAACATCAACGTTGCCGCTTCTGACATCGCCTACTGTAGTATTGTAATCAACATCATTTACTCCAGTGTTGAGGTCGAGAGTAAGATCGTTGGCAATGCTCGCCTCGTTCGAAACCTCAATAGAAGAATCCTTTTCCACATTCAATTCATTATCATTAATAGAGTTTGGTCCAGTTGTTCCGTTTCTGAAATCGGCGCGTACACGATTATTGTCAAGATTCATCGGTACTGCAAAGCCATCTCGATTAAGGTCATTGTTAAATCTGACCGAAAGATCAACATTGCCGCCTCTGACATCATCTATGGTTGTATTGTAATCAATAATGTTGTCACCGCTGTTTGCTGCATAGTCAACTGTATTTGCGAGAGAACCAATGTTCTCTAAATCAACTGACCGATTTGTTTCAACATCAAAAAGGTTGTCATTTTCGGAGAATGGGCCAGTTGTATTGCTTACGCCGTTCACATCAACAGAGGCATAAGCCAAACTTGTACCGGCAGTCATAGCTATAGCTGAGGCTAAGGCCAGGACACGGGCAGTCTTTTTTAAATTCATATAGCTCCTTTCTAAGAGATAAGTAATTACTTAAAACCTTCTTCCTCTTAACGCGGATGGAAGTGTCGCGATCGACCTTTCTAGTTAGAGTTAATATCTTTTTCAAAAAAAAGATGTAAGCGAATTAACTAAAAAAAGAACAAAATTCTCTCTAGTTTTTCTAAAATAAAAAAGAGGACGTAAACGCGCCTCTTTTTTATTTATAAAATATCAGACTATAACAGGATTGTTTTTATTCTGTCTAGCACCTCTTCTGGGGTATTTAGCGATTTTATCACATATGCAGCAGCCCCTAACGACATCGCTAATTTCTCGTCGCTGTCGACGCTTTCGCTACCAACATTGGTTAAAACTATCACTGGGATATCTTTGGTTATCTCGTCTTTTTTAATCTTTTTTAGGACTTCAAAACCATTTAGCTTGGGCATTAAAATATCAAGGAGAATAAGATCTGGGATCTCTTTTATTCGCTGAATCGCTTTGCGTCCGTCAGTTGCCGAAAGCACCCTAAATCCGGCATTTTTCATTTTTTCCTTGTACATCTCTACTAGATCAAGGTCATCTTCTACTATCAGCACTGTTTTGGTGTCGTCCATAAACTTCCTTTCAACTATTGATTATTATTCAAAAAATTAGAGTTGGGCAGAGTGAAATAAAAATCCGAGCCCTTTTTGATTTTGCTTTTTGCCCAAATTTTCCCCCCTTGTCTCTCAACAAGATTTTTAACGATATACAGACCTAGGCCTGTACCGCCAGCTTTTACTGAGAGAGGATTTTCAATTCTGACAAACCGATCAAAAACGTTTCCAAGAGAATTTTCGGGAATTCCTATTCCATTGTCAGATACTTTGATTAAAACATCTCTTTCCCGATTTTCAAGCATTATTTTTATAGCACCTTTTTCTTGGGTATATTTAATAGCATTATCAATTAAGTTATCGATTACTTGCCTAGTTTTTAAGGGATCAGCATAAGCAAATACTTCTTTAGTTCGCTTAAAGTATATCGCAATATTTTTTTCGGTTGATTTGTTTTTGAATGACTCAACCGCATCTTCTATTACATTGTTTATGTCAAAGTTTTGAAGATTTAGATTAATTTTTCTTTCTTCGATCCGAAGTGCTGATAGCAGGTCCTCGACCAGGTTAACCAGGCGGTTAGTTGAAGAAAGTGCTTTTTCTGAATATTTCTTAACCTTACCATCAATCGGTCCGGCATCTCCATTTATTAACATGGAAAGATAGCCCTTCGTGGCTGTTAGTGGAGTTCGAAGCTCATGAGTAGCTGTCGATATCAAGTCATTTTTAGCCCGCATTAGAGCTTTTTCTTTAGAAACGTTTCTGACCACTAATATAACAGTACTATCTTGTTTGGGTTCAGCGGCCAAGGTAAGGCTGACACTTAAGTTTACTTCGCCCTGGCTGGCCGTGGTCAGGGTCTCTTCGTGGTACCTATCTTCGATTTCACCAGTATCTGCGATGTGTTTTAGCTCTGCCAATGTGTGGTTAAAGCCAATCTTTTTTAAAATATTGATATCTTTGCCGACGATTTTATCTGAAGCAATATTAAATAGCTCTTCGCAGTACCGGTTCCAGATTCTTACTTTGTGTGAATGTAGGCTTATAGCAATAATACCTTCGTTGATATTTTCGATAACATTTTTCAGAGTTTGTCCCTCGACTTTTGCTTTGGACAAAAGTTTTATGTTTTCAATTTTAGTGCCTAGCCTCGTCCCCACAATCATTGCTAGTTTAAGGTCATCTTCAGTAAAATTGTTATCTTTCTGGTTAACTATATGCAGTACGCCGATTGGAGAATTTCCGACAAAAACAGGAGCTGATAATTGTGATTTAATCGAGAAAAGATTTCGGTAGCGAAGTGCAATCAATCTCTCGTTCGCTGCGTTATTGATGATTATCGGTTTTCCGCTCGTAAATACTCTGCTTGTGATGCAATCCCTTTTAAGCGGAATCGGCTTAATGTGCTTTAATATTTTGGGGCTTCTTTCAGAAGTAGCAACCGATTCTAACTGATTTTTCTTTCGGTTTATCATCCAAAAGTGACAAAGGTTCGCCTCAAAAAGCGGCGGAATAGTATTAATGATCTCCTGAATCCGATCTGATATTTTTTTATCTTGGGAAAAAGTAACTCCGAATAGCTGAGCCAGATTGTCAGTTCTTCCTCGCTGCTTATCAAGTAAGATGCTGTTCTCGAGGGCAATAGCGGCCATGCTGCTCAAAATAGACAAGAAGTGAATCTCTGATTCACTAAATTTCTTTGGTTCAGCGTAACTAACAGATAAAACACCAATTAGCTTGCCATTAGCAAACATCGGGATGCAGGCAATGCCGCCGTGATCATCTGCTTTACCTGTGTAAATAGTGCTCTTGCTTACATCTGTAATAATAAGTGGTTGTCGATTTAAGGCGCATAATCCGGCAACGCCCTCGCCGATGTCAAATTGCGAAAAGTTAGTCGGTACTGATTTGTTATCATGCCGAATATAAGCCTTGGAGATCAGCTTTTCCCCAGATGAATCAAGCAGAAAAATGCTGACAGAGAATGAGTCAAGGGCTTTTATTGCTTCGGTGACGGCAACTCTCAAGACATTATCAATGCTGTCTAATTTAAACAGTGACCTTGAGATATGAAATAACAACTCTTGTTGGCGTTCGCGTTGTTCTTCGTATATGGAAATCGGGTTATTAGTTTCCTTTGCAAGCGGGAATACAAGGCTTGGTTTTAAGTCCTCTGTGCTTTTGGGCAGTTTTAACAGCTTGCGGCAGCTTTCAACTAAATTTGTTTTTAATGCTTGTTTTTTGGTCAGCCAGAATATATCTTTCGATTCAGAATTGGCAAAAGCCTGGAAATTATCGACTGTGCATTCGTATAATAGCCACAGATGTTGATTGACCCCATAGCGGCACTTATTTTTTAAGGTAGTTTCCAGTACAAGCTTGGCCGAAGTTATGGTTAAACCAGTTTCCTCGCGTACCTCCCGCCTGATTGCTTCTTCTGGCTTCTCGCCAAACTCAAGATGGCCAGCTGGAAAATCGAGTCCATAGGGGAAACCGCGCCGATCGAGAAAAAGTATTTTTTCGCCGTCTTGAATGATGGCGCCAACTGTAATATGGGTTTTTCCCTCTTGCCCCATAATAGTTGCTATTTCACTCTCTTTTACTAAAAAACGCTCGCTTTCTGTATGGCAGAGCGGGCAGTAATAAACTTTTTTATTATTGACATTTAATTCAATAACTTTTTCTTTTTGGCAATTTATACAATATTTTGTCATAAAGATACTCTCAAACTACAAGTTTATTCAATTTTAACTTTGTTAAGGTCAAATCCTTTTGTAAAATTTCACAATAAACAAAGGTAAATTTGATCAGTTTTGTTAAAACAAACAAAGAAAGCTAATTGACAAGTTAGCCCTGATATGATAACATAAATCAGTACTTTTGGCAAGAGACAAAAGGCGGAGGGAGCAATGCTGACGGCTTTGACGAATCTCTTTTTCACGGAATGGGGTGAAGGGTGCTTTTCGGGGGAAGATGAGCTGTTGCCAGTCGAAACAGCGAATTTCTCACGAATTGCCTTTGATCCTTATTTTTCCAAGTCGCTTGGTCAGCTCCCGCTTATTCGCAGCCTAGACAATTTTGCCATTATTACCGGCCGGCTGTGTGCGGGGAAATCCCGGCACGCCAGAACTCTGGTTAATCGCTATCCCTACCATTATGTCCAGGTGCCCGAAGCAAAGGATATAGATGGAAGGGGAGTGAGGCCAGGAGAAAGGCTCTGGTTCGGTGGTGAGATTGTTCCGATGACCCCTGAGGGGTTTGACCACGCGGTGGAAAAGGGAGAATTCTGGCTTGCCTATGAATGGCAGCTAGGTGATAGAACAGGTCGTTCGGGAATACTCAAAAGGACGCTAAAGAGGGCGGTCCAGGACGATAGGATGAAACTCGTCGTGGCTCTGCCTGAAGTAGCATCCTATCTCCGAGTGCTTTTTCCTCTGTTGCGCTGTGTCACTGTTTATCAATCATCCATTCACGATTATAAGCAGTACACAGACAAGCGGGGGGAGGGTATTCGGAGCTGGTTCTTGCAGAATGAAACTGGAGCATGTGAGGAGGAGGCAAAGCTGCCTTCGCTTTCAATGCGCCTCGAGAACAATGGGCCACTTGGCCGACAGGTCGTAAGGATCCATAGTTTCTTGAAAACCAGGTTTGTTCAGTTATGAGGAGGTGAACCGAAAAGGGACGCCCGCGGCATGAAGCCGGGGCGTCCCTTAAACGTTTATAGAGCTAGTATTATTTAACCTTTGCCACTATGGCTTTAAAGGCTTCTGGATGGTTCATCGCTAGGTCAGCTAGAATTTTCCGGTTTATTTCAATTTTCTTATCAGTCAGCATTTTAATGAATTTTGAATAGGTTAATCCCTCTGTCCGCAGGGCAGCATTTAATCTAATAATCCAAAGAGCCCGAAATTCTCTCTTCTTGTTTTTTCTGTCTCGGTATGAGTATTGGCCTGCCTTTAGAGTAGCTTGTTTGGCTAATTTAAAAACAGATTTTCTTCGGCCTTGATACCCCTTTGCCTTTTTAAGGATTTTCTTATGTTTTGCTCTTCTGACTGTTCCGCGTTTTACTCTCATTTTTTCTCCTTAATTCAAATAGGGGGCTAATTTCTTGACCTTTTTTCTGTCAGCCTTTTCGACCGGCAACCAAATTTTGGTTCGATCTGACTTGTGGGTCAAAAGATGGCTTTTAGCAGCCTTAAGTCTAACCAGTTTGCCTCCACCGGTGGCTCGTATTCTTTTGACGGTTGCTTTGTGTGTTTTTAATTTCATTTTTTCCTATTCTTTCTCTTCTTTTTTGGGAATTAACATTGCTGAAATTTGATTGCCCTGGCGGGAAGGATTGTTTTCTAATGACAATCCCGCTATTTCGGCAAATTTGTAAAAAACAGCTTGGGCTTCATTGCCAAATATGTTCTCTCTGCCCCTAAGCCGCATTGTAGCTCTGACTTTATTGCCATCATCTATGAACTCTCGTGCTTGCTTCGCCTTGTATTCCATATCGTGGTCGGAAATCTTGAATGTCAGTCTGATCTCTTTTAACTCAGAGCCTTTTTGCTTTTGCTTATTCTCTTTTTCCTTTTTAGCCAATTCGTATTTGTATCGGCCATAATCCATCAATCGGCAGATTGGGGGACGGCTTGAAGGATTGACCTCAACCAAATCTAGTCCTCGCTCGGCTGCCAGGGCTTTAGCTTCATAATTTGACATTTCCCCTAAATTGTTTCCCTCTTCATCAATTACTGTGAGAGGTGAAAAAGTAATTCTTTCGTTAACACGAACGAACTTATCCTTCTTAGCGATAAGGTTCTCCTTGGTTTATTGTTTATCGTATTATAAAATAGCACAAAAACTGTTTCCGGTCAACAGGGATAAATAGTAATGAGTAGTGAATAATGAGTAGGGGATATGAGGTAGGGAGTTCCGGGTTGTGTGTTTGTTTAACTTAACTGGATAACCAAGAAGACAGAACTAACTATCTCCTTGCTTCTGGCTTTGGCTATCTGGCTCATCTTCAAAAAGTTTTTTGGCAGTAATAATTCTTACTTTTTGATCTGTTGATTCAATATATTCAGGAGTTTTGGTAATGGATTCTTCTCCTGCCTTGATAGTTATCGATTTTTTGGCAAATATACGAAGCGATCTTGCATGAAAAAGAGACAAACTCTTTTGACTAGATGATTTAGTTTTGAAAAGTCCCGAAAACATTGAGAGAAATCCGTTATGTTCTATCTCTTCGCTTTCTGCCACTATGTCCAAATAGTTTGGCGCCCTTTTGTTTATTTGGTTATGAAAGTTGGAAATAATAAGATTTTTAAACAAACCACTGATAATAAAGTCTTTAAATTCAATTGTTAGCTCCATCGGGTTTGATAGGTCAAGTATTGCATTTGTTAAAAATGTTTTGCCATTGCCAGTCTTACCAATATGAATTTCGCTGATTTTTCGAAACCGCAGATTATCGCAAGCTTCTCGCCAATCATTAGTGCCGATTAGATTTGTTAGATGTTCTGTGGCTTCAAGAGGAACTACTCCCATTACTTCCGGACGGCCGCAAAGCTTACCAGCAATTTGGTTGGCAATTTCATCGCCTCCAATGGCGATTATCGTTGAGTATTTTTTATTTAAACCCAAATCAACAAGTTCCTCACAGGTAAGAGCAGCTGTTGGATATGTGAATTCACCGGAAATTCCCAGCATCGAGAGATAATTTTTAATATCTTCGACCTGAGATTTTTTTCGGCATTTTTTAATGTCGAAAATATAAAAGTACATTTATTTTTTGCTAAAGAATCCGAACTTATCTTCTTTCTCAGGCTCTTTAGTTTCTTTAATTTCCTTGTCTTCCTTGGATTCACTCTTTTCTTCCGTTGCTTCCTCGCCATTTGACGGCATTGAGCATTTTCCTATGAAAATCGCTCCCTGTTTGATAATTAGGTTCTTGGCATTGATGTCGCCAAATACCTTGGCAGTCGGCTGAAGTTCTAATTTTTCAGATGCTTCAATTTGTCCTCTGATTTCACCGGAAACCTCAATGATTTTAGCAATGACCGGCCCTTTGATGTTGGCTGTTTCGCCGATAATAATATTTTCGTCGCTTTTAACCTCCCCCTCGATACTGCCGTTTACCTGGATGGACCCCTTGTTTCGAAGGTTTCCTTTAAGATTGACATTGAGTCCCACGATAGTGTCGATGGTGTTTTCCATTTTTTCTCCTTAAGGTTATGGTTTGTTATGATTTTTTCTTACTTATTAAGTCCATACTAGCATAGCCCAAAACAGAAAAACAACAGGTGGATAAATTTTATAAGGGCTTGAAATAATCAGGTAAAAAATGTTATAATCTGCGGGATTTTTTAATTTTTGAAAAACCATGGATAAAATAAAGGTTGTAGGCGCCAGAGCCCATAATCTGAAAAATATATCAATAGAAATTCCACGAGATAAACTGGTTGTAATAACCGGGTTGTCTGGTTCTGGAAAATCATCGCTGGCTTTTGATACGATCTACGCAGAAGGCCAACGAAAATATGTCGAATCACTTTCCTCTTATGCTCGGCAGTTTTTAGGAATAATGGAGAAACCAGATGTCGATAGTATCGAGGGGCTATCTCCGGCTATTTCAATTGATCAAAAATCTGCTTCACGGAACCCTCGTTCGACCGTCGGAACAATTACGGAAATTTATGATTATCTTCGCCTTTTGTTTGCTAGAATCGGCCAAATCCACTGTCCTAATTGCGGTAAGCCGGTTTCTCGTCAGACCGTCGGTCAGATTACCGATAGTATTTTGGCAAAAAATTCAAAGGAATCAAGAAGAATTGCAATTTTAGCGCCTATGGTTGTCGACAAGAAGGGAGAGCACAAAGACGTTCTTGAAAAGATAGCAAAAAATGGTTTTTCGAGAATCCGGCTCGATGGAGTTATCATGGAAATTGAGGAAGCGCTTGAAAAAGAGATTGATAAAAATATTAAGCACACAATTGAAGCGGTAGTCGATCGTCTTTTGCTTGAAAAAGAGGGGGTTGATGAGTCAACAAAGAGTCGTCTTTATGAATCAGTCGAGAAAGCACTTAACATCGCGAGCGGCAGTGTAGCAATTTATGACTTCGAAAAGAAAACCACAAGGACATATTCAGAACTTTTTGCTTGCCCTGATTGCGGCATCTCAATGCCCGAAGTTAATCCTCGCTCCTTTTCCTTTAATTCACCACATGGCGCCTGTCCTGTTTGTCACGGATTGGGAACTCTCCGAGAAATCGATCCTCATCTGGTTTTGCCAAATTCCAAACTTACCCTCAATGAAGGGGCCATCAGACCGTGGTCAAGAAATTTCTCATCTAGCGGTTGGTATTTTAGGATGCTAGAAGAAGCTGCCCAAAAACACCACATTGATCTTGATACGCCGATCTCGAAATTGTCCAAGGAAGATTTGGAACTTGTACTATATGGTACTGGTGACCAAGTTTACAACATTGGTGGATACGAAGGCCGGTACGAGGGAGTAATTCCGAATTTAAAGAGGCGCTACAAAGAGACAGAATCCGATTACATCAAACAGGAAATCGAGAAGTACATGCTAACCAAAACTTGCTGGAGTTGTGGTGGCAAACGCCTCAAGAAGGAAATCTTGGGAGTTTTGATTAACGGAATGAATATTTCCGATGTTTCCGCCTTGTCAATCGAAAATGCCCATGACTTTTTTGTAAAGATTGACTCTGTTCTTAATGAGCAAGAAAAGCAAATTGCCAAACTGATTATTAAAGAAGTTAAGCAGAGACTGAAGTTTTTGCTTGATGTTGGTCTGCCATATCTGACTATTGATCGAAATGCTGATACTTTAGCCGGGGGCGAAGCACAGCGTATCAGGCTCGCTACCCAAATTGGCTCAGGATTAATGGGTGTTTTATATATCCTGGATGAGCCATCAATTGGTTTACATTCTAGGGACAACACCAGGCTTTTGAAAACTTTATTAAATCTAAGAGATATCGGTAATTCCGTTATCGTTGTAGAACATGACGAGGAAACAATTAGAAGCGCTGATTTTTTGGTTGATATTGGGCCGGGAGCTGGAGAGCATGGGGGCAGAATAGTTTTTGCTGGTGAGCCAAAGGATATTACTGGTTCTGGGGAATCGCTTACCGGGCAATACCTCTCTGGTAAAAAGGCCATTTTAGTGCCAAAGTTCCGCCGTCCAGGATCTGGAAAATTTATTGAAATAATTGGCGCAACGGAAAATAATTTGAAGAACATTAATGTTGCAATTCCTTTAAATACTCTTACTTGTGTTACTGGAGTTTCTGGTTCCGGTAAATCTACCTTAATAAATGATATTTTGGCAAAACATCTTTCCAAAACGTTGCATCGGGCTAGAACAGAACCGGGCGAATTTAAGGAAATTAAGGGTCTTAAGAACATTGATAAGGTAATTGATATTAATCAGTCGCCCATTGGAAAAACACCGCGCTCAAATACAGCAACCTACACTGGGATTTTTACCTTGATTAGGGAATTGTTCGCCCAAACCGCGGAAGCCAAAATTCGTGGATACAAACCGGGAAGGTTCTCTTTTAATGTTAAAGGCGGTCGCTGTGAGAGATGCCGAGGCGAGGGTCTTTTGAAGATTGAGATGCACTTTTTGCCGGATGTGTATATTACCTGTGAGGAGTGCAAGGGAAAGCGATATAATAGCGAAGCGCTCGAGGTAACATATAAGGGTAAAAATATTGCCGATGTCTTGGATATGATTGTCGAAGAGGCTCTGGCATTTTTCAAAAATATCCCGACAATTGCCCCCAAACTCCAAGTTCTTTATGATGTTGGGCTTGGTTATATAAAATTAGGTCAACCGGCTACAACTCTTTCAGGTGGTGAAGCTCAGAGAATAAAACTCTCAACAGAATTGGCTCATCGGTCAACTGGAAAAACCTTTTATATTCTAGATGAGCCTACAACCGGCTTGCATTTCGATGATGTCAACCGCCTGATCGGAGTACTTTCCGCTTTGGTGGATAAGGGCAATACCGTTTTGGTTATTGAACACAATCTTGATGTTATAAAATCAGCTGATTATATTATTGACCTTGGCCCGGAGGGTGGCGACAAAGGCGGTCAAATCGTTGCTAAAGGTACTCCTGAAGAGGTTGCGCAAGAAAGCCGTTCCTACACGGGACAATACCTTAAAAAAGTACTCTAATTACCTAATTACTCTAATCGTCCTAAATTAATTTCTAAACACTTTTCGTTTGATTGTTGTATTATCCATTAGTTAGAGTATTTTTAATTATTGTTTAGATTAATTACCTGCCTGCCAGTAGGCAGGGACTAATTAAAAATTAAATCAATTTAATATGGGTCCTTCGTTTAATTTTGAAAAACAGTTTCGAGAGCTTGGTTTTGCAATAATTGCTGGCGTTGACGAGGTTGGCAGGGGAGCAATTGCTGGGCCCATCGTGGCTGGCGCTGTTGTTTTTAGCGATTACTCTAAGATCACGCCCAAAATTCGTCAGATCAATGATTCTAAGGTTTTGACTTACCAACAGCGGGAAGATTTATCTTTTTACATTCAAAAGAAAGCTGATGATTTTAGTTTTGGCGAAGTTAGTGTCTTAGAAATAAATCAAATGGGCATAGGGCCGGCCAACATCTTGGCTTTTAAACGGGCGCTTGATGGCCTAAAAAACTGTGATTTCGCTTTAATTGACGGTCGTCGTTTCCGAGGCTTTGACCGAAAGTTTTTTTGCTTGGAAAAAGGCGAGTCGAAATCTATCTCAATTGCGGCAGCCTCTATCGTTGCCAAAGTTTACAGGGACCATTTGATGGAAAAATTAGGCGAAACAATGCCGGATTATTTGTTTGGGTCAAACAAGGGCTATGGCGGGAAAGCGCACTATGAGGCAATTAAGAGATTGGGGCCAAGTGACCATCATCGCAAAGATTTTATAAAATGGTTTTATTCGTCCCAACTTGACATAAAGTTCTAAAAAACGTATAATTTTTATGCTTAAAGTAAGCTAGACGGCTACTCCTAACCCTTTAAGTTATAAGCTGAATTCAGAATACTTGTAGCTTGAAGGGTTAGGAGAGGAAAGTCCGGGCACCAAAGAGCAATGCCACTCGTGAAAATGAGCGGGCTGTGAGGTTCGAGAATAGCGCAACAGAAAATAAACCGCCGATCCGCCACTTGGCGGAGGTAAGGGTGAAAACGTAGTGTAAGAGACTACGCGTTCGCATGGTGACATGCGTCTGTGGCAAGCCTTGGCAGGTGCAAGTGAAGTGGACTGAACATATTAACTTCGGCTCGAAGGATGTGGTAGGTCTTCACGCTTAGATAGATTGCCGTCCTTGACAGAACCCGGCTTACCGGTTTACTCTAAGCATATAAGCCCCAATTTATGGCCCTAATACTGGGCAACCAGTGGGGTAACACCTCGGCGTACGCCGGGGTGTTTTAAAAACGCTTTTTTGATTCAATATTGAATTGAAAAAAAGCCAATTTTGGGTTATGATAGCCAAGAAATATTCCGAGATCGTCTAATGGCAGGACAGCGGCCTTTGAAGCCGTGAATCATGGTTCGAATCCATGTCTCGGAACCAAAATAAAATGATCATCGAAAGATGGTCATTTTATTTTGGTTGGTGGGTTCGAACGGAGTGGGGTCGGGAGAACAATTGGTCTCCCGTGTCGGAAAAAGCTAAAAAAAATTGTTCAGAATGAACCTGCCAGAGAAATAATTAAAAAAATACCTACCGCATTCAAAACAAAGGTTATTAAAACAAAATGCCAATTTTTTACTTTCGATAGCCCCAATAATCCGATTCCTACTTCATCTGGCAGGGGCGAGGCGATGATAAATGCCCCAAGAATAGGAATCAGCCATATAAAAAAAGGGCTGGAAAATAATCTTTTGATATATGATCCCCCCATCTCTTTGAAAAGGTGATTCAATTCGTCGAAAACTTTATCTCTCAAGAAACGAAAAATTAAATAATCTCCTAAAACAGCTCCGCATCCTGCTGCAACCGCAACAATGATTGGGTTGTGAACGTTCGCTATGTCGAATAAAATAACTGAGGCTGGAGCGACTGTAAAGATGGAAACAAAAAATATTCCACTTAAAAATGCCCCAAGATAACCTAGGCCAGATGCACCTCTTATTAAATTTTGGAATGGTTCTGATGACAGAATAAAAACAAAAAAAATTACCATGCTGAATATTAGGTATGTTGTGTTCTTGTATCGCCATCGTTTCCATAAATTATTCATATTATTATACACCCTCGATTTGGTCATTTTGTGGATAGCGATAAATAAGTTGGTCGATTATTTACATTCATAACCAAGCAGTTGGTGTTTTTTATATGGTTAAATTATACTATTAGCAAAAAGGAGAAAGATGTCGGACATTATACTTAAGTATCAAAATCAGGTTTTAGTTATCAATCAGCTTGGTGGTGGAATCAAGCAATATTATCTTGAGCAGAATGGCGAGAAGAAGGAAATTATCCACGGCTACGTGAGCGACGAAGAAAAAGCCGGCTCGATGGGGGATGTTCTTTTCCCTTTTCCTGGCAGAGTAGAGAATAGTGAGTACGAATTTAATGGTCAAAAATACAAGCTATCAGGCTTACGAGTCAAAGATGGCCATGCTCTTCATGGATTTGCCAAATATGTTCTCTGGGAGATTGTTGATCAGGCGGAATCAGAGGTTAAATTATTATTTAAAATGGCCAAAGAAGAATATGCTGAGAAAGGCTTCCCCTTTTCATTGTCGCTGTATCTTACTTACTCTCTTGACGAAAACGGCCTAACTTGCCAAGCGCAGGTTGTTAATAATGGCGAAGAGAAAGCGCCGTTTGGGCTTGGTTTTCATCCTTATTATTCTCTCGGAGAGGACAGAGTTGATAGTTTGAATTTAAAAATTACTGCTCAAAAACTGGTGGAATTCGCCCCCAATTTAAAACCAACTGGCAAGCTTATAGATTTTTCCGGATCTGAATTAGATTTCTCTCAAAGCAAAAAAATCGGTCCATTAGTTATAGATAATTGTTTTACGGAACTAGATTTCAATACTGAAGGCATTAATAAAACAAACCTTTCCAACAGGGCCAAAATTACAATTTGGCAAGACAAAAATTTGCCTTATCTGCAATTATATTCAGCTGATACTATTGGGGAAGAAAACTATCGCATAGGACTTGCGATCGAGCCTCAAACTTGTACCGGCTTTGCTCTAAATATGCCAGAGATGGGACTTATCACACTGGAGCCGGCCGAAAAATTTGACTCGAGTTGGGGGGTGTTGATTAAATAGCCGGTCAATTGTTTGATGGCCGGTTCTAATCTGGTATATTTATCTTTGAGTAATCAAGGAATTTTATGAACAAAAAAAGCGTTACACCTGTCCATCTCTTAGCTGTTTTATTTATCATTATTATCCTGATCTTCTTTGGTGCCTGGTACTTTAAAATCGAGGAAGGCTGGAGTTATGTTGATGCTTTTTATTTTACCGTTATGACAGTTACAACAGTTGGGTATGGTGATTTAGTTCCAACAACAGATGCCTCAAAAATTGTAGTTTCAATCTACTCAATGATTAGTTTGCCGATTGTTCTGGTTGCCTTTACTGTCTTTGCTAAATCATATGTCGAAGACAGACTTCAGCAAATTGAAAAAAAGATTAGTGACCTAGTCACTCGTGAAAAAACAATCGAGGACAAAATAGAAAAGATTGAAGTCTCACCAAACAAAAAGAGATCTTTTTGGGAGAGAATCTTTGGCTTAAATACGAAAAATTAATATAGCGGAGGAATCATGGCGAATGTCACTAAGGTTGGAGAGAAATTTGTTTGTAACAAGTGTGGCAATGAAGTAGAGGTCACTGCTGTTGGCGGCGGGGAATTGGTTTGTTGCGGCGAACCAATGGAACAAGTAATCTAATAATCAGCTATAAAGCAGTAAGCAATAAGCAAATGAGGATTTTTATGGAAGAGACAAAAAAGAATATTTTAAGAGCTATTGCCGGTGAAAGCATGGCCAGGAATAAATATACTTACTTTGCATCTAAGGCAAGAAAAGAAGGTCTAGAGCAAATCGCGGCGTTTTTTGAGGAAACCGCAGATAACGAAAAGGAACATGCCAAGAGACTAATGAAATTATTAGACGGGCCAACCGAATCTTCACTCGAGAACTTTAGCTTTCCGGTGGTGGAGTCAACGTCGAAAAATTTAGAAGTAGCAGCAGCGGGGGAGAATTTTGAATATACAAAAATGTATCCTCAGTTTGCAGAAATTGCGAAAAAAGAGGGTATTGCTGAAGCCGCCAAAGTTTTCACGGAAATCGGGGAGATAGAGGAGAAGCACGAGAAAAGATATCTAAAACTCAAGAAAAATTTGGAAGATGGCTCGGTTTTTAAGCGTGATACTCAAGTCTACTGGAAGTGTCGGAATTGCGGGTATGTCCACCTTGGTACTGAGGCACCCGATACATGCCCGGCCTGTGCCCATCCTCAAGCTTTTTTCGAGCTTCTGTCAGAAAATTATTAGCTGTTTTTTTCAAAGCAAAAGGGCCGAAAACGGCCCTTTTGCATATTTATTTAAAAACTGATTATCGAGCTTGTTTACCTCTATTTATAAGGTCTCTTACTTTATGTCCGCCTTTTTTGCCAATTTCCTGGTAAAAGGTCCTTCCATGAGTTTTGCTTGTAGTTTCACCGCCTTTTCGGCCAGCTTCCTGTACTGTCATTGCGCCTTTGTTATTAGCCATTTTTTATCACCACCTTTCTAGTTAGTTTAGTGTTAAGCGTTCGATTGCGAATTAAGATTTATTTCGCTGTACTCTAAACCCCAAACTCTATACTTAATATGCTTATTACTTATTTTTCTTCTTTTTCTTTTTCCTCACCTTTTTCGATGAGCTCTTTTACCTTTTGGCCGCCTTTGTGACCAATTTCCTCGTAAAATTCATGCCCGTAACGTTCCTTGGTTGTTTCCCCGCCTTTCTCTCCGCCTTTCTCGCCAGCTTCCTTAACGGTCATCTGGCCTTTTCCTTTTTTCTCTTCCATATAATCCTTTCTAAGAGATTATAAATTACATTTTCTTAGCCTTTTTACCTTCTTCGATCAAATCCCGGACTTTATGTCCGCCCTTTGTGCCGATTTCCGAGTAAAATGACGGGCCGTATTTGCGAAGTGTGGTTCTGCCGCCTTTTTGACCACCCATGTGACCGATTTCCTCATAAAATTCATGACCATGGGTCTGGCTGGTTCGTTCACCGCCTTTTCGTCCAGCTTCCTCAACTGTCATCTCGCCTTTTTCCTCGTTTTGCATTCTTGCCATTTTTCTCACCACCTTTCTAGTTAGTTTAGTGTTAAGTGTTTAGGGTATAGGGTGATACTCATAACTCTATACTCTATACTCCGTACTCTATACTGCTTATCTCATCGCCTCTTTACCCTCGTTTATTAGCTCCCTTACTTTGCTGCCGCCCTTTTTGCCGATCTCCTGATAAAATTCCTTGCCGTGTGTTTCGCTTGTGCGAGTTCCGCCCATTTGACCGATTTTTTGATAGAATTCATGGCCGTGAGTTTGGCTTGTAGTCTTTCCGCCCTTTCGTCCTGCCTCTTGAACGGTCATTCCTCCTTGTTCATCGTTCATTTTTGCCATATTTTTCACCACCTTTCCAAATAGAAATATTATTAATAAAATATTTAAACCCATAGATAAGGTACTAGTTGGTCGGGGTAGTTTTCACGGGAGCTTTGCCAAAATATTTTTTTTTCTTTTTGGCAGGATTACAAAAGCTGTTTTAGCTTTATTCAAATTTCTGATAAACTAAAGCAAGAATTAGTAATTACCCCAAATATATGAAATTGTTTTTGGACATTGAGACTTTGCCAGCCGATGGTAAAAACCTAGACATGATAAGGACTTTTTGGGAGGAATCCAAGAGAAAAAATGGTGGAAAAACCGTCAAAGGTATAAACGACTTTGAAACTTTTTTTAGAAACACCTCTTTTCAAGGTGAATTCGGTCGGATTCTTTGTATCGCTTATGCAATTGATGATAACCCTGCCGAATGTCTATCTGGTGACGAAAAAGAAGTTATACGCAAGTTTTGGGCTATAGCCAAAGATGCCAGCCTATTTATTGGCCATAATGTGATGGAATTCGACCTAAGGTTTATTTACAAACGGTCAATAATTAATCAGATCCAGCCGACAAAAAATTTAAATTTTGCCCGGTATCGCTCCGAGCCAATTTTTGACACTATGAAGGAGTGGGAGAAATGGAGCAACGCTTCGGTTGGTTTGCATAAGCTCTGTTTGGCTTTGGGAATTACCTCACCGAAGGAAGAGGGGATAGACGGATCAAAAGTTTATGACTTTTTCCTGGCAGGAAAAGTAGACGAGATCTGCGAGTATTGCAAAAGAGATGTTGAGGCAACCAGAAAACTGTATAAGCGAATGAATTTTTTGGCTGAATAATTTCAAAAGGTGAATATGGAGGTAGTTAGAAAAATATTTGCATTTCCTTTTCTGGTAGTTTTTGCTTTTCTGTTTGCTGCCTTTTTCCTTCTTGTAAATGCTAAATTAACAATTCTTTCGCCTGATAAAATAAAAACTCTCGCTGATGGAGCAGGAATTTATAGTCAAATCTCGGGATCAATTCGAGAATCGTTGATAGCGGATGATACTAAAGCGTTAAATGAAGGTAATTTTTTTGAAGAACTTTCAAGATCGGTTGGGGCTAATAGCGTTAAATATTCAGCCGATAAATTAATTGAAGATTTTTTTAGCCTAAATTACAAAGCGCCGATGCTTCAAGTTATTTTCCCGGATAAAAAATTTTATACCAAAAGTATCAATCAGTCGATGTATAATGAAATTTTTACTGTTCCGGGCGATATAGTTTTTGCGGTCAATAATTTTAGTAAGATTCTTTTGGCTATCGGAGTTTTGGTGATCATTTTCTTGATTATCTTTTTTCTTATCAGTAGTGGTATTGCCTCAGTGCGACTTGTCTGGCTTGGACTTGCATTTATATTCTCCTCACTAATAATGCTGGTTTTGGCATTAGGAGCGATATTTTATGCACCCGATTTAGTGGAAAAAAGACTAATGGTTTTGGGTTTTGATGCTAAAATGCTTGCTGCCTCTATTAAAATGTTGAATTTATTAAACATCAAAATTAACCTATATTTCTATATCGAGCTGGCGATTACTTTTCTTCTTGGACTGGCCTTTATTGGTCTTGGCACCAGCCAAAAGAAACAAAGGATAGGAATAGACCTAAAATAAATACGGATTACGAATTTCCTGAACAAAGGATAACAGATTAACAGATGGCAGAGTTGGTACTAATTATATAAGTTAGGTATCCGTTTAATTTTTACGCCCGACTTGGTGAATCGGATTATTAGTCCTAGCCTAAATTTGCTCGATTTTAAGTATTTAAACAACTGAGAGCATGCTTCGCGATATTGATAGTCGTCTTTTTTAAACTCTATTACAACCTTGTTTTCAATTAAGAAATCGAAATATTGTTTTCTTATTACCTTATTGTTGATGATCAATGGGCAATATACCTCTCTTGCGTATTTTATGTCGTCTTGTTTTAGCAGCTCTTCATAGGCATCACAATACAATAATTCGTTGTGTCCGCAGCCGATAAGATCATCAACTTTGTAGGCAAGTCCTATCAACTTATAGGTTAATTCAGGATAAAGAAATTCTTTTTTGTTTTCCATACCTGTTTTACTCTTATCTGCTATCTGTTCAATCTGTTATCCCTTAGTGTAGTACTGAGTCTTCGCCTGCGTGGGCATCGTAGGGCTTTTTGGTAAGAATTGGCAAAGAGAAGAAGAAGGTTGTGCCCTTGCCCTCTCCCTCGGAATGGAACCAAATCTTACCATTATGGAGTTCGATAAATTTCTTGGAAATATACATGCCAAGCCCGGTGCCTTTAACTTGGTCTTTCAACACATCGACTTGGGAGAACTTTTCAAAGACGGTGTTTTGTTTATCCTTGGGAATACCTCGGCCATTATCTTCGACAGAGACGACAATTTTATCCTCATCATGCATAACTCTCGCTGTAATTTTACCGCCCGGGTCGGTATATTTGATAGCATTGCCTAGAATATTTATTATTATTTCAGTGATACGCGTTACATCAAACCAAGTCTTGGGTATCTTAGTTTTGGGCTTTTCGAAAGTTAAAGCGTGTTTGGCTTCTCTGGCCTTAGACATCACCTCTGTTACGGCCTGCTCGATCACATCCTCGATTTGCTTTTCCTCGTATATTAAATGAATTCTGTTCGATTCAATACGGGAAACATTTAAGAGATCTTTGACCATATGGGCCAAGCGCTGGGAAGAGGTGAAGACGCTATCAAGGTATTTCTTGGCTTTTGGTGGAATAACGCCGGCCATTTTTTCAACCAGAATCATTGAAAGATAGCCCTGAATGGCTGCAATCGGTGTATTTAATTCATGTGAAGCCATCGACAAAAAATCGTCTTTGAGTTTATCAA